>ENA-OWPI01000062-OWPI01000062.1-marine-metagenome-genome-assembly--contig:-NODE-62-length-148929-cov-12.460276_pt1 | contig 148929 bp, 97 predicted proteins | sample MGYA00238138_ERZ651775 | MGnify/ENA primary metagenome ERZ651775 (study PRJEB26906, sample SAMN06265043) | marine metagenome | isolation source: Helgoland LTER site | place: Germany:Helgoland, sampling... | reverse complement strand
CCCTAAACCCTAAACCCTAAACCCTAAACCCTAAACCCTAAACCCTAAACCCTAAACCCTAAACCCTAAACCCTAAAAGATTGTACTTGACTGATGTTCATTTTTTCTCAAGCGAAAATTTAGGGGAGTTACGGATTAGTGGATTGCAAATTGGGTCATATTTAAGAAATATATAAACGAAAGTTTAGGGATTTCAAAAGTTATCGGTATACTACTAGGTAATTAACATAATAATGTTACATTGTTTCCGCACTAATTCGCGCAAATTATGTCCACAGCAACGACGCTCCCAACGCCATTCTCGACAGGGGATTAATGAATTAGGGGAATTTTTATAAGTACAGCTATATAACAACAAACAAAGACTAGTTTTTAATCAATCTTCACGGCGCCGTAAATCACCCGCACGAAGACGTAACACGCCATAAATCCAATCGTTCCAGTTAAAATACCGAAACCATACGACAACAAACCCATGTACGAAAAGTACATGATTGAAGGTACCGTTTTCTCAATGTCCAGATTTATGTAAAAATAGTACGCAGAATACAAGAACACGTATAAACTCGAGCTCGCGCACGTAAAGAACGATCTCCACTGCCACCTGTAATCCTCCGCACACAAGTGAAAGTAACACAAGACGATTGCAATTTCCGCGCACGTCACGCACAGGATGGCAAAAACTATAAACAAGACGCCAAAAATGTAATACACTTGGTTCAACCACATGGACGTCAGGATAAAGAAGAGCTCGATGAACACGGCGCCGAACGGTAAAATGCCTCCAACTAATACAGCGAAATTGTGTCGAATGAACCACGGTTGCGGTGGGACTTGTCTCGGAATCTTATTCGTTCGCACCGGCGACTCCGCCGCGTCCTTTTTGTATCCGAGGTACGACCCCGCAAAGACAAGCGGAACTGAGATGCCGAACCATAAGAAAACTAACGCGAGCAACGTACCAAAGGGTGCCGCTCCAGACGATCGCTGACCCCAAACTAACAAGTTCAAACAGAAGAAAATGACCGCTGCTACACCCGGGAACATCAACGCCGTTCTGATGGTGACGGATTTCCACGCTAAAATTTGAAACGTCTTGGCAAATCTACCGGCGACATAGCCTCCGACGATTCCCATCAAGACAAAGAGGAGCAACATGGCGGTCATTAAGCTCCCACGATTCGCTGGCGATAGAAAGCCAGCCACGGCGAATATCATCAGAACAAAAGACATGCCGAATAACTGCGCACCGGAACCTACGTAAACGGCCAAAGTTCCCGCCATTTTTGGTGGACGAAAAACATCGCCGTGCACGAGTTTCCAGCCAGTCTCTTCTGCATCTTGCGACATAGCTGCGTCGTCAAGAAGTATTTGGTCCAGTTGGTTGTAATTCGTGATATCACGTCGCAAGGTTCGGATCATAATCACCGCAACCATGCCGGAAAGGAAAAGCAAAATCATGACAGAGTTGACGATAGAGAACCAGTGAATTTGTTGATCTTGCATGCTTAAATAGGTGTCCCATCGCGATGCCCAACGGATGTCACTCATTTTGAATTTGACGTCGTACGTGAATATAATTTCCTCGCCTGCGACCAATGGTTGTGGCGAAACCATGCCGTCGTTTCCGTTCTTGATTTCAAATGGCGATACGGTGGCGGAAGAAGAGGAGAAATCCTCCGCGCCTTGCTGTTTCGTGCACGTTTCCAACCGCGGATACGCTTCGTTGAACTCTTTGCGCGTGTCGTATTCGTGCTTAATCGACATCGGTTCAACTTCAAATCCAACGACTCTGACTAAATCCGTTTCCAAGTCTTTGTGGAAAAGAATAGTAAACCGGACGTGGTTGTTTACGAAGATATCGTCATCGGTCTGGTACCCGACTGGGAATCCTCTGTCGTATGTTTTGTACTCCTCGCCTGTTTGTGAATCGATGTTCTCTTTTGCAATGGCAACGGGAAGGTTGTCTAAAATCATATTCACACGATATTCGTCCTCGATGATTGCTTTCAACCTCTCCGTGTCCTCAGACGACAACGGATCGATTTTGCAAAGCACTTTACAGCTCTCGTCCGTTCGCATTTGTATTTGATACTTGGAATTGTAAATGCGATCGCCACGTAAAACTTCCCCGAGGTTCTCCGCCGAAGACATTATCACGTTTGGTTTACAAAAAGGTAAGTCCGTGTAATAATCTCTCGGCAAGTGCGATTTCATGGATGTTAAACTGTTCACTTTCAGATTGACCAAATCGTCTCTCTCGAAATCTTGAGGAGCAACTCCGGGGAGATAAAACGCATTCGCAAAGTTCGTCGTCGAACAACAACATATCGCGAGGATGATGATGACGATGACGACGATGGAAGAAAAGAAGGAGGATGCGTACGAGGAGGAGGAAAGTTTTCTGCTCTTCATCGCGCGTGAAGTTGAAGAAAGTGAAGAAACAGCACACACAAACACACTTGTGACAGCTCGCACATCAGCAAACACGACCGAAGGAAAAAAATTCAAAAAACAAAAAATCGAACATCTGATGTGCTCCACATCCACAACAACAACACACCCCGCCCGGCCCGTTGAGAAGCAGTCAAAAAGAAGTCGAGAGTCGAAAAGAGAAAAAGAGAGAACGAAGATAAGAATGTTTAGCATGTATCCTCACTCGACGGCGACGATGGGAGCCTTTGCCACTGGCGCTGGTGCGACATCCACCAACAGAAAACAACATCATCACCTTCGTCGTTATTTGAACACGTTTTCAACTAACAAAAATAATAAAACGAGAAGAAGAAGTAGTAGCAGAAGAAGAAAGGGAGACGAAAGGAGAACGATGGTATCGGCGAAATACTCGTCAGGTTTACAGAAGTTGGAAAACTGCGTGGACTCTGGTCAGTTCGATCGTCCAATGATGGAAGAGTTATTCACAATCGCGGACGAGATGGCCAAAGTGAAACCCGGCTCCAAGGACTCTTTGTTGTTGCAAGGCTATTTGATGTCAACGCTGTTTTACGAAGCTTCCACGCGTACGAGATTATCGTTTGAATCAGCCATGGGAAGATTAGGTGGAGGAATTGTATCCACGGAATCAGCTGGTGAGTACTCCTCCGCGGCGAAAGGCGAAACGTTAGAAGATACCATGCGCACGGTGGAGAGTTACTGCGACATTGTTGTTCTCAGACACTTCCAAGCCGGGTCCGCGGCAAAAGCGGCAAAAGTTATGCGGGCGCCGTTAATCAACGCTGGCGACGGTCCGGGTCAGCACCCAACGCAAGCGTTATTGGACGTGTACACCATTCAAAAAGAGATTGGTCGATTGGATGGTTTTAAAATAGCATTCGTCGGCGACTTGGCCAACGGGAGAACCGTGAGAAGTTTAGCGATGGCGTTGACAAAATTTAACGACGTGGAGTTTTTCTTCGTGGCCCCAGACGTGGTAAAAATGAAAGACGACATCAAGCTGTTCCTGGACGAGCGAGGCGTGAAGTGGTCGGAAAGTACGGATTTGATTGCCACGGCGAAGAAAGTGGACGTGATGTACCAGACGAGAATTCAAAAAGAACGCTTCGGCGACAGATTGGACGATTACGAAAAGGCTAAAGGAAAGTATATAATCGATCAATCTGTGATGGATGCTTTGTCGGATACAGCCTGCGTGATGCACCCCTTACCGAGAGTCGATGAGATCGACCCAGCGGTTGATGGCGATAAAAGAAGTGCGTATTTTCGCCAAGCGCAAAACGGATTGTTCGTGCGCATGGCTTTATTGAAGGTACTGCTATTGAAGTGAATATCATAGAGAGAAAGAGAAAGAGAGAGTGAGAGAGTGAGAGATGAAGAGGAACACACACACAGACACACAGAGAGAGATTAAGGAGTAGCAATGCTCGCTGTTGTTGTTCTTCTTGTTATGAAAAGATATATTAATACACCTCATGTTGCGCGAAAAGTACCCAAAAAATAACAGAATGTCAGGTATCGGTCGACAAAAAAAAAGTGTCGCCGGAAGGAAAAATATCTCCCATTACAACACGCGCATAGGGGAGTATGATTCGAAAGACTGCCGATACTGCTTCAACTCGGCGCTCATCTGCGGCGCTACCGTTTCTGTGCGCGATCTTATCATTCAGCGCAGTTTGTTTGGTCGTCGCAATGAGTTGTCTCGCGTCTGGTTTTGTTGTTGCGAGTGGTGGAGTTGGTAACAACAACAACAACATGCAAGAAAAAGTAACGAAGAATCTTCGCACTCGGCTCGATGCTGTGCACACAAACGATATCGATTGCAACGCGTGCGTAAGAGTGAATGAATTTCTTCACGCCGAGTTAGTCGAGATGGAGGAAGAAACCAACGTCGATGCCATAGAAAACGAGGAGGAGTTGGCGAAACACCACGCGAAAGAAATGAAAACGAGAAAACGAAAACTGTTACACGGAAGAAGCGAACCGAAAATACGGGACACGGTATTACACGCGTGCGTAAAGTGCGCGGATTACGACCGCAAGAAGACGTATTATTTGCAAGATCACGACTGCGATGCGTGTCACGTGATACTTTTCGGTGGCAAAGAGAGAGGGCGAGTATTACTAGAAGGCAAAGACGGCGAAGTAGAAGAGGACGAGAGGCGACTGGACCACGCGTTCCACGCGCTCGTCGATCACACGTTTGAATTAGGTACCCCGGAGCTGCAAGAGATGGTAGACTTTCTGTGTGTGCCTCATTTCTGTCGAGTGAAGGAAGTGGAGCAACGCTTCTCTGGCGGATTTGAGGGAGCACGACACGAGGAACTTTAAAACTAAATATTGTACCATATTTTATTCTCATCCCTCTCACTTCGTCAGTCTTCACACCTTTTTTTTTCTTCACAACAATTCATAAATATTCAAACAACAACAACAACAACATCAACGAACATGAACTCTCTGGTGTCGTCTCTTTTATCACCCGGCGCCGTTGTTGTTCCGTATGATACCCATCGAATACTTCATCGTCGTCATCGTCACATTCCTCGATGCAATGCAAAAGCAGCAGCAACACTGACAACAAACGTCGCCTCTTCGTCGTCGTCGTTAGAAATCCGAGTCGAGGAGGCCGTTAGGGGAATGGATGGATTCATAGAAAAAGCTCTCGTCGAATGCGCCGCGAATGTTCCAGAGATTACCTGGTCGAACGAGCAAATTAAAGAAGAACTAGGGAGGGATATATCTCGCGTGTTCATAGCCGTTGAGGTCGATGACGAAAATGGTCATGATAATGTAGATGAAGAAGTGAAAAAGCAACTCAACGGAGCAAACAACAAAAGAGTGCTCGGGTTTCTCGTCTGTTGGCTCGTCGCCGGGGAGACGCAGATTTTAGAACTCGCGGTGAGAAGCGATCAGAGAAGAAGAGGCATTGCGCGACGACTTCTCGATGCAGCCGTGAATGCCGCTCCTGTAAACGAGTTGCACTTGGAAGTTTCCGAGAGGAACGGAGCAGCGATAGCTTTATACAAAAGGTACGGCTTCGTTTCTTCCTCGCCGGAAGCGGTTCGGAAAAATTATTACAAAGATGGTTCGGGCGCCATTTTAATGTTCATGAATAGCAGTAGCAGTAGTAGCGGCGGCGATAGTGATAGCAGTAGCGACGCTCAGAAAAACGGAAATGAAGAAGAGGTGGTGTCAACTCGCGAATTGGTGAGGCGTTTGGCCGGATTACCAGAAGAGCTCGCGAAAGTCCCCGCCCCGTTGGATCCAAACGATAGAAGCGACGTCGATGGCGACTCATCGACGCGATACTTGAAAACGCAAGCACCAATACGCGAGGTACCTTTCGAACGCAACCGTGATGGGAACGACTTCTCGTACCGACGTTCGAATAGGCGCAATAGTCTTTTAGATGGATAATTACAAGTTTCGTGTACAAACAAAACGTGCGTTAAATTGACAATTGGATTATAACTCTTCTAAACCGCTCAGTAGCTTTTCTAATTCTTTCGGATCCATCTGTGGCGACTTTGTAGCTTCCGGAGATGCTATATTCGCATTTTGCGTTTTGAGGTGAGAGTGTTGATGAGGAGGAGGTGTACTTGGGTGAAGTTGTCCAAGGGCAACATCAGGAAGAGGAGGTGGAGACGGAGAAGACAAAACGCGCGATGGGCTTTGTAAAGTCAGCGATCCCTCCATGCTCATCAAATCACCGATGAACGCTTCTGGATTCAAAATATTCGTACCGCCGATGAACACGTCGCGGTCGAGCTCCTCGCTCAAATGAAATCCCTCTCGAATCTCGCCACGAGTCACGCCTCCCAAGACGAAGACGATTAGGCGTTTCTTCTTTATTTTTCTCTTCTTTTCCATATCGTCTTCTGTGAAAGAATCCGGCGTTCCCGTTCGACTTGGAACATCAGGAATCGCCGAACCACTTCGAGCGTGCAACGCCCATCGTCCTAATTTTGTTTGGGGGCGGGCTGAAAAATTCGAGCCCGAACTCTTTGACCCGTCATCGCCGACGCGAATGTTGGTGCCGTCTTGGAAAGTCTTCGCACCGTCGCTATTTTTGCCGTTTGCTTCGTTAGTGAATGAAGGTAAAACAGAACAGGACGGGAAATCGTCTGGTGAAAGCGAGTTACCGTCCAATTCTCGCACCATTGCCGCGACTCTTGGAACAAATCGGTCAAAGCTCGCTTCAGACTGGTTACTTGACGGCGCTTTCAATCGCTCATCTACTCGAGGTCTGTTCATCCGCGTACTTTTTGAAGTTGTTGCATCTGTTTTACGAATCTTTGCTCCGAGCTGTTCTAATTTTACGACGGTGTCGATATCTTTCTCGGTTAAACCACTCGCTTGAATCCATTTCAGCGCTTCTTGCTCGTCAATCTTCTCTGGATGCGTGGCAGCGTAAATCATCAATAGTCTAAGCTTTTCTGCTGCCGGTAGCATTTGTTCAATGGTAATTGTCGATGGCGCATTGCTTCCTCCCCCGTTCGCGTTGTCGACTACGCTTGAAGGAGGACTGGATAACAGATGAATAATGTCTTTCGATGTCGCTTCCCCGAAAGCAACCATTTGCTCCATTCTCCCTATTAAAGCTAAGTCGCAAACATTCAGCACGTGGTTTAGTTCAGCAGCTATTGAGGTGTGAATACTAAGTTTCGCTCGTCTTGCTAAGGTTTCCGGCAACGCTTGTACCATTCTCTTAATGTCTGAATTCGAGGCGTTCTTCTGGTTCGCTTCATTTTCAATGCGCCCTTTTTCAAACAAATCACCCATTACTTTCGCGACGTGAGCGTGTCGCAGCTCTACAAATAAGGCATCTTTTTCATCTAATTTCGCTATTTTCTCTTCAACACCTTTCTTTGTATTTATAGAGTACGTGTACACAGAATTTGGTACGTTCAAGAGATCGTGAATTATAGCTTCGTACGTCCACTCGTGAATAATTGGAGCGACGTAGTCAAACGATCGGTCTAATATCAACACCTCGCACGTAGATGTATCTCCACTTGTGCCTAGATTCGAGCTAACGGAGCCATTCGTTCTCTTCGTCTCCTCGTCCGTTGATTTTTTCTCTCGCATGTTTGAGAGCAAATACTCCGTCTGTCTCGCTACCGCTTCGCATGCGTTTCTTCCGATAATTTCCCCGTCTTCGTTCATGGCTCCTTTCTTATACCGAACGTTTGCATTTAATTCTCCAATCGTCGATAGCATTGTGGATAAACGCGTCGAACACGCGTCGACACATTCGCCCAAAGTTCTACCGCGTTCGCCAAATAACGCCGGTAACGCACCGGCGTAATCGACCGAGAAAGATCTCGAATCATTCACTTGGAACTCCGCGTATACTTCTTTGCACGTCTTCAAATGTCGTATTAAGTTTGCCGTCTGTTGCAATCGTAGAAGCGTTTCTTTTTGAACCGGTGAGGAAAAGAATACGTGCGCCGCGCGATACGGGTTCGTTGGTTTCTTCTTTGACTCTTTCTTGTTGTTGCTGTTGTACTTTTTGTTGCCGAAGAGTGCTATTTTCTTCTTCTTCTTCTTCTTCTTCTGCTCCTCTTCGTTGCTATCGCCTTTTTCATCATCATTAGTTTCGCTCACGTCCCAGTCGTCAATCAACGCTCGTATCGCTTTCTCGTTTGTTGGAGAAATAAAATATATCGCTTCCCTTTCTGGTTGCGGTTCGCGAGATTTGAGAATAGACTCGACGCTCGTGATGGACCGTTCAGCCATCAAGTCAGCCATCCCTACCGCGGAAGAGACGACTTTGGTCGTCACGTCGTCTAAAATCAAAACTCTCCACTCGAACGCCGATTGAGACAAAACGCCTTCACCATTTTCTTCTTCTTCTTCTTCCTTGAAACTGTTAAAAGCGCCGAGCATGTCGTCCAATATTCTTTCTTTCAAACATTTCCGAATTCCTTCGCTCGTGCTGCTATTTGGTACGTTCATTTTTCTACACTACTATTGTTAATATTCCTATTGTTATTCTATTCTCCTTCCTAAACCACAACCGCACTATGTGTGTGTGTGTGTGTGTGTTTGTGTGATACGTGTTGTGTGCGCGCGATGAAACTTCTGAGGAGAGATGCGAAAAAAAAACGGAAGGAACGATTTGTCTGTTCGTTACTTCTGGTTTTCGTACGAACAAGAGGAGAAAGAGAGACACAAGTGTCTTCATTTTTAATAAAAGAAAGAGAGAGAGAGAACGCACGCACGCGCTCATCATCACTCTCGATTTTCTATCATCATCGTCTCTGATCTGTATCAAAGAGATAGAGAGAAAGAGTGGTTGAGAGAGAGGTTCGAGTAAATCACAGATCCGTGGTATTGAAAATACAGCGCGCGCGCGAGCGCGGCGGAACTCTTTTTTCACTGGCGTGTGTCGTCTTCTTCCAATTCGAAGCGTAGTTTGACTTTTATCGTCGTTGCTTGCCGCCGGAAATCATCACCGTCCGCGTTTCAACACACGCACACACGCACAGAGAGAGAGAAAGAGAAAGAGAAAGAAAGAGAAGATCGAAGAGACGGCGCATTCGTTATTAGCGCAATGCCCATCCCGAGATCGCTCGCGGCGAAGAAGAAACGACGACCCCCGGGTTCGGTAAAGAAAACGACGTCGTCTTCTACTCCTCCGCAACGAGAAGAAGAAGGAGAAGAGGAAGAGGAAGAAGAAAATCAACGACGCCGACAGCCTTCTTCGTCTTCTCCGTCTTCCTCTCCCACTTCTTCTTCGCGATCGTTCTCATCGTCTTCTCCACACGCGACGAGGATGAACTCTCACGAGCATCCGCAGTTCCGACCGGCGCCTGGGTTGTTCGGAGACGACGACAACGACTTGAAAGGAGGAAGTAACAAAAGTAGCGCAGAAAAGAAAAAGACAAAGTTTCGTCTCGAGACGTTGGACGACGACGAGGACGACGAGGACGACGACGAGGACAAAGGTGACGGAGAAGAGTGCGAAAGAGAAAAACTGGGAACGAAAACATCAACAACAACAACAGCGAATACACACATCGAGAGCGACGTGTCATCTGAAGCGAAGGAAGTTCCGCGACTAAAAGCGCTCTACAATCTTGACTCGTTCGAAGACGCGAAACAACTGTTCCAAAAGCTCTCGGCGTGCCGAGCATTAGTACGCGGTAAAACCATGAAACTTTTCCGAAGGAGTTCTCCAACAGCGTCAGCTATTATGCGATGTTTAGAAAAGCTTCATCCGAGGGGAACGCTAGTGATTGATTCGGTCCACTACCGCACGATTTACGGCGACGAAGATCGATGGGATTCTCTGTACTCGTATATTTACGGTGGCGTGTACGGAACGATGTGGGATCCATCAAACGAGCTCATAGAGTATCCAACCTTGGAAATTTGCGACGACTGCGAAAGGCCTTACAAACCGAGGTCGCGAGGTATTTTCGTCGAGGAAAAAGAAGGCGGAGAGGATGTGAATAACTTTAGTTTAGTCAGCAACCGCAAACTCAACTCAGCGCGCGGCGCTGAATACAAGAAACTCGTCGAGAGTAACAACACCAGTAGCAACGACGAAAGAGAGGAAGAACACTCGTTGAGTGACGAGGATTGCAAGCACATGCCCGGGTATATCAAGGCGACGTGGTATAAATCACCGAATCCAAATTGCGACGACTTGGCGAGGATCCCTCGATGCGTTTTGTCTTGCTTCGATATCGCCGAATTGCCCGAATCTTGCAGAGAAGTCGTGTTGAGAATCTTAAAAAGACCGACAAAATATAGCCCAGACTCGAACGCTCCAGAAACCTGGCACAACATCAAAGAATGGAAGAGACCGTTCTTCTCCTTTTCTGGTAACGAATACGATTTGGTTCGAAGTAAATCGGAATACGCGGCGTGGATTTTGGTGTGCGGTCCGTTTCATTGCGAAAGAATCACAATTTCTGCGCATGAACTCATCGATAGTGTCCCTGAATTTGATACCATGGAGGATATTCTGGATTATGTTGAGAACGAAGTTCCGTTTGCGCGAGTGAACGACCAAAATGGAGAGACGATTAAAGTCTCCTCGGACGATAGATTTCGTTCGTTTAGTTTTTGCGCTGAAACTTTTCCTTTCAAGTGCCAGCTCGACGGCGCGAAACGCAAGGCGCGCGGAGCCGCCCTCGAGTTTGCCTTTCGACGTCCAAAACCAGTCTTTGAACGTACCGACCCGTGTGCTGAACGCATGCGATACGACGGATTTGAGCCTTCGTTTTTGTGCGATTTACAAGAGATGAACGATTCGGCGATTGACAAGATGAAGTGTGATTGCGAGCAAGGAGAATTGTACGAAGATCTTTTGAGAGAAACGGAACGCCTGAATTTGATGAAGCGTCCGGAACCGCGGAAGTTGCGATTCCCGTTGGGTGCATGTGTTCAGTGTAAAATGAGCACGGGGTGGAAATCTGGCGTTGTCGTGCAACACTGGTACAAACCAAACGCGGTTGCCGTGCGCGAGTTGGACTTGAATCCTCGAGCGCGCTTCCCGTATCAAATCCAACTCGATGGTAAAAATGGCGAAGAGGGATTGATATTTGCACCAGAAGACGTCGACGACTGCATTCGTCGGCCAAAGACTACAAAAGCTGAGCCTAGACCATTGCTTCGTTTCAACATCAACGACCTCGTCTTGGTTCTCGTTAGGAAAGGCGTCTGGTCGAGCGGCAAAATCGTCAAGCACTGGAGTTTAGGCGAACTCGAAGGAAAAGCGAAGGTGAACAAAAAAGGGGAGATCTTCAGGCTGAAGAAAGGAAGCAGCGAGCAATACGAATCGCAGCCGCACGTCATGTGGGACTGTCTGTGGAACATGTACTCGTACGAAGTTAGTTTGGATTCAGAGGATACCGTGACAAAGTCGAAAAAATGGTTTGTCTGCAACGACTTGGACTCTGAAGTGCGCTTAAAACCTTCGTTTCGGAACCGAAAGAATACGAACAGCAGAGGCGTTAGAAGATAAAAGAAGAGTTGATACTAATAGAAAGATAATATATTTCGACACATATACCCTGTGCGTATTAACAATAATCGTGTTATTATTTGTTTAGTATTTATTCGTAGATCCACTTTTGCAAGGCGTGTTCGTATTCGCAAACGCCTTCCGGGAACCACAAACCGATTTCGTGCTGCGCCGACTCGACGGCATCGGAGCCATGGATGACATTTCTTCCAACTTCGATGCAGAAATCACCTCTCAAAGATCCCGGCTCCGAGGCCAACGGGTTGGTCGCACCGATGATCTTTCTACCAGTCTTGACGACGTCCTTGCCTTCCCAGACCATGCAAACGACCGGGCCAGAGCACATGTACGTGACTAATCCAGCGAAAAACGGCTTGGAGCTCAAATCCGCGTAGTGTTTTTCCGCGTGTTCCTTGGTGACCATTTGCATCTTCATGGCCTTCAAGTAGAAGCCTCTTTGCTCAAATCTCTCGATGACTTTGTGGATGAGACCACGTTGGACGCCGTCCGGCTTAATCATGATGTAAGTGCGTTCCATGTTTACGTGTGTATTGCTTGTGTGTGCGTGCGTACAAAGTGGAGAAGATAATCGATCGGCCGCCGTCGTCCAAATTGTTCTTTTTTTAGCCCACACAAATGCCACACCACGCCGCCCATTCTGATATGAAACAAGAAAAAGTGCCATCAAAACAGACAACAAAAAACATTTTTTCATCAAAAACAACACAACAACAACACAACACACACACAACGAGGAGGGGACAGAGAAGACGTTTGACAAGATGTTATCCTCGGAAGCTTCATCCACGGCGGCGTCGCAGATTGAGATTCTTCTCAAACCGAGCGACGTGAACACGGAAGCGAAATATTACGAAAAACTCATCCGACGAGGCATCGAGGAATGTGGTCACGAAACTTTTTCGAACGTCTGCGTGCAAAGACACCATCATACTCCTGCCGCCGTCGCTAGCGGTGTTATTTCTCCTCCTCCTCCTGCTGCTGCTGATGTTGCTAATAATAATAATAGTTCTAATCATTCAAATATGAGCGGCGGAAAAAATAGAGGTAAAGGCTTATACGCGACGAGAGATTTTATAGTTGGCGACCGGGTGCTGATAGAACCTCCGTTGGTGGCCATGCAACACGAGAGAAATAGAAACGACGCGATTGTCTGTTCGTTCTGTTTTCGATACGTCGGGTCTATTGAAAAACAGATTGGTCAAAGATTGTTTCATCAGTTATCATCCGCGCAAGAGAAACTGCAGCAACAAAAGGAACAACAAATGGAGGCGACGACGGCCGGCGACGCAGCCGCCGAGGAATCGGCGAGGAGGTCGGGAGATCTCGATGTCTTAAATAGCATGGCATCTGTAGGCGAACCGAAGTTACCTCTCGCGGACCAGTGCTTTCCACTTCCAACGGAACGCGCGTGTGTGGGTGGGTGTTACCGCGAAATTTTTTGCTCGAACGAGTGCGCGCAAAACGCTTGGAGTTCACACGAACGAGCCATGTGTATAGGGAACAAAAGCGGAGACCAAGACGAACAGGCGAAAAATCGCGCATCTATGATGCATCAGTTCATCGAGCACGCCAAGGATACGAACGATATCTTCATTTTAGCTGCCAAAGTAGTCGCTATGGTTACAGAAAATGCCAGCCTCGCCTTGAGCGACGCGAGTAATAATATCACATTTTTAGGGGAGGCTTTAGAAGTTGCATGGGAACCGTTTTCTCGCGTTCAGAAAGCTATTTGGTGGGATATCGTCGCGATTCCTTCAGATGTCGAGGAGAAAGACGAGGAAAGCTTTAGGCAGCAACTCATAGAGCTCGCATCAGGTTCTTTAGAGTTGTTATGCAAAGCGTGGCCAGACCGCGCTCAGGCGTTTCCTGGATTGTTCTCTTTACCGGTGTGGGGGGCCATCGTCGGGATGTTTGAGTTGAACAATTTAGAACTCGTCGTAGAGTCTCCGGTGGAAAACTATTTCCTCGCCGTTGATGGCTTAGCCGACGAGAACCAAAAGATGGCAATTTTACCACAAACGCAACCTTTTCTGGACGCGTTGGACGTGAAATACGACATTCCTTGTTTGGGAACGGCGCTTTTTGCGTTGCAATCCAACTGTAATCACGACTGCGATCCGAACTGTCATCCGTTCAAAGACGAGACCGATATAAACGGGAGTTGCGTCTTAGTCGCGCGTAAACCTATACGGAAAGGAGAGGAACTAACAATTAGCTATTTAGAAGACGACCAACTAGATTGGAGCAGGCGTCAAGATGCCTTGTCGGATTACGGTTTCGTGTGCAGATGTGCAAGGTGCGAATCCGAAGTCAGTCAAACTCGAGGACGACAAAAGATGAAAATGTAAAATTGTTCAAATGTAATATACGAAAGTACCGTACATTTATGTTCTAGAATATGCTAAGATTATACGCAGGCTACTACGCTACGAGTTCTTCTTCGATTTTCAAGATGTACGTTGACGTCGTATCCAGAAAATATTCCGCTCGGTCTAAGTGCACGCAAGATGCCGCCGCCTCAATGTTGTTATCAAACGAACACAAGGAATTTCTCACTTTACTCTTGTTCTCGAATTTCGCTTCATTCAACGAAGAAACTAACTCATTGGCGTTGCCCTCCGATATCACATCATTTATACCTCGAACGACCCGAATACCCCGTAAAGTGTCCGGTATTTCGTTCTTGACCGATGCTAAGAGCTTCTTTACGTCCCAATCATTTTCCAATGAAGAAACATATTTTAGCGCCGAAGTTGCGTTTGAGAAACACGTGCCCGATTTGCCTCTGTTTGTCCAATATCGCTCGTAAAAATCGTCGGTTGCAGTATTACGAGCATCTGCGGTGGGAAATTGCAGACTTTCGAAATCTTTCTTATTTCGCTCTGACGAAGATCCACCGCCGATTAGCGTCAAACTGTGTACGAGATTTTTACTCTGTAACGCGTGTTTCAGCGCAAGCTCGCAGCCGGTGCCGTGCGCGATAATGTGGATGCCCTCGTCTGCTAAACCGCATTCCCTCCGAACGCCAGCAAGTTCCTCGAGTAAAAAATCATCTAGATTCGCATTTGAGTCTAATTTATGTTTCGACTTTCCTCGGTTTAACTGGTCGTAGAAGAAAATCTCCCTTCGGAAATCGTCGGGGGTGAACGCTAAGATTTCAATGGCTTCGAGATATTTCATATCAAGACGCTGGTCGTGCAAAACGAGCACTGGAAGGCACGTCTTGTTACCCTTCTTAAATTTACCCACCTGTCTCACGAACGTTTGCAGATTGTTCACGTAGCCCTCCGAAAACGTGCTTTGGTACGCAGCCTGCGACACGGGAGAGTCGACGTCTGCATAGTAGCCACAGAAAGGTTCTCTTGCTGCTTCAGCTTTTTCAGCGAAAGTTCCAGAGCACGACAAAGACGTCGTCAAAATCGCCAAAGACGAGAAGGATACAAAATCCCGTCTGTTTCGCTTGTTGTGTTCTGTGTTCTTTTTATTCTTGTTCTCGTTCTTCTTCTTCTTCTTGTTCTTGTCATTCGTGTTCGTGTCGTTTTTATCACGACGCTTGTCGTTGCAATAAACGCTCCTAGTTTTCTCGTTAGAAGCGAAGCGCATCGCCCACCTTCTCCTTCTGTTCTTGTCGTTATTTCTCACGGCATTGAAACGCCTTAAAGACGAGGACAATGAGGAAGGAAAGAAGAAAGAGGAGGAGGAGGAGGAGGTAGACGATGCCATTGTCGTCGGTGTGAGCGATGCGGTGTTGGATACCGTAAAGCGACTAAAGTACAAAGCGCGTGCACGAAATTTTTATATTTCTGGAGTTGTCGTTGAAAAGGGAATGGCCAAACTGAATGCCGAAACAAAAAAATTCCTCGAGAACAGAACACAAAAAAATTGCGAAAAGGAAAAATCTTCATATAAAACCTTTAGTAAGCGCAAACAATGGCGAAGAGAACGAAGAAAGTCGGTACGTTAATCACATCGAAGAATAGTTGTGCACCGTATGTGCGCTCACGCGAGATGATGCGTTGCGCGCATCGGATGGGATGTGGGACAAATGCACCGCTCGCATTTTCCGCCTAAGCAAGCGGAAGCCCTGTCTCCCTCGTTTTCCGGGCTTTTTCTCGTTTCGAAATGCGCGTAGCTCGTATCAATCATTCGTGTAGATGGTCATATCAATGCGCACGTTAAACGTACATACGTTTTCTTAACGCGTTTATGCATCTTTCGGATCGATTACACGCTCGCGCAGTGGTCATTCCACGGCTTTGGATTTCTTTCTCTCCCACAATTTTTGCGAGTCCGCCCGTCTCAACTCTCTCCTGTTTTGACTGAAACTCACCAAATGTCTTTTCTTTTCTCTCCTCTCTCAAACGTACAGGTATCACCGGGAAATACGGTACGCGTTACGGCGCCTCCCTCCGTAAGGTTATTAAGAAGCAAGAAATCTCGCAACACTCGAAGTATTTCTGCGACTTCTGCGGTAAATATGCGGTCAAGCGTCAAGCTGTCGGAATTTGGGGGTGCAGCGGATGCCACAAGGTAAAAGCTGGCGGCGCGTACGCGTTGAACACTTCCGGTGCCGTCACCGTGAGATCCACCATTAGACGTCTCCGCGAAGCTGTCGAGAAGTAATTTCATTTGCTTCTCGATGTAGTAGTCGTATTTAGTTCTTAATAATCTAGTAGCAAAAATCAAAAACAAAACAAGAATATTCGCGTTTCTATAAAACTAATTTCGCGCGTAGTTTGCTCTCAAACATTAATATCACGCGTATGCGTGTGTTTGTCCATCTAATCTATCTATATCCTATCCTATTCATTTTACTGCACCTCGTGATTCCACAAGTCTTCCTCGGACAGTTCAAATGGTTCTTTAAATGTCGACTTTTGCAAAGTTTGCTGCCTCGTTCGTTTTCGGTTGGTTCTCGCTTTCAAGTTTCTCAGTTGATTCGATATCTGCGCTTGCATCTCCATGGTGCCGACTAGAGATTCAACATCTTTGTCAGCGCGCTTCTCCCTATTGGTGGCGACAGCTATTTTCTTCTCTCTTTCCCGCCTCAGATTCCTGAGTTGTTGTTTCCATTTTTCTTTCCACTCTCGCGTTTGGACGTTTTCTAAGTTGCCTCTGGTTGATTGAATTGTCTCGTATGCGGCTTTGATTTGTATGAACTTTTCCGCGGACTCTGGGGAACTGTTCACGTCTGGATGATACCTTTTGGCTTTCCGTTTATACGCCCGCTTGACGGCTTCTTGACTCGCTCCGACGGAAACGCCCAAGATGAAATACAAGTCTTCAGTCGATTGTGGATATTCAGGCAAGGACGCAGATACTCTCACGCGTTGTCCCCGCTTTTCTCTTCTCATTCCTCCTCTCGCGTTGAGCGACGACGCCGCAGATGATGCAGAGGTAAAGCCATTCTTTCTCGCGTCTGTGTTTGGTGCATGCACGATCAGCTGGCATACAAAAGGGTGCGCATACATTCGCTTAATAATATCTTTCCTTTGTTACGGTGCGTTTTTTTGTGTCTGCTGTGTTTGACTTTTTTTTTGATTCTCTCTTCTTCATTTCGCAGAAAAATCAGCTGGCTGGCACAACTGTATTTTTCTTCAATTGTTGCAAAGAACTCGGTCGGCAGAAGGAAGATAAGAAAAGAAGGATACGAAGAGCAGAATTCACGATGATCACTTCCATGCTCGCCTCTCGTGCGCTTTTTGGAGAACCAATGGTGATCCAATTGAAAATCTCGAACGCGTCATCATCATCATCAACAAAAAAAGGAAGGATTCCTAAAGCAACAACAAATGCCGCCGTCGGCGATACAAACGACGAAAACTCTGTTTCGTCTTCATCTTCTTCATCGTCGTCGTCATCATCAAAATCATCAAAATCAGGAAAGAAAGCGAATCATTCAGACGATATTGTGTATAGTAGTGGTAGTAATAATAACAACAACGACCCGGTGAGCATCTATAACGAAGAGATGAAGGACGTGGAAAAGTTGTCCGTGGAAGAGCTCTCTCGAAACTTTGTCGAGGTGGAATACACAGGACCCAAGGCATCCACATCTTCGCCGTCCTCGAAAGGAAAGATGAACACGGTGTTGAGAAACGCGTTATCCTCTATTTTTTCCCCGCAATGGATTGCGCTCGCGCTGACTTACGTCGTTTTGAAACGTTTTCGAGACGAGAGAGACGTAAAGTTGGTGAAGGAAATGCTCTCGATGGAGGAGAAAGATTTGAACGAACTTCCGGTGAACGAGAGACGCGTGGAAATAGAACGAGCGCGTTTGAAATGGAGGCTGAAACAGTTGCGCAAAGACAGAACAAAGGTGAAAAACTTTAAAAAAGTGGAAATTATGATTACGGAAAGACTGAAAATGCTGACTCGAATGAAGATGAAACAGGCCGAGGCGGAAGTAAAACGCGCGGAATGGCTCGAACGAGTCGGCGACGCCCAGGGCGCGGAAAGTGCCATCAAAGAAGCCGAGCGGATAGTCGATTTTAAAACAGGAACGATAGATATCGCTGGTAAGAAGATGAAAACTCCGCACCCGGGCGCGAATTTGAAATGGATGAAACCGGAAGATTACGTCGAACAATTGCAAAAATCTTTTCTGGCTAAAACGGAAGAAGATAAAGCAGACGATGCAAGCGGAAAAGATGATGTCATCATTCCCACGCTGCTACCCGAGATTGACGAAAGAAATGGAAAAGGATATGACGGATCTGGTCGAGACGGGAAAACTGTTTTTAGCAACATTACCGATAGCATCGATAGCGCCGCAGTGGATAATATTAGCGAAGAAGAGATTAAAAAAGTTGAAGCGAAGGTTAAAGAGTTTTCTTCGTCTGCGAGTAGCGCTGCGAGCAAAAATAGCGAAGAAGAACAAATGCCTGCAGATTTAGAGGAAGCACTTAAGAATATGGATAGAGATTTCATGACGATGAAATACACCGAAGACGAGCTTTTTGAAAAGTACGAAGCCGTGCTGGATAAGTACGGCTTGAATGTGCCAAAAAACGAAACCGGCGCTTCCGAGGAAGATTTCTACAAGCAGATGGATTTCGGCGAGGAAAGCAAAGACGAAAGTAATCTTCACCCGCAACTCCGCGATCCATACTATTACAAATCGTTACGAGCTGTCCACGCTATTTTCGTCAACAGACCAAACCAAGAATACGAGGAGTTTCTGTGCATGCAAATGGTTCCGGGAGAAATACCGGAAAAGGAGAGACCGAAAGATACGTTTCACGTGGTTGCTTTTGAGTCCATAGAAGACGCCGAACGGTTTTGCCACTTGACGCGTTCGCAGCGAGAAGCGAATGAAGATCCCGTATATACGACTCGACCGTTTTCGGTGAACGGTTTAGAAGACGAAGCGGGAAAAATTAACCGTGGCGTAACCGTCGTCGGTGCGAGTCGAGTGGATTTGAAACCCGGGCGTTCGGCTACTTTAGTTTTGAACGAAATCATGAGCATAGGAAACGAGGTGTACTTTTGGGAATTCGCAAAACAGTGCAAGCGCACGTTCGACGAGAAGGAGGAGCAAATGAAGAAACCGGCGCCACCAACCATCGACGGAGCGTTTTGAAATTTTTTAGTTTTGTAATCATTCCTCTACCTTCCAAAAAGCAAAAACTACTCGGAGTTAGCAAATCCCAATTTTAACCCCCCGAGTAAACCACACAAGATAACAAACAAAAAGAAAATGCGACGCCAACTGACACGCACGATAGCGTCCTCCTCTTCTCGGGCAGCGACGCATCAGTTCGCCTCTTCATCGCAGTCGACATTGTACTCTTCTTCCTCTTCTTCTCACACAAGTGCAGCAAACAGAGCAGCGTCGAGTCTGTTTTTTAGAAGAGGAGGGAAAAAGTGGTTGTTAGCAGATGCGCCGTCGCCAACATCATCATCATCATCATCATCATCATCATCATCAGCGGCGGCGTCTTACTTCGCGTCGAGGAGACTTTTCCTCACATCTGCCCCCGCGAAAACAATCCCACTCAAACGACAGTATTCTTCAAGCGCGATGAAAGCGATGTATCGGAATAGATGGAATAGCGCGACAAAAAGTGTACCTCACTCTGTCCGAGCGCTGCATTTGGCAACGAAAACGACACACAAAGCGGCGATAGCGAGAAAGAGCGCTTTGACTCCGCAGACGATATCGAACGCGAATTTTGCTTTGCGCTTTGCCCAAAGGAAAATGTACACGTCCATCAACGGGAAAACAGCAGTAAAACGGAATACTAAAAGTAGTATTAGTAGTAGTAATAGTAATAGTGGTAGTACGGCGGCACTCAGAAGCGCGAATAAAAGAAATAATAGAATCGTAGTGGGTTCGCTCTGCGCGGCGTCGTTACCGATTTTTGGAATGGTAGCCAAGACATATTACTTCGACAATCGCTTGGCTAAGTGCAATCAAGCCGAGTCATCTGGAACACCGTCGAGTAATAGTAGCACGGCAGAACACGTCAACGATGAGTTGAGCGATCATGCGAAGGAAAAAGTGATGACTATTTTGCGTTCAATACACTTGGCGTTTTTGTTTGCGCCTGCGCTCGTCTTCGCCCCTTTGACGTACCTGAAAAGCTGTCCGCTGTGGTATAAAAAACTCTGGTACATGTTGATTCGAAAGACACTGGAGTTTGCAGGTCCAGCGTTCATTAAATGGGGACAGTGGGCATCGACGAGATACGACGTTTTTCCGGCGGTTCTCTGTCACGAACTCGAAAAGTTACAATCTACCGCTCCAGAACACAAATGGGAGCACACAAAGTCAACTTTAGAAAGGGTGTATGGCGATACGTTCGATCATATTTTTGAATCCTTCGACGAACACCCGATGGCATCTGGATCAATTGCGCAAGTACACAGGGCTACGCTTCGCGAGGGCGTCGCTGAATCGTCGAAGAAACGACAGGATTTATTCTCGAGATTTAACTATGCGCTCATCGCGGGCGTCGAGATGCTCTTATCTGGTCAAGGTTTTAATGCCGTCGTGGACGGCATACGCGACATGTGGAACGATGGTGCTGCTGGAATAGGTCATTTCTTACACTTGGACGAAGTCGTGCACGACGAAGAAAACGGAACAAACGCTGGTGAAGGGGGAGAAGGAGTGGTGACAAAGAAACGGCGAAGAAAGGAAAAACGACGAGAAGTGGCGGTGAAAGTTAGACATCCGGGCGTTGTTGACGCGTTGAAGCGCGACTTTAAAATTCTTCTGTGGTTCGCATCATTCACGAAGAACATTTCTTGGCTAGAACCTTTGCAACTCGAAAATACCGTCGGTCAATTCGGGGTGCACATGTTGTCTCAGGTTGATTTAGGCGTCGAGGCTGAAAATTTGAACCGGTTTCGAAAATCCTTCCTGTTGATGCCAGCGGTATCCTTTCCTACTCCCATAACGTCCTTATCCGCGGAAGATGTGCTGGTGGAAACGTTTGAATCTGGGACAACGATAAGTTCGTATTTAGTATCGCCAGAAGTAGCAGAGAAGATAGGTTTCGAGTGTTCGGAACAAAACAAAACGTTAGCCGCGTTGGGCGTGCAAACTTTATTGAAAATGCTCATCGACGACAACTTCTTACACGCAGATTTGCATCCGGGGAATATTTTAGTTCGATTACCGGGCAAAAATATGATGTTTAGTAGCTCAGAAGCCGAAGATCACGGACCAACTTTGGAAGCGAACGGCGAACGACAAATGACGGATGCTCCGAAACCGGAAATTATCATTTTAGATACCGGGCTCGCCGCGACGCTGACGCGAGAGAACCAATCAGATTTAGCGGAAATGTTTTCAGCAATGCTTCGCTGGGATGGACGCGGCGTCGCGGAAAGAATTTTGAAGTTTGTGGCGCCATCCTCTAAAGACACTTCCATTCAGAATAATGCAATCGAGTCCGAGAGATTCAAATCAGAGATGGAAGAAGCGGTGAAACAGTTTGCGGCTGGACCACCGAGAGCGGGAGACTGCATGTCGCGCGTCTTTGAGATTGTGCAAGAACATAGGTTATGTTTGGACCCGTCGATTATGATTGCAGTTGTTACAGTAATGGTTCTCGAAGGTTGGCAATGGCGTCTCGACCCGAGCGTCTCAATTTTAGATCGTCTCAATAGTGTATTGGAGCTCTCCAAGAAAAGGTACCACAGAATGAAAGTCTTGGATTGGTCCTTGCGGGAAATGTATGATCCGTACAGCGGACCAAACTTTTATGAAAAGGACGAAAGTGGCGCGACGAGACGGAGTGAGTCTTTCGATTACGGCCTATCACCCTACGCGTAGCTATTGAAGATTAAAAATACAAGTACACTCTAGCGCAAATATTATTCTGCGAATACGTTTTCGCTCGATGCGCCAGCCGGTAAAATGATAAAACTGCCGCCTTTTGTCGCACTCGAAATGTGCCGAATAAATCCTTGATCTGGGAAGAGAGACTCTCGTTTCGACCGTTTTTCTTTCAATCGCTGTTCAGCCGCGTCTTTAATTTGTTGCTCTTCTTTATCACCTCGTTTCACCGTGGCTTGGAACATCTTCGCCATAATCGCTTCGCGTTTTTCCTTCTTCTTCCTCTTGTTGTATTCTTTACTCATTTTCAAGTTATGTTCTTTCTTTAATATCTCCGCGGCTTCGGCTTTGGCGATTTCCTCCTCCGTCATTTTCATTCTCTTCCGTCTGCTAAAGCTACTCAACATGCTCCCTCGCGGGTCTCCGTAATCTAAAGACATTAAACTCTCGTCAAAGTCCGTGGACTGTCCTAATTTCGCTCTTTGTCGAGCGGTTAACTTAGACTCGTCGATAACTGCTGGTTGTTTATTCCGATTATTTTCATCCTCGCCGTCGTTATCGTCGTCCAGGGAAAAGCCAGATTCCCTTTCTTCCTCGTCGTCGTCGTCCAACTCTTCTGCGTACTTATTCTTCTTCGAGTATTTCCCAGTTTTATTGTACGTGCGTACCATTTTCTTCTTCTTCTTCTTCTTGTTTGAGATGTGTTTTTTTCTGCTGCTTTTTTTGATGGAAACCCCTATTTTTATGAAAATAAGATCAGATCTTCATTCTAAAAGCGCTTACAACAAGAGCAACAGCAACAACGAAACAGTAAAACAACAGTACCACTACTAATAAAAAGATGATTTACGACGTCAACGCTCCGTATTTCAGAAGTTTTTTGAAGAACGCCGGCGGGGCCAAGAATCAGTTCGCGAAAGGACCGACGGACAAAGGACCGAGAGCCTCGGAAAACAAACCCGTCATGAACGACTAGGAAGAAATTTAATAAAGAAAGAGAAGAAGAATAAAGAGGAGGAGGACGTGGTCTCTATTCATCGATCGAGAGGAAGAAAAGTTTTATTTAACATAGATTACATTACAATACATAGGTTTGTGCTCTTGTCGTGAACATGGAAGGGCAACAACAAGAACATCAAAAGAAAGAGTGGGAAAATTTAGTTTTCTCCGTTGAAGCACCGGGAGCGGTTTTGAACTTTCAAATCTTACTCGGAACGGAATGTGCGTTTTGTTACGTCGGAACGAGCGATCCGAGCACGTTTAACAGACTCGCCGTGTGTACCAAAGCTCGCTCAATGAACAGTTCGTTTAAATACGCGAGCTCTAATCCTTTGGGCGGCGACGCGAAAACCGGAGCGCAGTCCTTCGCCGAGCGACTCTTGAATTTAGTACACACTCAAAACGGAAATGAAGGCAAAGGTGCAAATTTGAACTCCATAGCGGTTTCAGTGAATGTTGCGGACGATGCGTCTACTTTGCGAGCATTCGCGGAGAAGACTCTCGCCAAGAGACTATTAGAAATGTTACAACAATGAACAAGAAAATACACAAGTCTGCACGATTCCTATGCGCGTGCACGCGCCGCTTTCCTTTTTGTGGAATGCATTCATTACAACACTTCTATCTTTTTCTTTTTCTTCTTCTTGTGAGCTTTTTCGATATTTTCGTCTTCTTCTCCTTCGGCGTCGTCGTTGGTCTTCTCGCTCTTACTATTCCATTCGTTATTAGCGAAACCTCCAACCAACTTTTCAACTTCTTCTACCACCTCCGCCGTTTTCAAATCTACAACGCCCATACCTAAACTCATCTCAATTTGTGGTTTTCCTTCTTCTTCTTCTTCTGCATCGTCCGTGGCATCATCTGCTTCTTCGTCGAGGACGGCGTCGATTTCAATCTCTCGTTTTGCTAATATCGGATTTTTTTGAATTTTTTCCTCCAACTGTAAGTTCGCCTCGTGCATTTGAGGCAAAAACGCGGACAACTTACTCAAAAGCGCCGAGGGTTGCGCAGGGGCTATTGATGGCATTCTGTTTGGTTTTATCAGCACATCTTTTTCTTCTTTGCTATTCGTTTGTTTCTGTATCTCTTCGTTGAGTGCAATGTTGTTGGTATAAATATCGCTCCTTCTTCTGTTTGAGTGATTTTCTTTCATCTGAACGATGTTCAACAAACTCGAAGCAGCTCCACAACCAATCGTCGTCGCCGTTCCGTTTGGTCGTGTCGTGTCTTTTTTCTCGATATCGAGCAGCGATTGCGACGTCGAAGGATTTGACGACGGTTGTAACTGTTGTTGATTCTTCTTCTCCTTCTCCTCGTATGTCATCATCGGAGGCGACATCGTCTTTTTCTTTTCTGAAGTGTTTTTTTGAGGCATGTTGTTTTTTTTGTGCAGAAAGAAGAAGAACGCATCTCAACTTCAAACTTCATTAAACTTTCTTCTCCGTGTCATCATCACACATAATACTTTTGTGACGACAACGCGACCAAAAAGAGGTGAAAAGAAGAAAACACAGAACGACTGAAACGCGTCATGTCCGGACCTTCTCCCGCGCAGCAAGAGGTGAAGAAGTTCTCGCAAATTTGTTCGCAATGTAAAGTACAAACGACGTTAGTCGAAGACCACGCGCAAGGGGATTTGATTTGCACCGAGTGCGGTTTAGTCGTCGAAAGTCGAACGATCGATGAGTGTTCGGAATGGAGAACGTTTTCAGATTCGGACAAAGCGGGAGGTGATCCGTCGAGAACCGTCGGTGCGACGAATAACATGCTTTCCGGGGGTGGTTTAAGCACAACCATAGGACGAAATCCAGACGGGACTTTTAACCAAACGCTGACGAGATTGCACAACAGAGAAGGCAACCCGGATAAAGTTTTAATGGCGGCATTTTCGCAAATTGGAGATATGGCGGACCGCATGGCGATGAATCAAACCATCAAGAGTGGAGCGTGTGAGTTATATAAAGTGGTGACGTCCTCGCACTCCACGCAAGGCAAAAGCTCGGTCGCTATGTTTGCCGCGTGTTTATACATCGCTTGTCGACAAGAAGGTAAAACGAGAACGTTTAAAGAGATTTGCGGCGCCGCCGTCGGTTCAACCGTAAAAGAGATCGGGAGATGTTACCGCTTCATCATACGCGTGTGTGAAGGATTGGACTTACAAATGCAAATGAACGAGCAAATGATTACGCCAGAACTGCTCACGAATCGCTTCTGCGGTAACTTGGGTTTGGCGAATTCTGAATTCATTCGAGTGTGTAGTTCGGCGATTCAAAAATTCCGGGAAATCAAAACGGGAGAAGGATATTCACAGAAACAGCCGGCGTCGATAGCCGCGGCGGCGATATACTTAGCGACGAACATATTAGACAAAAAAGATATAGCCAATGTGAGTCAAATTTCAGCCGTGAGCGGAATGGCGGAACAAACGATACGAAATTCGTACGTGGATATGCTCCCGTATTTGGAAAGATTACTACCAGAAGCGTACAACGACAGAGTGCAAGCGCTCTTGGCGAGCGTAGCGAGAAAACCTGCGGCTCTGTTGCCATCATCCGCGGCCTCGGACGAAGCGGCGGCGGCGGTGAAATCTGAACCTGATGCTCATAAAAACGGAGAAGAGGAGACAAAAGTAGGAGAAGAGATTAAGAAAGAAGAAGTAAAAGTAAAAAAAGAGGAAGAAAGCGCGGCTGCTGGCGTCGAAGCCGTTCCGGCTTCTTCCTAGAGGAAATTGAAATACTTACAAGAACAACAAATGCAAGTGAAAATATATAATTACAATCCCTATTTACATATCATCACCGTTGGCGATAGCAGCTAAGCAATACAGGCCCAGACCGGTTTAATACGTCTATTTTTGTAACCGTAATCTCTGGTGGAAAACGCGAAACAAAATCGAGAACGGCGTCGGTTTCCTCTGAACCTCCTTCATGTCCACGATAGCAGCAAATAGTGATCAAACCACCGACGCGCAACAATTTACTCGCTTTATCGAGCGCCTCTAACGTAGTTCTAGTTCTCGTTACGATTGATTTATCCGTGTCCTTCCCGGTCAAATATCCCAAGTTCATCGTAAACGCTCCTATTTCTATTTCGTTCGTTTTGGATTTTTTCTTTCCTTTCTTCTCCGCAATCCCATCAACGACGGATTCAAACACAGAGTGACATGTTCGGGCAAAATACACTCTCTCTTCTATTTTCTTTCGTTCGGCCTCGTCGCTAATGTGTTCGCAGAACTCTTCACGTATTCTTCTCCTTGTGATGTCAAGCGCTTCTTGTTGAATATCGAGCGAAACAATCAAACCATCAGCTTTAACTAGCTCTAAAAACAAAAGTGTATCAGTTCCTCTACCACAGGTCAAATCTATGACTACATCGTCCGCTCGCACGCAAGAACGAAGTAGCTGATGCGCAATCTTTGTGACTTTTCCATTTGATAGTATTGAATTCGCTAAGACATCATCGTTCTCTTTGCTGTATGTGTGTTGCTGAACTGCATTATGAACCCCTAATCGGGGGAAAACGCGCCGTCGCGGTGCGCGCACTCGATGAGTGGACGCGGTTGAATACACATACGTGCAGGGAATGCAAACTACGGGAGATGATAATACCAATGAAGGGAACATCAACAGTATGACAAATACTGTAAAGCATTTAAATGAAGATGAATAGTAAAAAGGGGTGTTCTGTTAGGAACCATTCTGTTAAAGTCTGTTGATGCATGTGTTGAAAAAACTTGAAACTTGAAATACTTGAAATACAAGTATGTTGAATCAAAGAAGCGAATCACATGATGTAAGACATGCGTATATGCATGTATGGCTATAAATACTAAATCATCGCTTTCCTAACGTCTAAAATCATCCCACATGAATGCTTCGTCTCCAATCTTTTCGGCTAACTCTACTAGAAACGGCTGATAAAACTCGTTCAGTAACGCTCTCGTTTCTTTTCGCATGGGTGACATTTTGCCCTTCTTCAAAACACGCGCGTCGTCCGTCTCCGGCATTTCTACCATCTGCTCCGTCAATGCATCTGACATTTCACCGAGATTCAAGTGTCTCGCTACTTTTTGTAACGCTTCAGACATGCCAAGTTTCCTCGACTTCTCGTTGTTTTCGTAATCCGATGGTGTCGCGGAAACTGGATTAGGTAGACCGAAAACGTCTTCGCTGCGCAAAAACAAAAACTGCTCTTTGTCGAACACTTGAAACCATCTTTCGATCCACACTGAGTACATATTTTTAATGAGCTGATCTGCGTGGAAGAACACGGCTTCAAATTTAGGATGGTAGGTTTCAAATCGTCGCGCGCATCCGTTTGCGCTGTGTTCGCTTTCGCACACCTTAAAATGATTCGTCATTTCCGTCGCGAATTGATCAAACCCGTCTTCACTAGCGCCGAAATGTTTCTGGTAATGGTCGTAGTGCCAAAATGCGTCGTGTAATCGCTCTGCCGGTTCTCTGAGCAAAAGTATAAACTTCAATTTGCTCGCCATGCTTTCGTCGCCGCGGGCGTTTTCGTCTCGAATGTCATACACGTAGCGCATCAAGTGAGGTACGCTCATGCCGTGTCCTCCAAGTTCGGAAGGAGGGTCATTTTTCATCGCTTGTCGTCCGCATCCAATTGGTTCTGCGTTCTGGTCTTCTAAATCACCGTCTATACATCTTCGACGCTCGGTTTGCGTCTTTCCGTCAGGAATATCGTTTGGTTTTTCTTGGCACTTCAACCAGCACTCTTTAACGTCTTCGGCAAAGGAAAGATGCAAGCGCGTCGATTCGCTCCAGGAGTTTGCAAATGTCCCCGGGGAGTCGTCGCCAAAAATAAGATCTTTCGTATCGTCGTTTTTTCTAATCGTGTCTGTGGCGAAACCGTAGCCTTGCCAATATTCTCGCGGCGGCCTCGGTTCGTTCCAAAAATGAAAATGCCGAGATCCAACAACCTCTGGATGTTTAACAAGCCTTCCAATCAAGTCCTGGCCGCCGGATTGCCAGTGTCCCAACACGTAGAAAAACGGCAAACATCGTAAACTATCGTCTGCACTCCAACAAGGAGACTTATATTCGGTTTGCGGAACATAATCGGGTGGGATGAGATCATCGAAGAATTCAGCGCCTACTACTTTTTTTAACGTGTCCTTTTGCATTTGAGTCAGTTTTGACGCTTTTGTCGTTTCTGTTTCTGTTGTCGTTGTTGTTGATGATTCATCGAGGAAATTCTCTTCCATTACATCAACCTTTCCGTGTATTTCTTCAATTTCTACTTGTTTTGATTCTGTGGGTTCCTTTCTATCAACGTCTTGTGCGACTGCTTGGTTCGAAACACCTACACCGTCGTCAAAAGATGCAGCAGACGATGATGTTGATGTCTCTGATGAGTTTCTTTGAGCGAGAAACAAAACATCACCAAAGAGTATTACGACTGTCGCACTGAAGAGTAAAACTAATATAAACGCTGATCGTAAGAATGATTTTCTCTGGTGATACCACAACGCCGCACTCATATCATCTACACGTAGGTAGGTGTCTCTCTTTTTTGTGGTGGGTTGTGTTTCTCTTGTTGTTTGTTTTTCGACACTTCGAGAGAGACAGTTGGTTGGAAAGAGTCTCGAAAAACTTTAAAACTTCAAAACGCAAACACTGAGCTCGAGGTCATATCATGCCAACTGGCCGAGATATCCTCGATGCGACGCGATTGCTGTGCACTAGAGCTCTGAAAGTGAAATCAGAGAGGTCGTGTTTGGAAGGAGCAACTTCTTCTTCGAGCGAGTCGTCGTTAAAGAGAGAGTTAGGCGCATTGGATTTGATTTTCTTCGGCATAGGTGGTGTCGTTGGAGCCGGCGTGTTTGTCTTGACTGGCGCTGCGGCACAAGTACACGCAGGGCCGGCAGTTGTTATTTCGTATTTACTCGCGACAATAACGTCCTTGATTACGGCGACAGCATACACTGAGTTTGCCATACAAATTCCTGTCACCGGCTCTGCGTATAATTACATCGCCTTGACCTTTGGCGAATACATCGCTTTCATCACTGGATGTAATCTCGCTCTCGAACTTACCATTGCGGGCGCCGCCGTTGCTCGTGGATTTACAAGTTACTTCTCGACTCTCATCGGGCAAAGTCCGAACGCTCTTCGCTTCGTCGTGTACGAGTCTTTGATTGAGATTGATGTCGTCGCATTCTTATTGGTGGGCGTTTTAACTGTATTACTTGTCGTCGGCATGAAAGAGACGGCGAAGTTTAATATTGCAGTGACGAGCGCAGCATTACTTTCGGTCGTTTTCGTACTAATCACCGGGAGTACGAGTGTAGACGAGGAGAATTGGAAACCGTTCGTACCTCCGGAGTTTGGATTCCGAGGTATTCTTTCTGGCGCTTCGATGGTATTCTTCGCGTTTGTCGGTTTCGATACCGTGGCGACGTTAGCAGAGGAAACGAAAAAGCCAAGCAGAGATTTGCCGATTGGAATTTTGGGGTCACTCACAATATGCGGATGTTTGTATTGCTTTATGGCGTTGGTGATTACTGGCATGGTCCATTACACGGAGATTAACGTTGATGCTCCTTTTGCGGTTGCTTTTGATAACAATCACGAACATTGGGCCTCCGTAGTCGTTTCCGTTGGTGCTGTTTTTGCAATCACGACAAGTTTACTCTCTTCGTTGATGGGGCAGCCGAGAGTTTATATGACAATGTCCAGAGATGGTTTGCTCCCAGAGTGGTTTGCGCAAGTATCGCCTCGATTTGGAACACCCGCAAATGCATCCATTTTCACCGGAGTCACAACCGGCTTGCTCGCTTTAGTTGTAGATATAGATATTTTAGCACAATTAGTTTCAATAGGCACGCTCTCAATATTTTTGAGCGTTAACATGGGGCTGTTGGTGCGTCGATACACACCAAAAGATGGGACTTCTTTCAAAGACAGATCGCCTGCGTTGCTGAGATGTGCACTTCTTTGTGCGTCGTCGATGATATTCTCGGGATTGTACATACAAAATGAACCATCCTGGTCGCTGATTGTCATGGCAGTATCTATAGTCCTAGAAACTGGCTCGTTCTATATGCTCGATGTGGAAGAAATGAATATTCCGACGGCGGGTGATTTCAAAACGCCTTTCGTGCCGTGGTTACCGGCGCTGGGTGTTTTAGCGACGAGTCAGTTGTTGGTCAGTTTAGGCGCTGTCGCCTGGGTGCGATACATCTTGTATACTTCGATATGCACGATTGGATATTGCGTAGCTAATATCTTAAAAATAAGAGATGGGAGAATAAATTGGAGCGATGAAATCGCAGTGAGTGATGCGATGTACGCGTCGCCGTATTCGAATTCCTCCAAGGTTCGCTTCGTTGAACTAACAGACATGTCGGACGCAGATGAATAGTAATTTTTGAAATTGTTGGAAAACGATCATCATGAAATATCTTTCGAAAAAATTTGTGTGAGTTCGCGCCAAAAAATCACACACGTTTTAAAATATCATCCAAATGTTTGCTCGTGCTACCGCTGCTACGACGGCGAGTGGCATTGGATCTCACCATAGGAAACAGTTTTCTTCTTCGTCTTCTGGTCTTCTGGATCGATCGAGTTTATCTGCCGCCGCCACCTCCGGAAGGAGGAGGACGTCTTCCTCGTCGCAATTTTGTAATCGAACTCCCGCCATCAATCCTGCGACTGATCGTCGTTTTCGTTTCAAAAGTGCGCGACGACGACAACAGTTGCGAGTGACCGCCGACGATGCGGTTAACGCCGGCGATGCGAATGAGGAAAGTAATGAGAGTGGTGACGCGAAAGAGTACGATGTGCCTTCGGAGGAGGATCCGTTGCCGTGGAGCACACCAGCAGCGCAAGTCGAAGATGCTGCTGCCGCTTCAAATAGTGCAACAAACGAAGAAAAACCAAAAATATTGTCCTACGCCGAGCGCGTGGCCATCATGAAGAAGGAAAAGGAGGAAGCCGGAGGAGGAAAAGAAGGAGAGAATTATAAACGAGAGCAGCAGACGAAGATGGACGACGAACCAGGAACGATGAGTTCGTTTAATTTACCGATGCAGAAAGAAGTGTTTGAGATTCCGGCGGAGAGGTCCTCGCCGGTTGAAGAAGAGGATTCTATTATGAACGAGATGAAAAACACGCACGTGTTTTTGCCGATATCGTACTACGGCATTTTGGACTTATCTCCAGCGCGTGCGACGCGCGCGACTATTCCCAAAGCCGGCGAGGCGATGAAATACGCGCAAGTCTTTGAAGGCTACTCGAACACGTTGCGTCAAAGCCGAGAAAGTTTAATCGAGGAAGCCGTGGCAGTTTTATCCGATAAAGAAGCCCGAGCGTACCACGACGAAGATTTGCGAAACGGTGTGTTGACTCCGATTGATTTTGAACGAGCACCGGCGGCTTTGGCGATGTTGCTGGAAGCGGGCGAAAATCAAAAAGTTTTAGAGTACGCGGATGCCATATTAACGGCGAAAAATAGGAGAGGCGGGGATTCAGTTAACAGCAACGGGAAGCGCGATGTCGCGTTAACGTCCTCTATGGCCACGTGCGAATACGCGCAAGAAGCTTTATATAGCTTAGGTAAACGACCAAGTTACGTGGAAGGAAGCGACATGCTAGAACTGGCGTTGAAAACATTGGAGAAGGCGCCGGGTGGCAAGTCCAAATCTTTCGCTCCGGATTTGAAGGATGCAATCTACAAGGAACTCGACGACGCGTTACCTGGCGTCGCGCTTGAACTGCTCGCGGTGCCTTTAGACCAAAGGCGAGGTCGCGAGCTCGGCTTAATGGCGTTGAAAAAGTGTTTATGGGCGAAACCAGGGGTCGATGAAAACGAAGCTCAAAACGACGACGCGGCGTTGATTTCAAAAGCAGATTTACAAGCGCAGTCGTCTCGCTTCTTAACCGCGTATGAGCACGCCGCGATGTTTGTTGAAGCGCCAGATCATGTCCCAGCTGACCCGGAAGAAGTGTACAGAGCTTCCATCTCGCACATTGTCGCCGGTCTAATGAGTGGCAACCCGTTGCTGCTCGTGGATGCGGATGACATCTTGGAACAGCTTGAAATCGCTGCTAAGAATACCAACCAAACTTCGGAAATTGGGGATGTCACCATCGAGCGCACGGTGTGCTTAGTGTTGCTCGGTAAAACGGAAGCCGCGTGTAAGCTTTTAGGTTTGTCTTCGGAGGAAACTTCCAACTCGGAAATGGCAACTTTCGTTCGAGAAAATTCTCCGTCTGGCGACGTCGTCGAAGGCGTGTGCGCCTTAGTCGATCAATGGATTCAGCAAGTCGCGTTTCCTCTTTTCAGAGACTCGGCGCGCGTTGCACCGATTTCTTTGGAACAGTGGTTCTCAAATCCGAAGGTTACTGGTTTTGTGGACAGATACGCACTTTCTCCGGCGTTTGCGAAGATTGAAGGTGCGGGATCTGCGGCCAAGCGCGCTTTGACGAAAGGTTCTGCGAGCGTGTTGAGTTCGTTTTTCCCGAGCGATGACGTTCCAGTCGCGTTGAAGAAAGATGTTACCCAGTACCGTGTAGGCGTGATCTCGCGATTAGCCTTTACTGGAGCGATCGTATTCAGCGCGATGAACTTCTTTGGCAACAACTCGAGCGCTTTTCAAAACGTGCAATTGCCCTCGTGGCAAAGAAGCGCCACCGAAAAGAAAAACGCGAATAAGAAATCTACGCCCGCGCCAAAAAAGAACACGAACAATAACAACAACCACAAGACGACGACGAAAGACAAGTACAGCAAATATAGTAGTGGTGGTATCAGTGGTTTGAAGCCGCCACAATTTCCAACTGTGCCGAAAATTGAAGTTCCCAAGATTGAGATGCCAAAAATTTCAGTCCCTTCGATCTCGCTTCCGAAACCGGTGAAGAAACCTATGGACGAAAGCACTGCGGAGTCGGTCGTGAAGAGATGGCAACAAATCAAAGCAAAAGCGCTCGGTAGCTCTCACGATTCTCGCGCGTTGAGCAATATTCTCGACGGACCGATGTTGAGGCAATGGACGTTGAGAGCAGAAGATGTCGCCTCTCACGGCTGGTGCTGGGAGTACGAGTTGAATAAACTGGTGATTGAAAAGATTGAAATTTACAACGAAGACGAAGCCATCGTAGAAGCGAGATTGACCGAGTTGGCTGTGTTGAAGGATAGATCCAAAGTGGACGATGACGATGTGTACGAGTCGACATATAGAGCACGATATGAAATGCGCCGAACTTCTGACGGTGGATGGAAGATCTTCGGCGGAAGTGTCGTGTATTAGATACTTTCTTTTTTTAATCAAATGATTATATGCGCGAAGAATAATAATACTGGTAAACTTGCAACGCTTAATTCAATGCTACTACTTATATATACAAAGTTGTTTTATCTGCTAAAATAAAGGTGGACTATAAAAAAACTACTACTGTATCGAACAACACGAAGGTTGCGCGTTACCATTCCCATTGACTTCTCCGCCGCTAAGCAATAACTTTGTCCCTAACGTGGCTAACTTTTGCGCCGAACTTCTCCTTCGCATGTTTGGCGGGACGACGTGCGCGTGCATAATCGTCGTGATTCCGGCGGCGGGAATACCGATCTGAAACAACGTCGCATCGTCGCACCCGTCTAGAACTTTACCTAAATAAAGTATCTTTATATCGTCCGTCGTTAAGTTATTCGTTATTGATGATGTTTTTCCTCCGTCTTTTTTTTCCTCGTTTTTCTTCGCGCGTTGTTCTTCCTCCGTGACAAACTGTTTCAGTTTTTCCTTGATGTCCAAGACGGTCGTTTTCGTGGACGAAAGTTCTATGGGACCGATGTCGTGCACGGAACTCTGCCTCCGAAACCGTATTCTGGAGATGTCCGAAACGTCTCTTTTATTCTCTTGTTCTTCTTCCTTTTTATCTTCTTCTTCTTCTTTCTCACCGTCGTCGTTTGTTCTTCCATCAGAGATTTTAGGTGATGACGACGATGGTGTTTGTGATGTCAATTCATTTTTTCCTTCCGCGTCAAAATGTCCTTCTCGTTTTTCTTGTTCTCGTGCAAAGGGATTGTTGTTATTGTTTCTACTCGTCGTGGTCACGGCGGTATCGTCGTTTACTTCTGCTTTTGATGCTTCTGATGATGATGCCATCTCTTCACACTCACTGCTTTTGCGCGTCGCGTGTGTATAATCAAGAATACAGTCTTCTAGGAGAGAGACACCCAAAGAAGAGACAAAAGAGGTTGACTTTTTACGTCGAAATTTTTTCGAAGAAAACGCGAACGCAAACAAACAAAAAATCAAAGAACGAATTTTTCAACGAAAAGAGTTCTTCTTCTCTCTTCTTTTGTTGAACAACGCGCCGCTTCCACAAAAAAAAAGATCAAACACCTTTAGATCAAACAACAACAGATCTTTGAACGACGACGACGATAAGATGACGACGCTCATGCAAATGCCCGACGGGCGATTGATCCGTAAGTACTAATAGTAGCAAGTGTTTGTTGTGTTCTCTTTTTTTCTTCATCTCTAATTTTTTGTGTTGTTTGGTCAACGATGACGACCGGGACAGAAAAGCGCCGATGATGATGAGGGAGATTCGACGACGACGACGACGACGTTTGCACTCTGCGCGTCCACCGAAAATTCCATCGTATCGTCCTCTCCTCGTCGTCTATTCTCATTTGTTCTCGTACATACACTTGTTCTCTTCTTTCTGTGTGTTGTACTCATCATAAATCTTCTTCTTCTTCTTTTGTTGTTGTTGTTTGAAAAATAAAACAGAGCCGCAAATCGTTTTGTTAAAAGAAGGCACGGACACTTCACAGGGCAAAGGCCAATTGATTTCAAACATCAACGCGTGCATGGCCATCGTGGATACCATTCGAACAACCTTAGGTCCTCGAGGATTAGATAAATTAGTCGTCGATAACCGAGGCGTGACGACGATTACCAACGACGGGGCGACGATCATGAAGTTGTTAGAAATAGTCCATCCGGCGGTGAAAACTTTGGTGGACATCGCTCGATCGCAAGATGCAGAAGTTGGCGACGGCACCACTACGGTTGTTTTGTTATGCGGAGAGTTTTTGAGAGAAGCGAAACCGTTCATTGAGGATGGCGTGCATCCGATGAATATCATTCGCGCGTTTCGTAAAGCGAGCGAACTCGCCGTCCAAAAAGTCAAAGAAGTTTCGGTTTCCATCGAAGGAAACTCAAAAGAAGAGAAAGAAGAGATGTTGAAAAAGTGCGCGATGACGACGTTGTCCTCGAAACTCGTCGGTGGCGAGAAGGAATTTTTCGCCAAGATGGTCGTCGACGCCGTCGGCCACTTGGACCAAGACTTGTTAGACCCAAAAATGATTGGCGTGAAGAAAGTTTTAGGCGCGAGCATGCGAGACTCCTTTCTCGTCGATGGAGTGGCGTTTAAGAAAACGTTTTCGTACGCCGGTTTCGAGCAAATGACGAAGAAAATGGTCAAACCGAAGATTTTAGCGTTAAATTTGGAGTTGGAGTTGAAATCGGAAAAAGACAACGCCGAAGTGCGATTGAGCGACCCGTCCAAGTACCAAGAAATTGTCGATGCCGAATGGAACATCATCTACGATAAGCTCGAGAAGTGCGTTCAGTCGGGCGCGAACGTTGTGCTATCTCGATTAGCCATTGGTGATTTAGCTACGCAATACTTTGCCGATCGAGGCTTGTTTTGTGCCGGGAGAGTCGAACAGGCGGATTTGGACAGATGCACGCGAGCAACTGGTGCGGCAGTGCAAACGACTGTGAACGATTTGAACGATGAGCAATTAGGTACGTGCGATATCTTTGAAGAAATTCAAGTCGGTTCCGAACGCTTTAACGTTTTCCGTGGATGCACGGAAGCGAAGACGTGCACTTTAGTTTTACGAGGCGGCGCCGAGCAATTCATCGAGGAAGCGGCGAGAAGTTTAAACGACGCCATTGAAATCGTCCGTCGCGCGACGAAAAACGCGGCTGTAGTACCTGGTGGCGGTGCCATTGATATGGAGTTGAGTAAATGTTTAAAAGAGTACGCGCGAACTGTCGAAGGAAAATCGCAACTGTTTATTCACGCGTTTGCTCGCGCTTTAGAAGTCATCCCGAGACAGTTGTGCGACAACTCTGGGTGCGACGCCACGGACGTTTTGAATAAACTTCGGCAAAAACACGCCTCTCCAAACCACGAAGGCTTGAATTTCGGCGTCGATGTCAACTCGGGCGGGATTTTAGATACCTTTGCGAACTTTATTTGGGAACCGGCTCTGGTCAAGTGCAACGCCATCGCCGCGGCGTGCGAGGCCACGTGTTTGATTCTTTCCATCGATGAAACCGTGCGAAACCCGAGAAGCGAAGATGCTCAAGGCGGTGGTGGCGGCGGGCGAGGAGGAGGCAGAGGCGGTCGAGGCGGTGGTCGAGGCATGAGACGTTAAATACAAGATAGAGAGAGAATATGTACTCTTGTACTCGTTTTAGAGAGAGAGAATTAGACAGACAGAAAAGAAGTATATCCAAAACACAGCACAAAAAACAATCCACATTACAGACTTCGTACTCGCGCTTTGCTTTTTATCATACAATCATCTTTTCTTTACATCAGAAGATAAGCAGTATTAAAACCTTCGAATCATTCGCGCGATGCACTCATCTTCCGCGTCGATGTCGTTCGCGTCTTCCATCGTCGCGTCTTCTTCCTCTCATCTTTTATTGAAGAAGAAGAGAGTGACGAGAAGTGGAAATGCAACGTCACCAAAAAAGACGACGACGGCGGCGAAAATCAAAAGGAACATCAACAGCCATCAACAACACAGAGGACACATCTCGTTGTCTTCATCTTCTTCTTCCAATTCTTCTTTAGTAACGATGATGAAGATAAAAAGCAAGAGCATAAAAAGCGCGCGGAACACGAAAACGAGAGGTGCGGTTTTAGACGTGGACGAGTCTCTTCCTTCCTTGGAAACCAAAGGCACGGAGCCTTTCGACTGGCACTCGCAGTGGTACCCGATTGCATTCGAGTGCGATTTGGAAGACGACGCGCCGTACGCGTTCACCTTATTAGGCACGCCTTTGGTATTTTGGAAGAACAAAAAGAGTGGTGCGAGCGATGATGCTCCGGAGTATTCGTGCGTGGCGGATATGTGCCCGCACAGATTGGCGCCGCTCTCCGAAGGACGCATCAACGATAAAGGGGAAATCGAGTGTGGTTACCACGGATGGACGTTTGAAGGGAAGAGCGGGAAGTGCACGTCTATTCCACAACTTGGGAGCGAAGGTCCGGCGGTGGATACCGCGCTGAATTCGCCGCGCGCGTGCGCGACGCCGTATTACACGAAAGTCGCGCAAGGCGTTTTGTGGTGCTACCCGACGAAAATTGACGGGACGAAAACGGTGGACGATTTACCACCTTTACCGTTGATTCCAGAACTCGACGACCCGATGTGCGTGTATCAAGACGTCTTTCGAGATTTGCCGATGGACTATTCGACTTTGTTAGAAAACGTGATGGACGTTTCACACGTTCCGTTTACGCACCATAACTCGGTCGGTAAGCGCGAAAACGCTACGCCGGTAGTGTTAGAACTCACCACGGAGGATAAGAAAGTTTCACGAAACGGTTTCACCGGCGAGTGGAAGGAAGGACCACGAAAAGGAAAGTATGGCACGCAATACACGGAGTTTCAAGCGCCGGCGTTGATGCGGCACACGCTCCGAACGGACCAGTTTACAACCTTGACGGTTGTGTACGCCGTTCCCATCGCGCCGGGAAAGTGTCGTTTAATCGCTCGATTTCCATTTATTTTCAAAGCTGCGTTGCCGAGAAAGCTGTTCGGTTTGTTCCCGAAATGGTACACGCACACGAATCAAAACGCAATCTTGGAAGACGATCAAATCTTCTTGCATAAACAAGAACGTTTGATTGAAATTTCGAGAACTGTGAAGAATGAAAAGTACGCCAAGGCGTGTTACATGCCGTCCTCGGCGGACGTGTACGTGAACGCGTTTAGAAACTGGATTGTGGACGTTGCCAACGGTGGTCCGTCTTGGCCTGAAGGTATGAGCACAAAGTTACCACCGCAAGAAGAGACGAGAGAGGCTTTGTTGGACAGATACCACGCGCATACGAAGAACTGTAAATCGTGCGCCCAAGCGTTGGCGAAGATTGTCATCTTCCGCAAGTTTTTGCGCGTGTTTTCATTAGTTGCGTTGGCGGTGACGACGGCATTTGTCGCCGCGTGCATATCTTCGTCGACGGCGTGGGTATCAGCTAGTGCGAGCGGTTTGAAACCGGCGTATTTGTGTGGCGTCTTGAGTGCGTTGGCGGCGATTCTGCGAGAAAAACTTGGTCAATTAGAGAAGAAAATGAGAGTCGGTCCGTATCCGCCGCCGAGACGCCCGCCTTCTATGATGGAAAAAGCCTTAGAAACTGCGAAATTAGGCGGCGCGTTTTCAATGTAAATTCTGTTTTTCTCATCATGCATAAGTTATTACACATTCGTATATTAGTATTACAACAATTTTACTCTAGTACATTATACAACCCTCGCTTTTCTTTATTTATCTGTTCACGGCGTGATGAAATTTGACGAACAGATTTAACGTCGTGTACCCCCACCCGAGAAGTTTTACTCCTTTCTTGATCTTCTCTCCGCCGAAGATTTTCGGAGAAGAAGACGGAGCAGAAGGTACCGCGCTAATCGGTGCGTTTGTTTCCGCTCGCTTTGCAAAAATGCGGAGTTCAGACATGGCCATGAGAACCGCTAATTCAGCGAGTGAGTTTGACCGGCGAACGATGTGAAGCGGGGAAATCACAGATTGCAGGCGCGCCTGCATGACTGCAGTCGCGACGACGTCACACCACGCCTTGGTATACTCGTTCAATCGATCCTTCGCTTTTAACGAGAAGTAAAACGAGACTCGTCGTTTCAAAGGAATGTACGGTAAGATGTACTTGTGCTTACACACCCTGCAATTCTTCTCGGCGCACCCGTTCGAGCGCAAAGACACCTTCTGCCACATCCGCAAACACTTCAAGTGCACGTATTCTTGGCTTCCAGTGCACGCGCACGGGGCGATGAGATCCCCGCACAGTTCGTCTTGGAAGCAAAATCTGCATCGCACTTCAGGTTCTTCTTCTTCTTCTTCTAGTATTGTATCGTCGCTCATCGTATCGCTGCTACTCGTCAGAGAAGAGGAAGACGAAGAGGTGTTCAAAAGAGAAGACAAATTTTGAGAAGAGGAGATAGATTTCATGCTCCCAACTCGAACCATCTCGGAAACGATGGTTGCGTCGTGCACGGCGTCTGGATCAAACGTATCTGACGCTTGTTCTGACCTCTGTTTCATCCGGTGCAAGAGCAAACCAGAAGCGGCGACCACGATCGCGAACATTTTGTATCTCTCTCTCTCTCTTCTAACAAGAGCGTAGTGTTCACTTTGTTTTTTGCGGATTAATGGTTTTAAACGAGAGCGCGCGCGCGGTGTCAGTCTCTTCCTTTCTCTCTTATGTGTGTGTGTGTATCTCTCCAGTCTCACAATTGTTCGAGATCGCGTTTTCTACCTCTCTCGCGGAAACTTCGATGTGTACGTGTGTGCGCGCGTGTGTGTGTGTTTATACTGATGTTTTCTTTAGAGTGCGCGCGCGTCGGACTTTTCCCGAAACGTCGCACCGAGAAGAGAGACTTTTTTTCTAACTGTTTTTCCAACGACCTTTTCCTCTCTCTCTTGGAGTGATGGTCTATACCCTAATCCCAGGACACAAACTCTAATTTCAGTTTTTCGCACAAAAATCATCGAGCAGAAAATTCGTCCCAAAAACATCTCAACAGCATTCATCATCGCCCACACAATTTGAAAAGAGTTTGGAAGACGAGAGAAACGTTTCACCACGCGATGTCATCACTCGCAGAGCAACCACCACAAGCAGCGGCGCAAGAAGGTGCTGTTGACACCACAATTACCACCGCGGCCGATGCTGCTGAGAAGAATAAAAACGACGACGACGTAGAAATGAAAGAAGCAAACGACAACATCATCACCACCACCGCCCCTGCTGCTCCTCCTAGTGCTGCTGCTGCCGAGATTGACGACGGAGCTGCTGCCGATGAGGAGGAGGAGGATGCGGGAGGAGAAAAAAACGAACAAGAAGAACAAGAAGAAGAGAAAGAAAAAGAACAAGAAGAAGAAGAAGAAAGAGAGAAGTACGACCCGAAAGAAGGTCCGAAAATACTCGCCAACGTACCGGACCTCCCCAGAAACGCTGCCCTACACATGACGGAACAACAAAAGTACGCATTGAGGCAACAAATAGCCTCCTACGCGCACATTTGTCAACAGCTGTTGCAATTGACCCACGAAGCTGCATTAAGAGACTTGCAAATGAGCGCGCGAGGAGAGTACGACCGTCACGCGACGCACGCGTCTTCCGCTTACCCCCGAGAGAAACAACCGAAGAAAGAGAAACCGCACAAAGAGCGAAAAACACCAGCCTCGATATTCTCCAACACTGGAGTGTATTCCGTTCCCGGGAAAGTTCGATGGCAACCGACGACGGCACAGTTTGAACGTTTAGAACAGCTCTTCGCGATTGATACGACGACGCCGCAGAGAGAAAATTTGAAACAAGTGACGGAAGAGTTGAGCGCGCTCGGCCCCATTCAAGAGTGCAACGTGTATAATTGGTTTCAGAATAAGAAGGCGAGATTGAAGAAACGGGAGCAAGACGCGGCGAGGGAAAGAATGGAAGAGGAAATGAGAGCGAAAGCGGACCAATACAACGCGCAACAACAACAAATGGGAAACTTGAGTTAACGAAAAGTGTAGAGTAGCAAAATAATTGAAGAAGTTTAATAATAATCAATTCATTTTTATTCAATAGTCAATCCTAATCGCTCTGCTCGCTCTCTCATGTTCTTCAACCGCATGGTCGCGACCGAGTTCCCCGGCGCTAACACTAAAGCTTCCTCGTAACATTTAACCGCTTCTTTTTGCATCTTCAATTTTTCGTACGCGTCGCCCAAATTGTTCCACACGGTCACGTACCCCGGCTGTAACTGACTCGCCAACTTAAATTCCTTAATCGCGTCTTCGTACTTCTCCATCTCTGCGTATCCGAACCCTAACGCGTTGTGCACTTGCGCCAAATCCTCCTCATCGCCTTCCCAGTTCTCCGCTGCCAGTTGTAAGTTTCGAATCGCTTGCGTGTACACTTTCTTTCTCAACATGATGGAACCCATTTCAAAGTAGTCGTCCGAGGACGCGTTCCCGGCGCGAATGCGTTCCCCGGTCTTTTTCGCTTGATCGTCCAACTCTCTTCGAATAAACACCTGTCGAACGACGATGAATCCGGAAAATCCTAAAATTAACAACAGCGTTCCCAAGTAAAAGCCTTGAATGTTGCCTTCCAAGGCGGAGATTTCCGAGAGAGTTGCTGCCGAGTGAAGAGCATCGGGAAGCGCAGCGGATGTTTGCAGCGCAGAGCCTCTTTTATTCTTTAGTTGTCGCGTCGTGTTCGTGATCATTCTATCTTCGTTTCTCGTCGTTAATGCTGCTACAGATGCCCGGTTTTTATTTCTTTGTTGTTGCGTGGGGGACGGCTTCATCATCGTCGTCGTCGTCCTCGATCGGTTATTTTCATTCGTATTACTATTAGTATTAGATCGAGTGGACGTGGAGAAGGCCATCGAGGAGGAAGAAAGGAACATCGGCGTGGCGTTCATCCTTCCGTTTACTCTTACTTGTGTGTGTGTGTGTGTGTGTGTGTGTGTGTGTGTGTTTATGTCTGCACCACCGAGTATATGAAGATCGAGTGTGGTTGGGATTATTCACGCACGAACAAAACAGAAGAGGAAAGATATCTTTTTTTCGTCGCGTTCTTTTTTCTTCTGTTTTGTTGGACTTCACATCAATGCACACATTACAATAAGAGAGAGAGAAGAAGAGAGAGAAGAAGGGAGAACGTAAAATGATGAGTACTTTTTGTTCGATGATATCATTTCAAACATCGACGAGAACGAGAAGAGCGAACGTAAACGACCACGGTCTTTTTCCTCGCTTCTCGGGGGCTTGGAAGAAGAAGATGCAAAAGACATCAAGGAGGATACAAAAAAGCGCAATGTACGCATTATTATCTATAGAAGTAGGAAAACAAGTACTCATCAAACGGAGAAGAGAAGTGCTGCTCGCGCAGACTCTCGGAGCTGCTGCTGTTCTTATCACCATCAGCGGTGCAGCAGTAGCAGCAGATGCGGGTGACGTGGTCTTGATAGATGCTCCGGAAGGATACGCGTATGACAGTTCCCAGATTCGGAAGAAAGAATCGAGAAAAGTTTGGTCGGACGACGAGTCTATATTAAAAGAAAAGTCAGGAGTGAACTACCGAATAGAGTTTCCGGAGCGGTTCGCGGCTTTAACAGATGTCAATTCCGCGCGAGTGGTCGGAGTCGATTGTTCGTTTAAAGATCCGAGGGATGAAGCGAGTACGCTAGCAATATTCATAAATACTTTGCCGTCCAATCAAAGAACTTTGAAGGACGCTTACGACTCATTAGATACGAAAGCGAAACAGATGGCACTTTCTGCAAAGAATCAAAGAACAAAACGCAAGGAAAAATATACAAAACAAGGTATCGGAGAAGCGTGGGAGATTGAAACCGAGGTAGGAGGAGGGACAGCGGGAAGATTCGGCGCTGCCGTGGAGTTGATTTCGTTATTCGTCATAAACGAAAAGGTGGAGGTGACCGTGAGAGCCACGGCGAGTTTGTCGTCGTGGAAGAAAGTCAGGAAGGAACTGCGAGAGTGCGTGCGAAGTTTTGAACTCGTGTAGTGAACTACGTATTATAACAAGTGGATGGATATTTGACGTGGTCAAACCAGACATTTACGGCATCAATGTCTCCTGCGTAGTCTAAATATGTATTCGTCACGTCGTTGTCATACGTGCTTTGCAGTCGAGGAAACAGTTTCAATAAAGCTGGTGTTTTATCAGAAACTGATGATGCGTTGTTTGTTGTCACCCCTAACGTCCCTATTCGAATTGATGGAGGCACGTCGTCGTTGACGAATGGTTCAAACTGGTAGCCGTTTAAACTTGAAACGCCTCGAAATTTACCGTTTACGTATATTTTTGTTATATTTGCGTATCCATCATAAGTGGCAAGAACTCGAATAGGTTTCTCTCGAGGCATGGATACGCCAATTGCTTTGACTCGCGCATCTATGAGTCTCAAGCCACCACCAGAATCATGTGTCTTCAACGAGAAATTTTCGACGTACGGTGAAACGCCAAAAAATAACTCGTTTGTATCGCTCACGGCGAGTATCATCGCTCCTCCCCCATTTTGATACGGTGCGAAGCCTCCAATTGAAAATATAACTTGAAACTGTTCGCCTGTGCACGGCTTACAAAAGATCCAAGTGGTTGGGCCTAAACACCAAGGATCGCACGCGAAAACGTCTGCCACCTCATCTGATGAAGTACCGTTGCTCGTGACGTTGGTTTGTGACGAATTTACTGATACTTGACGCTTGAAAGTTTTGATGACAGTTTCCACAGAGAAGCGCTTTTTCACTTTCTCGTGCAACTCATCGATTACAATGGTATGACTCAGTGCATGGTCGTCCGTAATATTTATCGAAAAATCAGGCAATCTTGTGCATTTTTTGTTGAAGTTCGGGATAAGTAAAGAGGATATAATTTTGACTTCTCCGTTGAGCGCTAGTTGCGGATCCCCGATAATCTGCCGCATCTGAGTTGTATTGTCTTGTTCGAGAACTTCTACGTAAACCTTTCTCTCAACATTTTCGGAATCGGTATCAAATACGTCCTCCCTGTTAAATCGATTGCACGTGTCGCTTCCTGTTGCATCGTTCAGAGTTTGAAAACAGTTTACGTTTTCGTCCAAGTTGTGCGCATCTAGAGAAACGTAGGATTCGTGGTACAAATCCGCGTCTCTTTGAAGATGGTTGAACCAAATATTACGCATGATTATATCGTACAGCACTTCGTCGACCATGTTGTCATCTTCATTATCAATAAATAATGACGACGTTGTGTTCACTCCATTCGTTGCATTAGACGTTATTGTAATATTCATGTCAACACCCGATAAGGTGGAAATCATAGGCAAATCGTGAGCCATGAGTACTATGACATCACTCCATCCCGATCGCAGCTCCGGAAATAGTCCCAAATAAGCCAGCAGGTTTCGATATACGAAGGCAAACGGGATTCTCTCGAGCCTGTCTGATAAACTCAAACCCAACTCTGCCGTCGGTGGACTCAATAGTTCATCCGTTACCATCAATATGCCATTATTTGACGATATGATTTGTAAAACTGAAGCGGAATTCAGCAAACCGCGCACTTTCATAATGTTTTCACCCTTTCGTTTCGTTACTTTCAGTTTCTTTGCAATCGGATTTCCCACAAACACGTTCCCAGGTCGTCTGAGCACTGGATATGAGAGGTAACTATCCAATAATTCAAAATTAACTTCAGCCGTCGCGTCTTTGGCGGCAGATTCGAGCGCCATCGCGTCTGGTTCTAAAATCCGAAACGTGTTGTACGTGATGATTTGCTGCGTGATGAGTTTCAATAGAGCTCTCTCGTCATCCGTAGCGTTGAATATATTCAAAGGCGTGAGCAAATTTTGAACGTTCAAGTATCTTAGCGCGCCCCGAAACGCCGCATTTGTGGGTACCAGAACACCAATGACGGATCTCGTCTTGTCGCCGCTATTCGTATTTGATGAGGAAATGGCCGGAAGTTCCTGCTGAAGAAAGTCAATAATTTGACTTTCGCTTCGCAACAAATTTGTATACAAAGAGACTCTGGCGTTCTTTTGTAACAGAAACACCGGGTCGAAGAATTTCGACGCCGGACTCTTTTCTACGCGCATTTCTATGAGAGGGAGGCGCGAAACGATCATTAATAAGCCATCTGCGGTACGGATGTCTTCCACGAGTATAAAATCATCTCCGCCGTAACTTTGAGCGAACGACATCATGGCTCCGGAACTCGCTTTCAACTGCTGAAAAGATGAAACGAGAAACCTCAACACTATATTCTTTAACTGATCTTGATTAGATTCGTCTTTGAAAAGCATCGATTTTGTGAGAGATGTTTCCGCAAACAGTTTTCTCCAAGCCTCGTTCGTTGGTATTAACATGGTCCTCGCCGAGCCGGCGTTCTGAAAGATCTTCACGTTCCCGAAAGCGACATATAATGCTTCCAGCGTAACAGAAACATCTTCTGCGAACGCACTATTTTCGAGAAAGTCATACAATGATGGTAGTCTCTGCGTTGCGAGCAAATCCTGCGCATTGAATAAATCGATGATTAGGTCATCGATCGCGTGCACCGTCACGGAATCGTTGCACGTCGGATACGATGATATCACTTTCGCGTTTGTTACGTAAATTTCCCTCTTTTTACTTTCACGATTGACTACGCGAACGTCAGCTCTCTTTCGATGCCCATCTTCCCATTCCTCAAACGAACGTCCATCGATGAAATCCTTAGAGTGTATTCTTCTTTCGAATCGATGCCTCTTGGCCAACTCGCACAAGAGAATTTCGTCTTCAAATACGGTTGAAATCCCACACGCATGTCTCAACGCGTATCGTTCAAACGCTCGATTTGTCGGCGCAAAAATCGTCCGATACGATTGACCTCTTCCGTCACAAGTCAAACCCTTCGTTGCTAACAATAATGCCCTAAAGACGCTGAAATCGTGCGCTATATTCGTCTGTTCGTATTGTATCTCGTCGACGAAAAGGTCAAGATTTTGGTCTTGGCATGGAAAAAAGGGGGCGTTTTTCACTCGCTCCTGCTGACGATATTGACGATGATGCTGTTGCTGTTGCTGTTGCGATGGTGGTGGTGGCGAAAAAGAGGCGTCATTCACCCGACTGGTAATCTTTAAGAGAAGAACGTAAAGGAGAAGAGGAAGGCGAGAATACATTTTTAAGCACGCATGCTCGTGCGTTTTTGAAATGTGTGTTGTTGAAAAGACGTTTGAAAACCAGCATGCGTTTTGTTCATTTTTAAGCAAAAAATCTTTTCACAACACCACTACGTCACACACCGTTCACTAATCCCCTAATACTATTAGTAGTAGTATCACCATGTTCGCGAGCACAACAAGAGTCTTAACGACGGAAAGCCGAGTCCACCCAACGAGACGGTGGAAATCTAATAACGCCACGAGGGTGGCGAAAATCAAAGCGTCGTCATCAAATCTAGAAGGCGCAGAAAGCGTTCAATTAGGAACCGCGAAGTTACCTGCAGATATTAACGTCGAAACTTTCTCATCTTCGCTTTTCCAGTGGGCAACGACTCTAACGACGAGCGGTCAGAACATGCCGTTTGTCCTGCCGCAAAAAGTAGATAAAACTGAAACTGGATTCGAGATGGATTTCTTGAAATCTAATCCGAACGACCCTGGCTCGTTCGTCAGCGTTGGTACGATTGAAGCGAAAGTAGAGGAGATTGATGACGGTTCGAAGATTCTATTTTTGAGAGGCTACGGCGATGTGAGAGTGCCGAAAAAGCTGGTGGACGTTCCAATTGTCATGCAAACCATGCCAAATGCAATCAAACGAGCTATCACAGTCTCTATGCCATGATAGATTGAGAAGGAATTATCTTATTTGCTTAGCGTGTATTACCAAATAGTTTCGAAAAAGCGTATCGTATAACTTAGTAGAGATTCTTTCGTCTGGTAAGTCGTTTGTGTTACAAAACGACCCTTTGATTCTCAATAGGAACGCAATAAAACTTTTCAGTTTTCGCGTTTGTGTTTGCTGTGTCGTTGCTTTCTTTTACTTTACCGAAGATGCTTGGCACACTGGAACGGTGCGCTTGTACGGTTCGTAAAAGAAGCTCACCTCGCGCCGTGAGCGCTTTGAGTGCTCGTTTTGCGCTGGAGGCGTCATCGCCAATGAACTCTACGATATCGGATTCGCTCGCATTCAAGCGTGCGGAAACATATCGCGTAATCTCTCGCTCGATGTTTGGATCGCTTTCACAGATATTCATCGCGTCGTCGTCATCCGCGTTGTTGCCGCAATCTTCCGCGATGAGTTGGAATGAACGCTGGATTTTCTCCCCCGAAGTTTTAAATCCAAACGAAGAGCACTCCTTACTATTCTTCGCGAGCACTTTGAATGCCCATTTGGCATCGGAAGGATTGCTCACTTCATCGAGCTCTGCCAATGATACCATATCAATATTGTTTGTAATCATGCCTGAAACGTAAGCCAGCATAGAAGCAGCATTGATCGCGTGCACGGGCAAAATCTCATGCGTGACACCGTTGGCATTTGCAGTCTCTTCTCCTTCTGAACTTTTCTCTGCAAACATATCATTGAAAATTTCAATTGCCCTTTTACGAATCTCGATGATAGGTTCGCCGACACTATCGTTACGTGCACGGCGTTCTTCGTTGAATCGTATTTGCGTAAACTTCTTCGTAAACTTTCGTTTGCCTCCCATTGCCAATCCCATATTTTCGCCATTCTCGCGATAAGCGGGTGGAAGAGCAGAAACGCGGGCAGGAACTCCGGCGGTTTTTCTGCGCGATGTGGTCGCGCGGCGTGATGCCTCAAGCCAATCTAAATTGTCTCGCATACCCGCGCGCTCTTTCTCTATGATTTTTCTCAATTCGGCATCATCGTCGTCTACCGGTTCCAGTGCGGCTTTACATTTCTCACAGAACCAATCGCCGTCTGGAATTTTCTTTAAAGGTGGTTTTAAACAGAATATGTGAAAACCGCAATCACATCCATCGCACAAGAGCACTTCATCTTCGCGATCACCGCCTTGGCACATTTCACATTTGACTTCGTCCAAGACTAACCATTCGGATGGATCCAAATTTACTGATGGTTTCTCAGAATCCGGCGCCTCCTCACCCTCCTTTGTAGGATCCACTTTTACTGCAGCTGTTGCTTTCTTCTCGTAATCCTTTTCCATCTCCTTCTCGGCATTCCGTCCCTCAACTTTTTCTCCAACTTCTTTTTCGTCATTGTCGTCATCGTCAACACCGGCGGCAGTGCCGTCGAAATCATCGTCCCCATCGTCAATATGGTCTTTTTCGACGTCCATATTGTTGTTGTTGTCATTGTTGTTCGTTGCGGTAATGGTGGTTCCAACTTCCATTTTCCCATAATCATTCTTCTCTGCCGCGTTAACTCTGTCACCGTTTCTATTCTCCGGAGCAATAATATTTTTCCGACTTTCAAAACTGTTGTTTAAGAGAATCTGTCTTGCCATCACCGCGACGCGTTGCTGAATATCTAGAGTCCATTCGCCGGACATTTCCCAATTCTTTCCTTCCGGAGCGCGTTCTCTTCCTTGAATTGAATCGGTCACGCGCTCGATTTGCTCCTGGATCCCAATAGGCTCGTCAGATTCTTCTGTAGATTTTACAGATAATAATCCATCCAGAAGACTCTCATCTCGCTTTCGCCGCGACTCTTTCCCAGATTCGTACTCAAGCTTTGCGTAGTTGTATGCAGATCTGATGATCCCACCTGCTTCCTCCGTTGGAGAAGCATGTTTGCATATGATTCTCCATCTTTTCATGATGGCCAACTCCGTTGCATTTCTGTATCGATCAACCCAGGATTCTCGCATAGCCTGGAATACCAAAGCAACGTTACCAAAAGTAGCCGAACGAGCTCCGAGATTTAATGACGGATCAATGTCGCCCGGCCCTGATATTATCATGTATTGAATCACAGTCGTCAGCAAGAAGGTATCAGAATCTATATCGAAAATCATTTTTGGCGCCCGGAATCGCAGTCTCGAAGAGAGGTTTGCGTTGTTGTCTTCATCTTCATCTATGTCATCATCTTCGTCATCATCGAGATCGTGTAAAAGGGGACCACCAATCATATCATCGCCGTTATCCTTTCCTTCATCACTATCGCTACCATCAGCATTGTTCTTGCTTTTATTGTTGTTGCGTTGAATATTTTGATTCTTGGACGATTCACGCTTTGACTTTTGTCTCGCTATGAGCGCAATTTGTTGTAACTCGTTCTCCGTGATAACGCCAGAGTCCGTGCTTTTTACGCCCAGCGTCTTCCCACCATCCACTCCGAACGTAGCGTGGCCTCCAAGAAGAGTTTTTTGAACGCTTTCACCGTATACTTTCCACAAATCGTCAATCCTCTTTTCAGTCAAGCCGGTGCACTCTTTTCTGTCCGATACTATTTGTTTCTGCACAAATGCGAGGATTGGCGTTTCCTTCAAGGCTGTTACCGGTTTTAAACCAACCTTACGCTGTGCAGCTGCTAAATCAACTCTTAACGATGTATTTTCAGGCTTTGATAGCTCGTCTCTTGTGGGATACCGTCTCTGCGCATGGTTTGGATGTGGCTCGTCCATCGAGCTTTGCACCCAGCGCTTCCACAAATCTTCAAATCGGATCGCTAAAAGCAACGCTTCTTTGGAATTCTGAATGATCATGGATAAGTCCCAACTCTTCTTCTGCGTCATTGCGATGGTGTTGTTTCCATTTGAGCACAAGTCGACGTCAACTTTCACACCTGCAAACGTTTTTTCGAGAGCGTTCCAATACGCATTGCAGGACTCAATGGTTGTAAGGTTCATTTCTATTTTGTTTTTACCACCATCAGCTTCCGATTTGACGTATGTGCCGACAGCTGCGAGTTGTAAAGAAACACCGATACCGTTCTCCTCTTCTTTGCAGTCAATATCTTCTTGAATGGGCGCTTTTCGCTTCCTCGATGGCAAAGGTGTCGGCGCGCTCGGAGTTGTACCGTACGTCCACAATCCCATGTTCTTCAATCCTTTCAACACGTCTCCTATGGCATCCGAGTCGTACGCTGCTTTGGCTAATGTCTTATCCAAGTCCGAAAATTTTACATCCTCGACAACAGCGACGTATAACTTCGCAAGCTGAGTCGCGCTCAACCCATTCGGAGGCGGTGCGAGCTGAAAGTGCAATTTGACCGGAATATTTTTTCGAAGTTCGTGCGCGGAGATGCATCCATTCGTCGCATTTTGAATTAAATGTAAATGCAAAGCGCGGCATCGCAACACATGTGAGCGGAAAATACCGAATCGTAACGCATTTTCGTATCGCAACCGCTCAAATGGGACATCAACTGGATTTTTAGGAGTACTAACACTCAGGGTTGAGATTCGTGGAGGTGGCGGCGGTGTCAATCTTTTCGTATCGTCGCTAGTAACTTCGTTTCCATTTGCCAAGAGCAAAATTTCGCTGCCCATTTTGCTCGTGTTTTTCACACTCTTTCTTGCTCCCGTCGTTGTCGCAGTCGCAGTTGTCGGTACTTCTTTCTCAAACGCCTGCAACTGCGGAAGCTCCATGCCAGAACTTTCTAATTTTTTTCGCTTTGCAAGTCGCAACTGCTCGCCGTGATACAACATATTCGTTATGAACTCGTCCGTAAGATTTTTGTGGTCTATCGAATTAAAAAACTCTGGCGAGCACAGCAATGTATCTTCTTTGCCCGATAATCCTCTCACAACAAAATGGGAAAACTTTTCCTTTTGCAGTAAAGTTTCTACGATTTGTTTGATCTGGATCACGTCGACGCGCGCTAATCCGTGCCCCTCCTTCTTGGCTAACCAAGTACCCAAACGCGATTGAAATGCAAAGCCTTTCTCTAATATGTGTTCCTTTACGTATTGAAATCGAACTTCGTTCCTATCCAGAGGTTTATTTGCCATAAGCTGCGTATTAGTAATCTCGCCGTCTCCATTCGGTCCAAAATTTTCACCTTCGCGAGCCATCGCGATGCCGCGCTTTCGAGCAATGGACTCTTTCAGCTTATAATACACGTTGACATTCGATCCCGCTCGAACCGTCGTACGGTCAAGAAGCTTATCTGATAGCTCTAATTTTTCTAATTTTCTTTGCAGCGGTTTGCACGCGATATCGAACTCGATTCCGAGAGCCTTTACGGTTGCGCCGGCGCTACTTTTTGCTAATCTTTCGAGGAGTTGAGACTCGTACGTTTCCTCTAAAACGAGCTCTCTGCTACCGTTACCTGTCCACATCGTGTACTGAGAGGGTTCGTATTCGACATCATCTTTAATCCATGGTGTTATCGTTTTATTCTTATCGGCTTTTGCGAGAAGAAGTTCATTCTCCTTTTCCTTTTCTGAGGACGGTAGGAGCAACGGGGCGTTTTTATCGGCACCGTCAATCACCTGCGCCATCGATGCAGTTGCTTTGTAGGTGTACTCTTGCGGGCGCTCGATCAATTGAAGCGCTTCCTTGACAACAGTTCTCCCCGTTTTTTCGTCTTCGACGTTCACAACTCCGAGGAGGATGCATTTTTTCTCGACTAATTCGTTGCGAAGTTCGCCGAATAATTTTTGAGACCGTCTTGGATTCATGTCGTAAATCAAACTGTTCAACGCTTTCGCCATCTCAGGTTTAATGTCGTCAATTGGCACCGCGTGCGCCTTACCAGCCTCTTCCAAAATATTAAACAATCGATCGGCGTATTTCTTTTTCATCGTGTGGCTCAAAGCTGTCGCCTTTCTCGGTACAAATTCTGGAAGCCACATGCCGCTTTCGGTCGTTTTCGACTCTTGACGAAACACTTTCCTCCTCAAGCTGATGCGCAAACCTTCGAGTTGCCTCGCGTGTGGATCTATTTTTGAAGATTTCATGTTAAGATGAGCACTCATTTCCGCCGTCGTGGCGCCATGCTGTCTTCTTTTCGCGACAAATTCTAAAATGCGTCTCGCAAATGGCGAAAGAACTTGTTCCCACGACCTCGCATCGGTTAAACTCAATACGGCTTCTCGCGCGTGCAAAGAAGCGACAAGCGTGATTGGATTGGCAATTTCAGCATCCATGCACTCCTCAAAAGTGATGAGACATCCGTCCACTTTGTCTCCATCGCGCCCTTGTAGTTGGTTCTTAGATTTCTTTTTGATACTTTTATTACTCGCCTTGTTTTCGCTGTTCTTGATGTTACTATTTGCACCGTCGCCGCCGCCTCGCCTCGACTTTCGAAAGTCGAAACTCTCCCGCACGATGAATTTCTCCGCCGCGTCGATTTCCACGAGCGCTTCTTGCTCTGTTGTGTTCACTTTGCACTTCTCTGGAAGTTTCACCATGAAGTACACGTCCGGTGGTCTCATTTCCATCGATTCCAACGTGTCAAAATCACTCGTCTTTGCGAGCGAACTCCGCGAGACGAGTCGTTGGAACACCAATCGTTTCAGTTTCTCAACTTTTCTCTTCTTTTTCTTCTCCTCGTCGTCGATATCTTCTTCTTTCTCCTCGTCGCCAGTTTCTTCGTCTAAATCATCGAACACATCGACGTCTTCATCGTCCTCGTCGTCCGTGTCGTCCTCGTCTCGTTCGTTCGACTCTCCGTCTTCTCGTAACTTCCTTCTCCTTTCCAAAGAAGTGTCTAAAAGTTCAAACGCTTTCGGCAACGTGCACCCGTCTCTTCCTTCCAACGCGATTTCGCGAAGTAAAAAAGTCAGCCGTTTTTTCAGCATTCTCTGCAACGCGAGGGAGAATTTTCGCGAGGTCATCTCTCTCTTTGACATCAACACCACCCCGGTGCTGCTTTTCTCAAGTCTTCTGTTCTCATGCAGTCGTCAGTTCCGCATCAAACGAGGCGTTCAATTTCTTGTTTAATGTATTCTCGCGGAGAGCACTGACTGAAAAAAATGACAAAAAAAAGCAGAGTGTGACTCTCTTTTCTCTGCTTTTTAAAAGGCGTAAAATTCGAGCGTGTGCGGTTTTTCTCCTCACAGTTTTCTTTGTTTCGACAAAGTTAAAAGGCAATTGCCCGAGTTAATTCTCCCACTTATCAAAGAGACGGATAAAGTGCGGACGAATACGCGCGAGAATAAGGATCGCGAGAACGAGTCCTTCTTCGCGAGACAGAGATTGTGTTTTTTGGAAGCGACGCACTTGAATTTGTCTCTTTAACTGCCCGAAATGGCGCACGCAAATACGCTCGACGTAGACTCGATCATCGAGCGATTATTGAGCGTGAGAGGACAACCGAATAATCGCACGGTGCAATTAGCGGAAGGGGAGATACGCGCTTTGTGCGCGTCGGCGAGAGGTACGGTCGATTTCGAATTTCATTTTTTGTTTCCGCCTAAATTCGAGCGCTCTCGGAAAAAAAAGACTCACTCACACCAATCGCAAATTCGGGGGAGTGTGAATTTGGGAAGCGTTACGACGACTCGCGAATAGAAATCAGCACAGAACGCGGTCGATTCAAACGCAGGAAAGTGTAGTGAACGCGTTCTGAGGGATGGAATGGCCGTGTTCGAGGCAGATGGACGCGAGCGCGGGCGAAATCGAAACTCAATTTCGTTCCCAAATCGATCGTGTTGCGCGAAGGTCGTTGGAAAACAAACGCGAGAGGAGAAAAAAAGCAGTTCAAATTTCTTCTCTCCTCTCTCCGAGAAAAAAAGAGAGCTCTTGGACTTCCCAACACATTTTTTTACTTTCTTTTTGAGCGTCGAAGGATCACTCTCTCGACCTCCTCCTCGTCTATCTCTTCATACACTGACGTGACCACACGTTATTTCTCTCTCTCTCTCTTTCTTCTTATGACATCGTCATCTTTACAGAAATTTTCCTCGCGCAACCGTGCCTGTTGGAGTTGGAAGCGCCGCTGAAGGTGTGCGGTGATGTGCACGGGCAGTATTCAGATTTACTTCGACTCTTTGAGTACGGAGGGTTCCCACCAGAAGCGAACTACCTCTTCTTAGGAGATTACGTCGATCGAGGGAAACAAGGCTTAGAAGTTATATGTTTGCTCTTAGCGTACAAGGTCAAATATCCGGAGAACTTTTTCCTTTTGAGAGGCAACCACGAGTGTAACGCGATTAGTCGAATCTACGGTTTTTACGACGAGTGTAAGCGTCGGTATAACATTAAACTTTGGAGAGTATTTTGCGACGTGTTCAACTGCTTACCATTCGCGGCAATCGTAGACGAGAAGATTTTCTGCATCCACGGGGGACCTTCGCCGGAGTTGAAGGACTTACAGCAAATTGTACAAATCAAAAGACCGACTGATATTCCAGACATGGGCATGCTCTGCGACTTTTTGTGGTCAGATCCAGAAGCGGATATCACTGGTTGGGGTGAAAATGATAGAGGCGTTAGTTACACGTACGGTACAGACGTTGTCGCGGAGTTTTTGGAGAAGTTTGACTTTGATTTAGTCGTGCGTGCGCACCAGGTTGTCGAAAACGGATACGAATTCTTTGGGAAGCGGCAGCTCGTGACGGTCTTTTCGGCTCCGAATTATTGCGGGGAGTTTGATAACGCCGGGGCGATGATGACTGTCGATGAGAACTTGATGTGCTCTTTCCAGATTTTGAAACCTGCGGAGCGGAAACTTATGGGTGGTTTCACGTCGATGATGGGCGGTAGGCCTTCGACGCCGCCTCGAGGAAAGATTTGAATCCAACAAAACACAAAAAGAAAAACGAATAAGAAGAAAGAAGATGTAAACCGATTCGATAATAAATAAAAGAAAATAAAAAGATATAGACGACTTGCGAGTATTGTGGAGAGAATGGAGAAAGAGAGAGAGAGAGAGAGAGATGACCAGCGTTTTTAGAGAACAAACACTTGCGACGCGCGTTTTCGAGCAGAGAGAAAAAGAGACGCGACGAGCATCAGCAACAGCAAACTACGACTGGATTTAGCAAAACAACTACAACTACAATAACGGTATTATATTTCTAATATAAGAATCTTGTACTTTTAACAAATATAACAAAACATTCATACACATCATCGTACGGTAGTCATCCCTCTTTTGGTCTTTTTAAGTTTTTTGTCGCACTTTGTTGTTCGTCCTTTTTTGTTCCTCATTAAAAAACGGACGACTATACGAGTATATACGCACACACATAACAATGGACCCGGAGCAGGAATATCGACAACGTCAACAAGTGCTCAATTCCTATCGCGCTTTTCTCTCTCAAAAGTTGGAGCCTGAGTTACGTAAGGCGCACGAAGAGAGAGTTCAAGTGGAAGAAAAAATAGCGGACTATCGCTCGTTGTTGACACAAATCGAAAGCTTAGAAAAGACAACCACCCCCCGAAAACGAGAGAACGAAGAAGGAAGAGAAGAAGATGAAGATGATAAAAAAGAACCGACGACGACAACAGTTCGCATAGATTTAGGCTCTGAAATTCTCTGCGACCTCGCCGTGGACAATACTAATAAACTCTTCGTCGATATCGGTTTAGGATTCTTCTGTCAACTCTCGCATCGAGAAGCCAGAACGCTGTCCAAAAAGCGCATTGAGATATTAACGGATGTTGAACGCGAAAAGAGAGAAAAAGAGGAGAGGATAGTAGAGCACGTGGAAATCGTGGCCAACGGTATCAAATCCTTGATGGCTTCCTCGTGATGATGATACAGAAATGTATTATTAGAGCTTTAAGTATAGTTTTAGTTTTAGTTTTAGTTTAGCGGTTTGTAGTTTAGTCCCGTCATCAAATTCTTCAAAATTCACTTCATTTTAGTCTCAAGAGTCTCTTCTTTTTTGTCTTCTTTTTTGTCTTCTTCTTTGTCTTCTTCTTCTTCCTCTGATTTTAAAAGTCTTCAAAAGTGAGAGTACACGACCGACACAGGAGCAGCGATAAAGGAGAGAGTCGTTTATTTTGAATCTCATCTGCACCACAACAACGGAAGAACGACAATAATTATATAATAAAATGTCTCTCTCTGCCGCCGAACAGTTCATCGACGACGCGATCTCTTCTCATCAAACGAAGACAACAAACTTTGGGGGCGATGGCGATCTCAACATCGTCGAAAACAAACTTCAAGTGTTGAAAGAGTTGAAAGAGTTATACTCGCAAAAGCTGTGGCACCAACTGACGGAAAGTTTAGAACTGACCGTGGCGAACCAAAGTCTGTTTCCCTCTCCAGACGATGGAGAGTTGTTGGTCAACTTGTATAAAATATTCGTGAACGATTTCGAGGAACGACTGAACGCGTTGCGTTTAGCACGAGTCGCCGTGCACGTCTCTTCCAGGTGTAAAAACAGAGAAGAAGCTATTGAATTTTTAACATCCGCGATGGAGAAGATTAAAACGACCAGGCAGACGAGTTTTGAAGAGGCAGTGGTGTACGTCAGATTGCACATCGCGTTGTTGTATTTACACGGCGGCGACGAATCTAAAGCGAAGACGGAAGTCGCGAAGGACGCGAAGCAAGATCTCGCGCAGTGGAAGGCGCCGGATCCGAGCGTCTCGGCGGCGTATCATTACTTAGCCGCGCAGTTGTATAAACACAACAGAGACTTTGCAAACTTTTACGGGTCGGGGATTTTGTACATGGCGTACGTAGATGCGACGGCTTTAGGAGACGAAGTGGCGACGGAGTTGGCGGTGGATTTAGCGTTAGCCGCGCTTTTAGGCGAAGGCGTGTATAATTTTGCGGAGTTTTTGGCGCATCCGATTTCAAAGTATATTTCGAAAGAAAACGGAAGCGAGTTTGGTTGGTTATTAGATATGGTGCAAGTATTTAACGATGGTGATTTGAACGCGTATGATTTGTTGTGCGAACGATACGCGGAACAGTTGAACGCGCAGCCGGCGTTGGTGGCGCACGAGAGAAAGTTGAGGGAGAAGATAACGATTTTGGCGTTTTTGAGAATCGTGTTTGAGTTACCGGCGGAGAAAAGAGAGATTGATTTGGCAGACATTGCGGTGAGAACAAAGCTCACCGTAGATGGGGTGGAGTATTTGTTGATGAAGACGTTATCAGCTGGGTTGATTAGAGGAGAAATCGATGAAGTCAGTTCGAAAGTCGTCGTCACGTGGGCGATGCCGAGGATTTTGCTGAAGCCGCAGATTCGAGAATTGGCGGATAGATTGGACCAATGGATCGCAAAAGTGTCGTCGACGACGGCGAGTTTGCAAAGCGAATTGATGATTACGGCAAACTAATACACTAAAATGCGCAATGTCACCTCTAGTACCAATATCTAGATTTAAAAATATCACCTATTTTTTTCTAAACCATGTCGTAGCCATTCGTCCCGTCGCCCTTCATCGGATCTTCGCCTCTGTCCCGCATCATTCTGTACGCTTCCATGTCTTCTTCGGTGACGTCAACTTCGTGCGAATCGTTGTATTTGACTCTCTTTTTCTTTAGTTTCTTTCCGTTTCCGACATCACCTTCTTCGTCTTCTGCTCCATCGCTTCCATCCTCCTTTCTGCCCTGTTCTCGACGTTGTTTCTCTTTTCGCAGACGTTCGTCTTCTTTTCTCAACGCTTCGCCAAGTTTTGCCGGGTCGAGTTGAACGTCCTTCGCGTCGGCGCCCCAAATATCTTTTGCCTTTTCTGCAAACTTCTTGCTATTATCTTCTCGCTTTTCCAGGGCGCGCTCTTTCGCGCGCTCCATGTTTGCTTTCATCAATTCCTCCGCCGCTTTTCCATCCTCGATGCCTTTAATCCCGACGCAATACGATGATTTCACGCACGAATGGCAACAGGCGTAGCCCCATCTCCCTTGGTTCCAATAGGATCCCCATATTTTCGTGTGGTTGTTCACCAACACATCTTCTTCGTACCGCGATGTAGCTATAGTTTTAAGTTCGCCGACACCACCACCACCCGAAATGACCCTACCGAATCGATCGTACTCGACAAACCTTTCCGTTTGTCCTAAAACTAAACCTTCCGGTGCATCTTCTAACTTCCCCGCCGACGCGTCGCCGTATTTAGACAATACCGAGGTCTTTTGCGTCTCGTCCAATTTCGATTTCTTCTCTTTGAACTTCTTATACATCAATTCCGCTTGCGACGGCGCCGCTTGCACGTGAACGTCTTGCCCGTGTTTCGTCGTCGCCTCCCAGGCGTGCACATTCATCAAAGCGAAATTCGTCGTCTCGCCGGTATTTCTCGCCGCGTTATCGCCGCGGAAGAAGTTATCGTTCGGGTCAGCATTCGGAGTTGGGTTTTCGCGCATTGACCTCGTTTTAGGATCGTAAAACGCCGATTGTGGGTCCAAATTCCTCAGATATTTCGCCGTATCTTCCCTCAGGCGCAAATTTCTCACCGTCCCGGAAGCGCCTCCGCCGGGCGCTCGAATCCGCTTTTCAATCTTCCCAAACCCGGCGTCCTCGTTCGCTTTGAGCTTCTCCTCGTCTTCATCTGAGTCCGTATCCGAAGCATAGATATCATTCACTTTCTTTTCTTTTGCCGTCTCCCCGCCTTCGTCGCTATCGTCGTCATTTTCGTCGTCGTCGTCGATATCGTCGCCTTCTCCTCCGTTCTTTTCTTTATTCTCCTTTTTGAACGCCCTTTCCAACTCTCTCTTCTTCGCCGCCTCGGCTTTCATCTCCTCCACTTCCTCGTACCTCTCCACGACTTTCTCGTAATCTTCTGCTAAAAATCCTTTGTACCTGTCTCGTTTTTGTTCGTACGTTCTGTTCCTGTTGAAATCCTCCTCTTTGAAAACTTCGTCGAGTTTCAGATCCTTCCCGGTTTTCTTCGCGTTGTGTTTTCTCGGGCGTTCTAAACAGTCTTTCTTCTTGTGTGTCATGCTCCCGCAATTTTCGCAGGCGCCTTTGCGGAACTTTGTTGTTATAAATCCTCCTCCAAACGACGACGCTAAAATTTTAACTTTATCGTTAGTATTGTGTTTATTATACCTTTGCGTCGTTGCGGCGGCGCGTTCTCTCGTTCTTCTCTCTTCCTCTTGAATCGAATGTACGTTCGGGTCTTCTTTGTTCTTTCTGAAATCTTTCTGGTGCTTCAGCCCTTTCTTCCCGTCGCCTTCTGAGGCGTACCACGGCGCCGCGGCCATGTATTGGGGAATGTGTGGGTTAATCGCTTTGCCATCTTCGTCTAATTCTGGGGCGATTAAACCTTTCTTTCTCGCTTCTTCCAACTCGAATTCGCGTTTGCGTTCCTCTCTCGTTTTTCGTCCAGACACGCCGGATGACATTTTTGTTTGTTTGTTTTGCTCGTGTGATTTCCTCTCTTCTTCAAAACTCTTCCGAAAAAGCACTCTTACGAAGCTTATTTTGAGTGCGTTACGAGTGCGTGTGTGTGAAAAAGAGAGAGAGAGATATAGAGAGAGAGTTGTAGTTGTCTCGCACAAAAAGCTTCTCTCTTCTTCTCGTTGTTCAAAGAAGAAGAAGAAGAAGAAGAATGAAGAAGAAGAAGTACACAAGCACAATTCTCTACTTCGACTCGTGTTGTAAAAGCTTTTGCTGCTTTTCTTAAAAAAAGTCATCCAACGAGACGAAAGTGTTTCAATTTGCTTTTCTTTCGACTCTTGCTCTTTTTTCTTTCTTTCTTTTGTGAGATGAAATTCCATCATCAGATTTTCTTCTCTCTTCCATCTTCTCTTTATAATAAAACGGTCGGTGTTGTTTGAACGATGACGACGACGTGTAATACTAGTACAAAAAGCGGTGGTAGGTCATTAAAACGAGTATTATGATTGATACGCATTATAACGCTGGGGGGCGACACCATCGGAGGAACGTTCGTGTTGGCGGGTATTACAATCATCACTTTCCTGCCTCGACGACTTCGACGACGACTCCGGTGAAGAAACGACGCAATGACAATAACAACACTAATAATAATAACAAGAGAGGACAGATGAAGCGCTTTCTCGAAAGTTTGCAAATGCTCGCGCTCGTTCTCGTGTTTTGTTTGTTCACGTTGCACTACGGGAAAGCGCTGCCGAAATTATTCAGACATCCACACTTCAAGCACGTGATTATTATCGACGCCGGGAGTACGGGGACGAGGTGTCACGTGTTTCGCGTCGCAGCCACGAGTAGCATTACGACAACGACGTATGGGAAAGACGCGAGCGTGACGCCAAAGTTGATTTTGCCAACGAAATCGTTTAAAACGACGCCAGGTCTCTCGGCGAGAGCTTTGGATCCGAGCGGCATCGACGCCGCGTTGCGGCCTTTGTTGAACTTCGCCAGAGAGTCTGTCCCGATGGAGAATTGGAAAGAGACGCAGATACATTTGATGGCAACCGCGGGTTTGAGGCATATTGAGCAGCATTTATCGGAATCGATTATCGATGCTTGCAGAGAAACCTTGAGAGAATCACCGTTCTCGTTTGAAAAAGACGAGTGGGCGAGCGTGTTGCCGGGGACGAAGGAAGCGTCATACGGGTGGACGGCGGTGAATTACGCGTTTAACGCGTTATCACCGGAGAAAACACCAAAAGAGACGTACGGAGTTTTGGAACTTGGAGGTGCGAGTATGCAAGTCACGTATGCGGTTCCGCACGCGACAGCCAAGAACGTGGTGCAGAAGAAACACAAGGAAACGGTCAGAGTAGGCAATTCGGTCAAACATTTATACGCGTCGAGTTTACTCGGTTTAGGACACGAGGCGGCGCGAGCAGAGTATCACGCGATGTTGCGAAGAGAGTATGAAACAACTGGGGAGAAACCGAATAACCCGTGCACGAATAGAGGATGGACGCCGCAAACTACCGTGCAACACGGTGAAGCATTAGCCGTAGGCGCAGGGCCGTCGAAACCTACGGGTAATTTCACGGCGTGTTACGCAATGACGAAAAAACTGTTAGGGTTAGCAGAGAACACAAAGGATTGTCCTAGAACTCCGTGTGGGATGCGTAAAGAGCACTTACCTCCGTTCGACGGTAAGTTTTTAGCGACTGAGAATTTCCATTACACCGCGGAGTTTTTCAAATTAGGCAAAACGACGACGATTAGGGATTTCCAACGCGCCGGGGAGAAGTTATGCGCAGAGTCGTGGGGAGATGTAGTGAAAAAGAGGTTTAGAAAGGACCAGAAGAAATGGGAAGAAATCGACTTGTCGAAATATTGCTTCAGCGCCGCCTTCATCGTAGCTATGTTGAAAGATGGTATGCTTTTGCCTGAGGATTTGAAGTTTACGGTGGGCAACAATGTGGGACGATACAACGTGGACTGGGCGATGGGGGCGGCCATTAACATCATCTCATCTAAGATAGCCGCGGCGAGTATTTTAACCCCAGATAATAGTGTTGGTAGGAGTGCCAGTGCCTCTGCGAGCGATATAGCTGCCGCTGCAGGTCTCGCTCCTTCGTCTGCTTCCTCCCACACGCACGAGGCAAACGATATGTTCTGGTGGTGCGTGTATATTCTCGCCGGTTTCTTCGGATGCTCGAAATTTGTATTCTCCGGCGTGTGGGAGATGCTTTACTTTAAGTGCGTATCGATTGTGCGACGCACAAGAGAAAATAGGCGAAGGTTGAGAAATGCCAGGAGAAATGGCGATAGCGATAATAGTCGTGGTGTGGGACGACGTGGAAGTAGAAGTGGAAGTGACGGAAGCTCTCTGATTGGCGGAGGAGGTGGTCTGCGCCGAAACGGGAGCCGGTCACTGAGTAGTTCCGTTTCCAACTTACGCGGTTCTTTCAACAGATCGCAAAGTGGATTTTTAACATCCTTGCCTTCGAGGAAAGGAAGCTTCCACGACTTGAGTGATATAGATAGTTTAGTATAGTAATATGTCATAGCAAATACAAGAATGGCGTGTTTTCACAGCCTACTGCGCATATTATCGGAACGTAAGTCCCACGCGTCTATAACTTCTTGGTCGCGCTCGTAAGAATCCATTATCTCACCTATCCCACCTTGCGTTTCACTCACATTGACTATAAAGTTGACGTCCGTGTATACATTGGCTCCACCACTTCTTGTCGCCAACCGCGCGTTACTCGTGACGACACCTATAAGATGTCCTGTCCTTCCGTCAACTAAAGCCCCACCACTAGCACCACTTCTGACAGAAGCTGAAGTTACGAGCATGGTCTTCTTCCCAGCAATCTTGGATACGTATCCGTGATTAACTTCCGGTGACGCTTTATCGAACTTTCTTTTCCTGACGTTGTTCCCGAACCGATCGTCGTGCGCAACGACTAGTACTTCATCACCGATTGCCGGGGAGCGTTGTTTTCGCGCAGGTCGCCTCGTTGGTAACACGATTGGAAGCGCTCCACGGCCTCCATTTTTTAGAGAGAGCACACGCACAAGTGCCAAGTCTAGAGGACCTTTGCTTACTCTTTGTACGACGCCACGTCTCCAACTTCCGTTTGAAAATCGCAAAGTAATCGCGTTCTTGCTATGCTTTTCCTCCTGTATCGCCGGCAGTACGACGTGCCGATTGGTTAATACTATACCTTCCGAGGAGTCGCCATCATCACCGGTTTTAGAAATCAATATTCCGCTACCGAAGTGTGCGCCGTCTAGAATTTCAACCCGGCACACCGATTCTGTGGCATTTCTAGCCGCCGATACGATTTTGTTCGTAGTTAGGGGCATATCGTCATCTAGAGTATTATCGGCGTCATCTCCTAATATCCACGGCGCGTGTATCATCAGAGGAAACGCACCGCGGCTCGAACCACCATCTCGCTCTTTTGCAAACGATAAAGGTGGTATGAGTATACCTACAACTATTGGTTGACCCTTTGATCTACTGGTACTTTCGTCGAGGAAAACTGGCGATCCCTCGGCTCCAGGCTTTAAAGCGATAGACAAGTCAACCACGGAAACCGCCGGTGATACTACGCCGTTTATGTTGCTACTCGTACTTTGATTCGCTATCGCCACCAATGCACTCGAAATGCACCCCCGATTGAGCAAGCGCGAAAATATGTTCGGGCTGAGCACACCAAATGGACTTCCTATGGTGGCAATCTTCGTCCCTGCGTGAACGGAAACCTTAGTACCACTCTCAGCAGTGTTCCTCCTGGCGGCGGCGTCACTTTTCGTTCTGCTATAATTACTTCTTCTGTTGTTAAAGTTCCCACCTGAACTCTTCCTCTGTTCGCGCTTGTCCAGATCGTACACGTTACTATCCCTACTTTCGATTACTTCCTTCAACACTACAAAACTCGCCGCTCTTTCCACTATTCTCCTCACCTCTCTCTGTTTCAAGAACCCTTTCGCCTCGCACAATCTTAACGGCACCACGCCTTCGAACGACACGTCCACGATATTCTGTCCTGCGATCGCGTTGACGATGTCATCGATTGCGCGCTTAGAGGTTACCACGTCCACAATTTTACACTTCGTCCACGTTTTTTTCTCGAAATTCCTTGCGTGTATAACCACGGACGGTTTCAGTTTGAATCTTTTCCCGCGACTCCTCTCGCTTTTCCCGTTATCTGTTTCAGTTGTCATCACCGTTGCGCTATCCAATACCAAAACGTTCTGCAATGCGCTCAAAGGAACCACCCAAACGTTCAAATCATTATTAGAAGTATCATCATAATCATAATCATCGTCTCCATCTTCTCTCCTCCGCATTCTCTCCGCGTACATCTCCCCTCGCCTCCCTAACATCCTCGCGTTCGTCGCCGAGCAACTGAAACAATGGAGCGTAGGAATCCCCCATTTGCTCGTATTCGCAATCGACCGTTGAATGGCAAAGTCCACGACGTCTGCCGCGTCCGCTCGAGAAATGTATTTCGCATCGCGCAAGAGTTCCTCCGTCCCGGTTATTCGGATTAATCCGGCTGCCTGCTCCGCAGCTTGGATGTTCTTCGAATTCATTTCATTTATTAACTCTCTTTTTTCTGTTGTGTTTTTCTGTGCAAAGTGCAAACCTCCCTCGAACAAGAAAAAAAGTGAGCCACGACTTTTACAAACTGACAAAGATATTCACTTTTGCGTCATTAATCACATGAGCTTTTGTGTTCGTCATCACGCGCACACCACCACCACTACTACCGCTTTTAAGAGTCAAACGACAACAAAAACAACCAATTTCGTTACTGCTGAGTATTTATTCGTATCATCCAACAGCAGGAATAGGAGAAGAAAAAGGTTGGTTGACGTTTCTTCTCTGCGGGAAGTGGGTGGTGGAAGCATGTTTTTGTCGCGTCGACAAATCCGAAGCGTCATCGCCAGACGGCGGGCGACGTGCGCATCGTCATCGCCGTCGTCGTCATCATCATCATCAACAACAACTCCAAATAGAAAAATATCGAACGAGAGCGCATCTACGTCTTACGCGAAGAATCATAGGGATGTCACGGCCCCGTTCCAACCGGGCGGAGACCAACCTTCAGCGATTGCAAAAACTCTGAAATTGTTAAAAGAGAAGGACAGGAAGTTTGTCTCTTTGCGCGGCGCCACGGGTACGGGGAAAACGTTCGTAGTCGCGAACGTCATCGCGGAACATGAGAAGCCGGTATTGGTTGTTGTGCCGAATAAGACATTGGCAGCGCAGGTTGCCAGGGAGTTGAGAGGGTATTTACGAACGTCGCATTTGGTTGAGCTTTTCGTGAGTCACTTTAGCGTCTACATACCGGAGAGTTGTCGTGGAGGTCGATACGTCGAAAAGAGATCTGCGGTAGACCCGGATTTAGATGCGTTGCGACATCGCGCGACGAGAGCTTTGGTTGAAGCGAAATCGACGAATAGAACACCAGTCATTGTGGCTTCGGTGTCGTGTTTGTATGGTTTGGGATTGCCGTCAGATTTTGTCGATGCGGCTTTATTTTTAGGCAAAGACGGTGAAGTGGGACAGTATGGGAACGCCGAGAAGATCATCAATAAGCTCGAAACGGAGTGTCTGTATGAACGCGCACCGGCGTTTGGAGCGGTCGAGCGTGGGCAGTTTAGAACGAGAAATAAAGGAACAGACCAAGTAGAAATCCGAGTATGGCCGCCGTACTCAAATGAACACGTGGATATTACGTTGGACAAACATAGCGGAGATTTCTTGGAAGGCAAACGCGTCGTATATAACGAAAAAGAACAACAACACGAGACTGAATATATTAACGCCATGACGATTTGGCCGCGAGTGCACTACGTGACGCCAAAAGAACGCGTCACGATGGCTGTAAAATCGATCAACGAGGAGCTGGTCTGTAGAGAACACGAGCTTCGGGAAGAAGACGCTGTGTTAGAGGCGGATAGGTTGAGGCAGAGAGTTTCTGCAGATTTAGAAATGCTCAGAGACATAGGATGGTGTCCAGGCGCGGAGCATTACTCTAGACACCTCCGTGGAGCAAAACCCGGTGAGCCGCCAGTGACGCTGTTAGACTATTTTTCTCACGAGAACAATGAAGACTGGTTACTGGTTGCCGATGAATCGCACGTCATGCTGCCGCAATTACGTGCCATGTCTGGCGGCGATAAAAGTCGAAAGGAAAGCTTAGTGAAGTACGGGTATCGCTTACCTTCCGCTTTGGACAATCGACCGTTAACTGGAGATGAATTCTGGCAACGCGTCCCGAAATGCCTACTCGTCTCGGCCACTCCTGGTGACGACGAGCACGAGTGGTCCGGTGGCGAAGAAGGGAGCGTAGATATGGTTGTCAGACCAAGCGGAATATTAGACCCGCCGACGGAAGTGTTACCGAAGAAGAACCAACTTCCCAAACTCGCCTCCATGATAGAAAAGCGCGCACGGAAGGGTGAAGCTTCTCTGGTTTGTGCGTTGACAAAAGCTGATTGCGAGGATTTAGCTGCGTATTTAACCGGCAAAGGATTACGAGCGGATTGGATGCACTCTGAACTCGCAGCTCCGGAGAGAGCAAAACGGCTTGCAAAACTTCAACTCGGTGAGCTTGACGTAGTTGTTGGTGCCCAATTACTTCGCGAAGGTTTAGATTTACCTCGCGTTTCGTTGGTGGCTATATTAGACGCGGATGTTTCTGGGTTTGCGAGATCGTCGCGAAGTTTGATGCAAATGATGGGCAGAGCGGCGAGAAATAAAAGTGGCGAAGCTGTTTTATTTGCAGATAAAGAAACTGACGCAATGAAGTCCGCTTTGAAAGAAGTCGAGCGGAGACGTCGAAAACAAGCGTTGCACAACGAAAAGTACAATGTGACGCCAAAATCTGCCACACAAGGAAGTGAATCCTCGGAGCGGTCCTTATTTGATATCATGTCTGAAGAAATTGACGCCGAGAAAATGTCCGTAGGAACTATGCTATCTAAAAGTAGTTCTAATAATAGCGATAACAACAATCATGGTGGAACTATAAACGACGAAGAAGTGGAGCGCGCTTTGGAGAGATGGCGACAACGACGAGAACCTAACTCGGAAGGTTTCATAAGAGCGACGACCAAGACGAAAGCTTTGGAAAGGAAAATGAAGGAGGACGCATTAGCTGAAAGACAAAAGCGGGAAAATCAAGCGTATATGGAGAAAGATGGTACGATACTGGGAGATTTGATGGACGCTTCTGGAAAATCCTCCTCTTCCTCTCTCGGCAACGCCGAAGCGATTCTTACGAAACACTACGGTTTCGACGAAGCTACAATTTCTCGAGTGAAGAAGATCCGCGAGATGCAGAAAACACTTCCTGCCAAATGTGGCGTGTACCGTTTTCTCGATAAGAACGGCAAGTCCTTATACGTTGGCAAAGCGAAATCTTTGCGCTCCAGAACCTCCTCGTATTTAACTCCAGGCGTCCTTGACAACTCGGCTCGTCACCGGGCGTTGTTATACAAGGCGGAGTCAATAGATTGCGTTTTGACACCGGGTGGCGAAGCCGATGCACTCGCACTAGAGGCCAGAATTATCCAACGTGAAAGGCCGCGAATGAACATCTTGCTCAAAGACGTCCCGAGATCCGAAGCTGCGTATATTGTTCTCTCGCCTGACGGTAAAATGTTTGTCGTAAACAGCTCATCTAAAGAGACATCCGACCCTAGAACTTTCGATAATAAGTGGATATTTACGCAGACAACCTACAGAGAGGCACGTAATTTGTCACGTAGCGTAGATACGGCGCTTGATCTTCGAGGAGCGCGTTTTCGCGTGAGATACGGCGACCAAGATGCAACGGAAACGCTGAACAATCGCATCACAGCGGCCCGCTTGATTTTCGAGAATAAGATTGGAGAGGCAATGGAACACGTGGAAAACACGTGCGCAAACGAGGACCCAAGAATTGTGGATAGACTAAAGTCGTTATCAAACACGTGGATACAAAATCTTGAGGATTCCAAAAGTAACGGCTCGTTAGCTGCGTTCTTATCGCTCAGTGAGGAGGAGAGGAAAAATTGGAATGTGGACGTATGCGCAGCGGTGAAATCTGGAAGATTCATTTCCGTGAAAATCGCGCGCGTGAGAGACGGAAATGTTTTGGATGTTTTAGGGACGACGGTTGAAACGTACGATGACAACGACGAAGATGAATCAACAACCCTTGATTTGGCCGAGGCTTGTCAGCGCACCATCGAGTCCACGTACGCGTCGGCGCGATTGGTTTCGTTGCCCGATTCAGTGTATATTCCCCACAAATTCCAAGACGCGAAAGAAGCTGGAGTGGCGTTCAAGTCGCTCGGTATCCGTAAGCGTATGGTTAAAACGAAGAAGAATGAAACGTATTTGAACGCTTTGGCGAGCTTAGCTCTGGAAAATGCCCGAGAAGAAGTGGAATCGATCAAATCTGAAAATGACGTTTTGACGACGCTTTCCTATGCCTTAAACATGGAATCACCTTTGACTTCTACTCTCGCGAACCTCTCGGACCTTTCTATCGAAGGTTTAGATTGTTCACATTTTGCGGGCGAACACGCCGTAGCCGCCTTCGCGCGTTTCGATGGTTCCACGGAGTCCTCTGGTAAACACAAAGTATATAACCTTCCTGTGAATTTGGTGAACCCGTCGGATGATTACGAAGGCATTCGAGTAGCGATTTCAAAAAGATGCCAATCGCAGACGCCTCTGCCGGATGTTATCTTAGTCGATGGTGGAGCCGGTCAGTTAAGAGCCGCAAAAGATGCGCTCGAAGCTGAAGGTGTTGGCATCACCAACGTGGTCTGTCGATCTGACCTCGAAGACCCTTCGTACTGCGAAACCGGCAAAGCGTTGGAAAAATTAGTCTTTTCACGTCGAGTCGCTTTAGCATCGCTCGCAAAAGGACGCAGTTCTGGCACTGAGCGCGTTTTCTTAGTTGCAGAAGAAGAAGGAGAAAAAGAAATCGAGCAAAGCACGACCGACACCGCCTTCACGCTTGGTATAGGCGTCGAGACGGTTGTTGACGGTCCCGCTATGCACTTGTTACGTAAAGTTCGCGACGCATCCCACAGCGTCGCCATAGGTAGTCAGCGAAGACGCAGACGCGAGTCCAGGTTCAGAGAGTTCATCGCGAAAGAAGAATTAGAAGAAGACGACGAAGTAGTCTCGGTTTAGAAATAAATGTTTTGTATTATATGTGTTTTATACGTTTCGCACTCTCTCCCTCTTGGCCTCTTCTCATTTGGTCTCGGATTCAAAATCATTCAAAAAAAAAATTTCTGCCTTTTCTCCCGCAAAAGAAAAACCACCAACGCGCGCTTTCCTTTGATACCCCGCACATTTTTAAAGCCCATCGCGAATAGAAAATGATTGCGGCATCCGTCACTCCATCGTGCGCTCTCTTGCATCGCGTCGATGTCTCTGCTTCCGGACGCCGAGCGTCATCCACTTTTAAACAACGAAAGCAGAGTCCTCGAGAAAACCATCATCGTCGCGGGGTTGTCAAGGTGGCTGCGGCGGAAAACTTGGACGCGCTTTCCGAGCTCGTCGCCATTTCCCCGATCGACGGTCGATACGGTTCGAAAACGAAATCTTTGCGCTCTGCTTTTTCCGAGTACGCGTTGATTAAAGCACGCGTGACGGTGGAAATCCGATGGTTACAAACCCTCTCGGAAATCCCCGAGGTGTTTGAGGTGGAAAAATTTTCCAACGAAGCCAATCAGTTTTTAGAGAACTATTTGAAGAATTTTTCGCCGAGCGAAGCGATGAAGGTGAAAGAAGTCGAACGCACGACGAATCACGACGTGAAAGCGGTCGAATACGTGATCAAGGACGCATTGAAAGAGAACGCGGAGTTGAAAAAGGCGCTAGAGTTTGTCCATTTCGCGTGCACATCTGAGGATATTAACAACTTGTCGCACGCTATTATGTTGAGAGACGGCGTGGAAGTTTTGTTGCCAGAAATGGATAAAATTGTGGATACTTTGTCTACGATGGCGGTAGAGAATGCTGATGTACCGATGATGTCGAGAACGCACGGTCAACCGGCATCGCCGACGACTTTAGGGAAGGAGCTGGCGAACGTGGCGTACAGATTGGCGAGACAACGCGCTCAGATTCCCAAGGTGCCATTGTACGGCAAGATGGCGGGTGCAGTCGGGAACTACAACGCGCACATGTCCGCGTATCCAAACGTAGATTGGCAAGCCGTCGCAGAAAAGTTTGTGACTGGTTTGGGTTTAACGTTTAACCCCTACGTGACGCAAATCGAGCCTCACGATTATATGGCGGAATTGTTCGGCTCGATTGAGCGATACAACACGATTATTTTGGATTTGGATAGAGATATATGGAGCTACATTAGCATTGGTTATTTTAAACAGAGAACTATCGCTGGTGAAGTTGGATCATCCACTATGCCTCACAAGGTGAATCCGATCGATTTTGAAAACTCGGAAGGGAACGTGGGGATTGCCAACGCATTGTTTGCGCACTTATCGGCAAAATTACCAGTATCCAGGTGGCAAAGAGATTTGACAGATTCTACCGTGTTGCGTAACTTGGGCGTTGGATTTGGCCACTCCTTGTTGGCATATCAAAGTACGTCGAGAGGTTTAGGGAAGTTGGATGTCAACGCGGCGGCGATGGCGGCGGATTTGGACGTCAACTGGGAAGTCCTCGCGGAACCGATCCAAACTGTTATGCGAAGGCACGACGTGGAGAAACCGTACGAGAAGCTGAAAGAGTTGACGAGAGGGAAAAGAGTGAACCAAGAAGGTATGCGGGAGTTTGTGAAGTCGTTGGATATCCCGCAAGATGCGATTGATAGTTTGGCGGCAATGACGCCGGCGACGTATGTCGGTAACGCTTCCGCGCAAGCTAAAAGAATCGTGGAGATGATAAAAAAAATCGAGTAAGGAGGGGTTAACTCCATCATTTCTTCGCGTTATTTATACACTAAAAGGAGCAATTGATGGATGACAACTATTCATAATTTGCACACTCTCGATCTATAGCTAATCTTCAAACGTGACGTGCTTATTTTTGGGAGTCGCTTTAAGCGCGCTGAATGTAAGCTTTTCGGACGGCGTCGTCGTATGTCTTTCTTTTTTCACCGCAGCTGCTCGAGGTGTTCGTTCAAACTTTTTTACCGGCTCTATGCCCATCGAGCGCATCTCTTCTTCCATTTTTGTCGCCCGTTTGGCGTCGTATTGTAAGCCGATACTTCCTGTACCTACGTTGACCATTTTACCTAAAACAATCGCTGCGGACGGATTTTTTAATTTATCGACATCACCCCTTATAGCGGCTTCTGTCAAGAACGCCGTGGCCGTCTCGTACGTCATTTTCAAAAATGGAGACGTGGAATCGTTGATACCAACTCGTGAGAACGGTCTGTACCCGCCTTGCTGGCACATGAAGTCTGAAATCAACGACAAGTGTCTGGCGTCGACGCCAATGCCATAGGCACCAAACACCCCTGAAATTTCATCTACGAGTGTTCGTCTCGCGGCTTCGACGCCGAGCGTTAACCGAACTTGCCAAACGTCGTTCGCTTTGATACGATTAACGTCGACTAAATCCTCGTTTGCAAACGCGGCATCGAAGGAGACACCATCGCATTGGACCGCTAAAGTACCGTCGAGCTCGTCGCCGACGACGAAAACGCCGCCAATGCCTTTCGTGTATCGAATGTTGGACTTTGCCGCGGCATTATCGAGCAAGTTTTGTAAGAGAAGTAATGGCGTTGCTAAATCAAACTCAAGGATGACCGTAAACGTTTTCGCGCTCGCGTTGACGACGACGGCTTCTTGGATATCGGATAAGTCCTGGCGTAAACCACCGTTCTCTCGTGAAGATGCAGTTTCGTTTTTCGAAGATTTCTTCTTTTTCGAAGCTGCAGTAGCTGGTTCCGCGACTTCCGTTTGATCTGAATCGTCTGAATCTGAATCTGACGGACTACCGTCGTCTTTATCCTCGTCGGAAGACTTTGCAGAACCTTTCTTTTTCTTTTTTGCAGAAGAGGACTTCTTTTTAATCTTCCTTGCAATCTGTGCTTCGTCTTCGTCTGAAAATTCACCCGCATTGACTTTGTCGTCGTCGCCGTACGCTTCCTCGTCACGATCAGCTTTTCTCGCATCTGCTTTCGCGCCTTCTTCGTCGTCAGAGTTATCTTCGTCGTCGGAGGCGTCGTTTTCATTTTCGATTCGTTCCTTTGCGTTCAGTTTTGCACTACCTCCTTTTTTCTTCGGTTGGCCTTCGTCGTTGTCGTCTGCGGTATTCTTGCCATCGTCGTTGTCATCATCGTCCATATCACTCGGTTTTCTCGCGGCACCTGTCGCAGATCGTTGCCTTAATTTCACGATCTGAACATCAGCACTTTGCTCTGCTCGTTTCTTGCAATCTTTCTTGATGATTGCATACAGTTCCGCCAAGTAGGTTTCTTTGAAGCACGCTTCCATCTCTTCAAACGTCACGCTTCCTTTTGCTTTTGAAAATTCATCCGGGCATCTCATGGTCACCTTCACTTCGCACACGCGCGCTTTACAGCCATCAGACGGCGCGTCCGCGTACAACCGCGTCTCGCACGAGAGATCTTGCACCAACTCTGCAAAAGTCACTTTGCGCAACCGACTCGCGAGCCTATCCGCATACTTCTTAGCCATTTTATCTTTGCGCAGAGGCATGGTCATCACCGGTAATGTCGGCTTTCTGCTCGCCGCCATGAGTAGCTCGCGTAGTCGAGGAATACCCATCGTCACGTTTGCTTCACCACGACCGGCAAAGTGAAACGTATTCAAGGTCATCTGCGTGGAAGGTTCGCCTACGGATTGCGCGGCGACGACGCCAACGGCTTCGCCCGGGCTCGCCATGGAGGCAATAAACTTCAAGTTCATAATCTTTGCAAACTCTTTACGAGTGACTTTGTGTGCTTGTTCAAACTCTTCGTCGGATAGAATGCCATGCGTGACGTGCAAAAAATCGTCCAAATCTTTTGCAAACTTTTCTGGTAAGATACCTAAACTCGTGAACTGGGAATAACGTTTCTCGTGTTCTACAACTGAGGATGCGTTTCGTGGCACGTCTGGAAATGCTCTCGTCTTCTTATCCATGAATGCATCTTCGGGATTGGAATTCTCTTTCTTTGATGAGCTATCGTCAAACTCACTCAGAGCGGATTTGTTTTGTAGTTTTAACGATTCGATGTTTTCCAGCGCAAACGCAAATTCTTTTGCGTAGACTCCTTTGGAGACTTCAATGCCGTCATCGCCATATAAGAACTGAACAATCGTGCCATCGACGTCCCGTACGGTATGATCGTAGTGAACTTTCAATCCTTCCAAATTTTTAACCAAACATCTTTGTAAATATCCAGATCGTGACGTTTTCACCGCCGTGTCGACTAAACCCTCTCTTCCAGCCATGCAGTGGAAATAGTATTCCTGCGGTCGTAAACCAGAATAAAATCGGTCGCTGATGTATCCACCCGCTCGCGGATCACAATCAAACGGTGCAAAACATGGTAACGTTTTCCCACTCGCCATTCTTGGAACGCGACGACCTTCTAATTCTTGTTGCCCGAGCGCGGCAGCGATTTGTGAAAAGTTCACCATCGAGCCTTTCGCTCCAGACATGGTCATTAAGGACAAGCAATTTCTGTGAAAGGGTTTCTTCGTGCCACTAGGGAGGCAAACTTTGACAGTAGCCGACGTGACTTGATTGAGCGCTCCAGAAGAGCGAGCATCGAGCGCGGCTTCGGAATCTGGACGTTCGGTGACTCTCGCGGAAACCGCCGAACGCAACGCCATCTCGGGAACATCCTTAACTTGTACAAACGCTTCCGCGGCTGATTTTGCTGCCGCGCCAGCTTTGGCCAACTCCTTCACGCGCAACTCTTCAGATTCTGCGACTAAAACTAAATCGTCCATCCCGCATGTGAACCCGTGTTGTTGAAGGAACAGAGTGAGTAATCGAGACAACACCGATAACAACTTTCCGGCAATTTGCTTTCCGTGTAATTCAGCAACGGCGTGTATTAAACCAAACTTACCGAACGCGTTCTTATCGACAACGCCAGTACAGATGTAATTTTGACGAACGATCAAGTCACCTTCCTCTTTACTTCCCCAAAACGTGTGCGGAGTTTTACACGAGTGTTTCAATGTAACCCCGGGACGTTGATACGCGACGTGGTCTAAAATCGTGCGCATGACATCTTTACCGGTCCATAACCGTCTCGGCTTAAGAATCGTAGGTGGAGGCAACTTAATTGTCAAATTCTCGCGATCACATAAATCCACGAGAGCCGCGAACACGATTTGCGAGAACCCTTCTTTGTTATAAAAGCGGTCTTTGCACGTCAACAATACAGCGGAGCAGATATGATCTTGAATCAAACCTCTCAGCGGTTTCCCGTCCGTCGGCGCGTAGAATTGCTCCTCGGCTTTGACAATTTCGTATGCTTCCGCTCGCGCTTGATGATCTTGAGGAAAGTGCAAGTTAATTTCGTCTCCATCGAAATCAGCGTTGAACGTCGAACAATTGGCGTAGTGCATGCGAATGGTTCTTTGCCCGGGAAGGACGCGAGCGCAATGGGCTAAAATCCCCGGTTTGTGCAACGTTGGCTGACGATTCGTGAGCATAATGTCGCCGTTGCGTAGATGCCTGTAGACCTTCCTAGCAAGCGGTCGCCCATCGGCATCTTTTGCGGCTGATACCGACAACAAAGTTTTCGCAATGGCTCTTCGTTTTTCTTTGGAAAATCGCGCTAAATTGATAATCCTTCCGCGTTCGTCCTCGACGGCGTTCGCGCCTGGGTGTTCGTCCGCGCCTCGTTCTACGAGCTCACGCATGAGTTCAACGTTATGGGGCGTCACAAGTTCAGGAAACGTTAAGGTTTTGGCAAAAACAGGCGGTACGCCAATCTCGCCAGTACCTAAATACGGATCCGGCGAAATCACCGACCTCGCCGCGTAGTTTACTCTTTTCCCCATCATATTCATACGAAACAAACCTTGCTTCTTTTCCAACTGTTGACGAATTCCAATACCAACGCGATCTTGGATCCGATCCGCTTTAGTGGCATCCATCAGTCTATTCACGCCACCTTGAATGACCAACCACGCTCGAACGGCTCTCGAAGCGCGCACTTCTGGAGGTTCTGGAACCGTCGGCGGCGTTCGAAAGAGTTCAGTTAACGATAAATTGGCTTGAATTATCGCACACAAGTGCGTATTTTGCGGGTGCTCGAAAACCATATCGCCCATTTTCGAAGGCGGTCGAAGCTTTGGCGGCGGCACAAGAATAGTTTGACAGAAGAATCTGTTCGGATTGGAGGCTTGTCTTTTCGTCGTTAAATCTGAACTTTGATCGCGACCATTCGCGCACCACACTCTCGCGCACCATTCAAACTCGTTGCCCCACAATCTTCTCAAAATCTCTCTCGCTTCAATTGGTGTCACGTACATCGGTTTCGTCGAGCGCTCTTTAAATCCTCCTTCGTCGTAGTTGTCTTCTTCGCTGTCCGTCGATGAAGACAAGGACGAGCTATCGTCGTCGTCGTCGTCTTCAGAAGAACTGCTACTACTACTACTACCATCGCTATTTCTATCCCTACTGTTCTTCTTCGTCTTTTGTTTAATCTTCTTTGATTTACCTTCAACGACGGTTCCTCCAGTCATTTCCGCCACGGTGCCGGAATCCACTTGCTCGTCCGCCCCTTCCGCGCTCGCCGCTTTCGCCAACTGTTTCATCGAAAAATCCACGTCAATACCGTTCGCTAAGTTGGTCACCAACTGCTTCTTCGGCAACGGTTTTCTGTAAATCTTAGTGGATCCTTCCGTGCTCAAACCAGGACCGAACGCTCTGCAATTCTCGCACCTCGCTTTCGGCACGCTTTTGAAAAACGAATCGATCAACTCTCTCTTCGCCGTCAACGCCGACGTCGTCCACTCCAAAGGCACGTACTGGTTCCCTCTCTTCGTCTTCTTCCTCGTCAAACTATCTAACTTTGGCATTAAATTAGCGTCCAAATCCATCATCTCCGGTGCCTCCCCACCTTCTTCCTTCCTCGTGTTCTCTCGATCTTTTCGATTTTCCTCTTCGATTTCGCTCAACTCTCGCATCGTACTCTTCGATAACTTCCACTGACTGACATCCGCTGCACTCTCTAATTCCCCTCTATCGATCAAATCCAATCGTTCTCTGAACATATTCACCCGTTCCGTGTGCATTTTAAACTTGTGACAGTTCAAACACGCGCATCTTAACACCTTCGTCACCGTCGGAAACAACAAAGGGTGATACACGGGAACCACCAAATCGATGTGCCCAAAATGCCCCGGGCAATGGTGTTGCGATAACCCGCACGTCGAGCACACGCCGAATTGTTCGATCGGGCCAAACGCCGGGTCGTATAATCCATCAACGACTGGGTTATTCAGAGCATCGAACAAGACTGGATTGGTGACTCTTTTCACCGAAATCTCTCGCGCTTCTTTCGGGTCGTAAAACGAAAACGACACCGAGGAAATTTCTTTCGACACCAAGTGCGGGTCTTTGACTTCGATTTCTTTCTTCTTCTCGTTGAAGAAATCATCGACTTCAAAGACGTCGTCTTCTGAATCGTCGTCGTCCACTTCCCTCCTGGTTTTCATGCTGAACAACAACAACAATAACTTATAGTCGTTCTCGTCGCCTTTCTCTCCTCAAATCTTCGATATTAAAGTTGTTTCTGACGAGAAAAAGCGCCGCCGCAGAAGACAAAAATTAACAAAAATCACAAAAAAGAACAAAAAGACGAAAAAGACGAAAAAAGAGTTCACTCAGCAGTCTGGCACTTTTTATTTGCGAACGCTATAGGAACGGTTGCAACTACTTTTGTTGTTGTTGCTGTTGTTGTCGAAACAACAACAACAACAAGGAAGAAGACGTATTATTAACGAATAACAATGATGAATTCTTTTAAGTATTATGTCTCACAACGCAGGGTTTTCCCTAAAGCACTCCTACTATTCATCATCTTCTGTTGTTCTTCTTGTTGTGATGGGCAACAACAACGAAAGATCCTCTGCCTCCATGGAGGGGGCCAAACGGCGAGTTCCTTTGAAAATACGCGCGGTATGCAATCGCTCATCGCAGCTTTGCCAGAAATTGAGTTTGTTTTTCCCACGGGAAGTTACGACGGACATTTATGGATCCCAGATCCACCGAACGGGAAAGGGGAGCCGACGACGGATCCTGATATCGCCTCGCTTTCGGTGAATGCTTTAGAAGCGGTCGTCGCAAACCAAGGGCCTTTTTACGGCATTTTGGGGTACAGCCAAGGAGGAGCTTTCGTAACGACGTTTCTCTCGCAAACTTCGAGCGCGACGTTCGAGGTGGCGCTCATATTTTGCGGCTATCTCCCGACGACGCATCTCGGACTCGTGAGCCGCATCGACGCGGCGGCTCCGTTCGAGAACATCCGCGCTTTGGTGTTTATGGGAACAAACGACAACATCATACCCAACGATCTGTCGCGGGATGCCGCCGCAAAATATAGTTCAGCGACGCTCGTCTACGACGCGGTCGGTCACGAGGTACCGTGGGAGGCGACGACGAGCTTCCAAACGGTCACAGCATTCATCACTTCTCCCGGACAGAGTGACGCCGCGGACAGCGTCACATCTCCCGGACAAAAGTCATCCGACCACCGTTTCTTCGGCTTCGCGTGCGCGTTGTGTCTATTCGCGTACATTTTTACGACGCACGTCTGATTGAATATAAAGAATGTTATGCCGCGCTTGGCCAGTCTTCGTTGTGTTTCAACGATGAGCTCTTCTTCCGCGGAGTGCTTCCTTTCGCGCTGTTTTAAAAGTAGTAGTAGATTAGACTAGTAGTAGTAGTATCGCGAAGCGTTTTTAAGAATCATCTTCACATATGTATATAGGCTTTTAGTAATTTGTTATTATTGTTTTAATTTGCTAGTATCATCGTTTCCTCGGCGCATCCGCGTCTTCCATCTCCTGATCCCGGTCTCTTCGCTTCGACCGACTTCCTCTTCCTCCTCCGCCGCCGTATTCCTGTTGTTGCCCGTCGTAATCTTCTATAAAATCTCCACCGTACTCCTCTTCTTTCTCCGCGCGTTCCAGCTCTACTTTCAACAACTGCCCGTATCCGCCTCTCCCGCTATCAAAGTTTGTTCTGTATTCGTCTCTGACTTGACCGCCCGATCGACCTCTGCCGAATTGCCTCCCGTCGACAAACCCCCAGTCGAAATCGATCCGAATTTCCCGGTCGTCCAACTTTGTCCCGTTCAGATGTTTCACCGCTAACTCCGCGTCTCTGCGGTTGTGAAACTCCACGAACGTGAATCCGCACGGCGTCATTTTCTGTTTGTCTAATCCCATCGTGATTTTCTTCACCGGGCCACACAAGGTGAATAATTCGTGTATTTGTTCCTCCGTGGTGAAAAAGGAAACGTTCCCGACGTATAACGTCGTCGACGTTCGCAAACGATCTAAATATTCCTCGAGATTACCCTCGAATCTTCGGTCTTTATACTGCGTCAACGGCTCTTGGTCTAAGAATAAACGCGCCATTTTTATGTTATTATTATGTTGTTGTTCTTCTTCTTCTTTTCGATCGTACGAGTAATTGCGCAGCTTTTAAATGCAGAACAGATCGTTCAATTCAACAAAAACACAAAAACAACACAACACAACAAACGAGGTAAAGTATACATACGATGATGAGATGGAATAATTAGATTTCATCACGCTCTCTCCCTCTCTCTCTAAACATATATATACATACAAACAAAACACGCACACGCAATTCTATACGGTTTACTTTCTTCTCCTTTTCTATTTACATGCAGACATAACACACACATACGCGAGCGCTTTTAATATTATGCACTTTTAATTTTTGCTGCTCTTCAGATTATTCTTCTTCTTCGTCGGCGTGGCGGCATCTCGGAACGCGTTTTGACACAAATCGGCGACATCGCACTCGGAACATTTCGGCCGCAACGGCGTGCAGTATAACTGTCCAAATCCGACGAGTAATGGGTTGATTTCCACCCACTCGTCTTTGGGTAACCAGTTCTCTAAAGCGACTCTGGTGTCCTCGGGCGTTCTTTTACGAGGCGAACCGGCGTTGGTCACCGCGCACGATTCCGAAACCCATCCTAATCTCTCAGTAATTCTGTGTACGTGCACGTCCACACATATCCCGCTCGGTTTTTCCCACCCGACGTTCATGATTAAGTGTCCCATTTTCGGACCAACCCCGGGGAGTTCTACTAACGACTCTAAATCCGGAGGAATATCTCCGCCGTATTTTTCTACGCATATCTTCGCCGCCGCTCGTAAATATTTCGCTTTGTTCCTGTGAAACCCGACTTGGTGGATGATCTCGTCTAAATCGTCTTCCGTCGTGTTCAATATCCCTTCCGCGGTGTCTTTATTCAACGCGATGAGCTTATTCATCGTCGCGTGATTGATTTGGTCTTTCGTTTGCGACGAGAGCATGGCGGAGATCAACGTCCGGTATCGCTTCTGTTTTTCGTCGCTCGTCTCGGCGATTTTCTCGCATCCCATGGTATCCACCGGCGCTAACGGTCCGTTCTTTCTCATCTGTTTAATCTTCGCTAAACACTCTTCCCAGTTCTTCGGCGGCGCTCGTTCGTGTTTCACGTTGTTCGTTGTTTTATTTGTCTTCTTCTTCTTCGTCGGCGTTTTTAACAACTCATCGTTATCGTCGTTGTCGACGGGGTCGTTACTCTTGGCTGCTTGTGCTGCTGAAACAATCGTCGTCAGCGTTTTCTTCTTTCCTCCTCCTCTTTCGCGTTTCTTTTCGTTGGTAAAAGAGTAGTTTGTTTTGGTGTTCGAGAATGATGATTTCGTTCCGTCCATTTTGGAAACCATCGCGCCCATGGAAGAGGAGGAAAAAAATCTCTCGTCTCTCCTCGTCTGAATCGTATGCGCGCTTCGAAGACGACCACGAAGACGAAAGAAGCAGAAGGTGTTCGTAACAGAAGAAGAACAAGAAGGTGTTTTGATAAAAGTAGTAATAAAAGTCTTCGTTGCGAAAAGCGGTGCCAACGAAAGCATGAGAGGAGTATTAATGGGGATGAACAAAAGTCTATTATAGTTCTAGTCTTCATCACTAAACGCTTCGTCTTCTTCTCCATCTCCTGATCCGTTCTTCATGAACTCTCGTATTGTGGCGATGTGATTCAACAACTCTTTCTTCCCTTCCCCACTATTCGCGCTGGTAAACACGAACGGCGGCAACTCTTCGAACATTTCGCTGATTTCATCGGCGAACATGTCCACGTGTTCCGCCGGCGTCGCGCGTTTCCCGCCCTTGGCTTTCCGTTTTTTATCCGCCTTGGTGAACACGACCGTGGCTGGAATATCGTTCTCGGCTAAGAATTCCAACGCGTCCAGATCTAGTTGTTGGGGTTTGACCGTGCTATCGACTAATAACATCACGGAGATTAAGTTTTTCCTCTCTAACAAGTACTCTCGAGTGAACTTCGCCCACTCCTTCTTGAGATGTTCCGGCGCGTTGGCGAAGCCGTACCCGGGTAAATCGACGAGAAACCACTTCCCGTCGCCGGTGGTGATTTCGTAATGATTAATAGTTTGCGTTTTCCCTGGGTTTTTGGAGACTTTGGCGACGTTTTTCCTGTTCGTGAGCATGTTTACTAACGAGCTCTTCCCGACGTTCGAGCGTCCGATGAACGCCACTTCCGGGAGTTTCGTTTGCGGACAGTCTTGGTGTCGAACGACCGAGGAGATGAATTTGACCGATTTTATCGTCGCCGCTTTCGCTTGTTTTGCCAGTTGCAACTCTACGTAATCGTTTTCTAAATCTAAATCTTCTGAATCATTAATATCATCATCGTAATAATATACTCCTTTTCCTTCTTCATCATCATCGTTCGCATCATCCTCGCTTTGAGAATTCAAAGAAGAATTCAAAGAAGAATTGGAATCAGAAGAAGTGCTGCAACCTAACGAAGATGTGGCTCTTCTTACTAAATACCTTCTTTGCGAAGAAGAACACAAAGAAGTAGTATTCGTAGCAGCAGCAGCAATAGTACTCGTACTCGTAGTACTCGTGCTGGTGCGAGCGCAACAAATCGCCGTCGTCGTTCGTCGCGCGATGATGTTGAGCATCATCGAACAAGACCGCATCTTTTCTCTCTCGACAAGTTCTTTTAGTATGAAGAAGAAGAAGAAGAAGAAGGAGAAGACAAAACAAACAAAACAAGAAAAAAGGAAAAAAATTCAAAAAACAAAAAAAAAGAGATTTGATGAGTTGCGCATCACAAAAATTTCTCCTCACTCATCTCGTCTCGTTTTATATTGTACCACTGTGTATTAGAGCACACAACGCGCACGTTTTATTAAAACATCGTCATCATCATCATCCTCTGCTTTTAATAATATATTTTTTGTAGGAGAAGAGAGAGAGAGAGAGAGAAAGAGGAACGACAACTCTAACAACGGATTTGGGGGGAATTTCCAATCAAACACATCAAATAAAGAAAGAATGCCGCCGAGGAAGAAGAAGAAGAACGACAAAGACGACGGGAAAACAGACGCGCAAAGAGCCGCAGTCCTCGAGACAGACGAGGAAATTTTGAGAGAGCGTCAAGTATCCACGAAAATTTATCAGTCCGCGCTGAGCAGCAGAATTGTCTCGTCCGCGTTGCCGTCCACCGCGGAGGTTATTCAAACGAGGAAAAACCAGCTGTTCAAATCGGACGCGAAAGATATCGCGAAGAAAGCGAACACGAGAAAGTCGAGACACATGGTGGTATTTCCCGGACAATTCGCGCAGATTAGTTTCATGAACAACAACGCGAGTGGTGGTGGTAATGGTGGTGGAGATAATAATAACACCACTTCTGCTGCTACGAACGCGAACGCGGTGGAGTTTGGAGAACTCGCGGATTTGGATACGCAAAATCCAGTTTGTTACATCAACTTCCCGAACGGCATCGGGAAGATGAAACTGTACGGGACCATAGCGAGGGCGAGAGAGTCGAGGTATTTCACCTTGAACCTTGGAAGCGGAGGCGGCGGATCGTCGAGGAAAGATTCAGGGGCGAATGCGAACGCGAATCTCGAAGATTTCTTCGACGGGGTGTTAATATTCTCCCAATGGGCTTGGATCGGGACGAAAGAGGAGAATCCGGAGGAGAAGCCATTGTTGGAGATTCCCGAGAGCGTTTGGAAGACCATGAATAGCGGGAATAAGAAGACGGCGATTGATTGGGAGAGGAAGAACAACAGCACGTTGGGCAAGAAAAAAGGAGGAGGAAAGAAGGGAGATGAAAACGACGACGCGAACACCGACGCCGCCGACGATAGCGTGATTACGCTCGGCGACTCCGACGAAGAAGAAGGTGAAGGAGGAGGAAAAGATAATAAATCAAAAGACGCCGCGGGTGGTCGAAGACCGAAACGTCAGGCAGCGGCGAAAGCGGAGAAGAATCTCGCCGATAACGACGGTTTAGGAAACATTGATTTCGATGGAGACGACGACAGCGATTCAGACGACGGGCACATGACGTCGCCGCAAGCGCTCGTGAGAGGGAAAGCGACGATATCAATAATCTCGCCCATCCAGCCGAGCATAGCCGGGAGAGAGGTATCGTTGCGATCACCAGGCGGTGGAGGTAGTGGAAACGCGAAAAAGAAATCATCGACGGACAAAGCTGCCGCCGCGGCTGCCGCGAAGAAAAAGGCGCAACATCAAAAGAAGAAGAAACGCGAGGAGCGAATCGAGCTCTCGGACGCGGACGACTCGGACGACGTCATGGACCTCATATCGTCGGACGAGAGCAGCGAAGACGACGAACCAATCGCGAAGAAGGCGCGACCAGCGAGACGTTCTAGCGCAACGGCGACGAAATACAAGGAAGATTCGGATTCAGATGATGATGATGCTGACGAGGATGGAGAATCTGAGGAGGAGGAAGAGGAAGAAGAAGAGAGCGACTTCGACGACGACTCAGATTTCGAGTAATATAATTCTAAAACAAACACGAGAAAAGTAGCGAGAAACCAAGAATAGATTATAAATTTAGATGCGAGTGGTACAACACGTAATGATAACAAACAACAGCGACAACGACAACGCGAGGATTACTTCTTCTTACTTAGTGCTCTTTCAAGAACTTCTGTAATCCGAGAACAGCGCTGTTCGATCCCACAAACATGGGCGATTTTTGATGGATTGACATAGGTTTCACTTCCATGACCCGTTCGTCGGCCATTTTCCCTCTCGTCGCCATTCCGTTCGCTTGCTCCGCAATCATAGCAATCGGCGCAACCTCATACAATAATCTCGCCTTACCTTCCGTCGCCTTCACGTCTGGAGGGTACAACCAAATGCCGCCGTATAACAACGTTCGATGGAAATCACCGATGAGAGCGCCGATGTACCTATACGACCAAGGATCTCCTTTTCTCCCGTCGATTTCGCCCGTTTGTAACTGTTTCACGTACTCTCTTAACTCCGGAGCCCATAATTGCACGTTCCCATTGTTCCCACTATAAATGCGTTTCATATCTTTGCCGTCTGGAATTTGTAACTTTTCGTGCGACATGACAAACTCGCCGATTTGTTCGTCCAGAGTGAAACCAAACACGCCGTGACCAGTGGTAATCATAAAAACGCACGACGAAGAAAACATGCAATACCCAGCCGCGACTAAGTTCTCTCCGGATTGATTCGCGTTTTCCGTGCAGTTTTTCATGATTTCCTCGGCAGATTGCGTCGGGTCAATGTCGCACTCTCCGGGTGAATAAATGCCAAAAATCGCACCCGTCGTGACGCACGCGTCGATGTTCGAGGACCCATCGATCGGGTCAAACGTCACCACGTAATCTCCATTCCCAACGTTCGTCGCTGATAAAACCGGGTGATCTTCCTCCTCCGTAACAATCACCGAACTTCGTCCGCATTTTTGTACCGCGTTTAAGAAAATATCGTTCGCGATGACGTCCAACTTCTTCTGTTCGTCTCCGCTTTCATTTTTCCCACCCGCTAATCCAATATTCCCTTGCAACGGAGCTGCTTTCACTAAGCTCATGATTTGCTTACACGCGATGGCGATGGAATTGATGACGATGACTAAATCGTCGTCCAAATTCCCGAGTTGTGCCTGGCGAGTCAGCCATATGGAGAGCATTTTTTCCGCAGAACTGTTCGTTGTTTGTTGTTCTTGAGACGCCGAAGAGTAAAATCTTTTTTTTTGTGTTCTTCGTGTTGAACAACTTTTCTTCATCATCATCATCATCATCTTCTTCTTCTTCGAAGACAAAGAAGAAGACAAAGAAGAAGACAAAGAAGAAGAAGCCATCGTCATCGTCGTCGTCGTCGTCGTCATCGCGTTCTGTCTCTCTGTCTGTCGTGGTAAAAAAATGAGGAGAAAGAGAAAGAGAGAGAAGAAGAGAGAAGAGATGAGAGATATCTTTTATCCACAACAACAAGAAACTTTAGAGAGAGAAAAACTTGTTTTTTGTTTTTTTTGTTTTTTTTTTCGATTTGAAAAAAGTCACACGTTTGACCAAAAAGTCGTCATTGTACTCGTCGTACTCATCAATTCGAGATTCCGACCTGAACTGTGAATTAAAAACGAGAAGAAGGAACACAACACAACACAGAAGAAGAAGAAGAAGAGAGATGATGTCTTGCTTTGTTGCGACCACCACGACCACGAGCGCTGCGACTCCTGCTTCTGCTCGTCTCGCCGAGAGTCGTCGTTTTTGTCGTCGCGGAGGAAGGAGTCGTGCGACGCTCACCACGTCGACGCCTTCTCTTTTGCCCCCGAAAACGACTTTTAACGACGACGCAATTCTTCTGTGTCGTCGATGCAAAGTGCGAATTAATGTTGTTCGCCGCCGCTCGGGCGAGGGTTTGGGTAGGAAAAGTTTTAACGCCACGAGCGCATCATCTCGTTCGCGGAAGAATAATGCGTCGTACGGCGGCGACAGCGGCGGCGACAGCGGCGCGTACTATGAAAAGGAGAACGATGGAGGAAGAGGTCGTCAGAAACAAATGCAACAAGATCGACTGGCCTATACGAAGTCGAGAAACAGAGAAAATACGTACGATTTTGCGCCAACGAGAAGAGGAAATAATAATAGTAATAGTAGCGGGTGGTTTGAAGAGGACGAATACGAGACGCAAGAACAGAGAAAAGGAGGAGGAAGAGGAGGAAGAGGAGGAGGAGGAGGACGGAATAGTAATAATAATAATCAACAACCTCGTCTGTTTCCCCGAGAACTGGATAAATTTTTAGTCGCCGGCGCGTTTGTCGTCGGTATCGGCGCCGGCGTCGTTTTCGACACCGCAGTGGACTTGGAACCGTCCAACGTCGCGTCCAGGGAGATTTTAGATCGACGAACGCCGTCGAGCGAAGTGTGCATGGCGAACGGGGCTTCGGCGATGGTGTTTGACCAGAGGGTGTTTTTGTCCTTGAATCCTTTCAACGTGTACGTGGCGCAACCAGAGGTGAAACCGGGGTGTGTTTTAAGAAGATCAAACTGGTCGGTGTTGGAGAGAGAGAAAGTAGTCACGCAAGATCAAGAGAACGATTGCAAGAGGAATTTGAACACGTTCGCGTACGTCGGGGATTTGAAAAAGTCGCCAGAGGTGTCGTGCGTGTATCACTCTGAAGAGGCGGAGAATCAGTTCATGAAGGACCCGTCGAAAGCGGTGTTGGGCGACGGCGTGAGAGGGAGCGAGAAGGGCAAGAATATCGCCGGTGGCGGAGGAGGTAGTAATAACAAATCCTTTCGATAGATGCAAGGTGCAACTGTGCTCTCTAAGTTTCAACTAAATCCTATATATATGACTAACGACCGACGAACTCGTCCAGCGTTTTCTGCGTGGCGTCGAAACTCTGTCTTCGATCGGCCGCATCTTCCATTTTCGTTTCCATCTTGTTCCCTTTTTTCGTACCGTCGAGAAAATGACCCAACGTTTCTAGTTTATTTTGAACGCTTTGCCATATGATATCGTCCACGCTATCTTTCGCGTGAAGAAATTGAACCAGGACGGAATCTCGCTGTCCAATTCTGTGCGCGCGGTCTTCCGCTTGAAGTATTTCCGCCGGCGTCCACGAATATTCCGAAAAGACGACTAAACTCGCGCGCGTGAGAGTCAAGCCGACGCCGGCGGCTTTAATCGAAAGCACTGCCACTTTCGGTGAGTTTGCGTCGCACCTTTGGAAGGAATCCACTAAACCTTGACGCAAACCGCTCGGCGTTTCGCCATCGATGCGAATGAACTTAGTTTTTGTCTTCTCCATCGTCTCCACGGCGGCGTGTAGCAAACACTTGTGGTGCGCGAAGAACAAAATTTTCTTCTCCTCGTCGACAGACTCAAGGAGATTTTGAAGATAATTCTGTACAGTTTTCACCTTCGCCTCTGCAGTACTTAAGTAATATTTGTTCATCAACATTTTACGCTCTAAAGTTTCCGTCTCTGGTAACGCATTCATAGCCTGAACGATCGGTTGTATTTTTGAAGTCCTCTCCGCTTTCGGTATCTCCAAGAAAATTTGTTCCCGTTGTTTAGGCGGGAGCTGCGTGAGCACGTCTTTCTTCTTTCTGCGAATCATGACCGAAGAAGAGACGACGGCGAACAACTCTTGACTTTCGCTCGACCCGCTAAAGGCGCCAAATCGCCCTCCTGAACAATATCTTTGACCATATTCTGATAATTTCGGAAAAATATCCGGTCGCAAACTCGTCAGTTGCGAAAATAACTCGATTGGTTTCGCCAGAGCCGGCGTGCCGGTAAGACAGATTGCTCGTTTCGCGCGTATAAGAAAGGGAACGACAGCCATCGTTCGTTTGGCTTTCCGGTCTTTGAGAAAGTGCGACTCGTCGCACACGACCACGTTCGCTTTCATAACGTTGAAAACGAGCTCGAATAACTCCTTCTGTATCTGATTACAGATGGAATACGGCACGATAATAAAATCGATTTTTGTCGATGCGCTGCCGCTGCCGTTGCTATTTTTTCGCATTTCGTTCAAGATATCCTTGGACTCTTTCGCGGATTCAATCTTGCGCACTTTCACTGCGCATTCACCTTTTCCATCGTCGCCATCAACTCCCCCGAGCCATTTCTCGATTTCGTGTTTCCACGTGTCTTTTAAACTACTAGGACAGAATATAACACACGGCCAATCTTTCGAATAAACTTTCGAGACGCCCAAAGCTTGAATGCTTTTCCCTAAGCCCATTTCGTCACCAATCATAGCTCGACCGTCTCTCTTAAGAACAAATTTTACGCCTTCGCTTTGAAATGGAAATAACTTATCTTTAAACGGAATAGAATTGAACTGATTGTCGACCATTTTATCGTGAATCATTCGATCCGCGCTTCGCAAACTTCGTCTCACGAACGGGTGTGGATAAAGGATATTCACCGCGTCGTTGATATCAAATTGGCGCTTCAAACTCGACACGACTAGATCCAACCTTCCGTGAGGTATACCATCCCACGTGATTATATTTTTCATCACCGTGCCGTTATTAATTTCTTCCAACTGTTCTCTTCTCTCGTACTCTTCCGCGCTTTCTCTTGCGAACGCTGCGTCAAACTTCGCGACGAGTCTGTCAAACTTCCGAGCGATTGGCGCCGAGATGAACAGTTCAAACTTAACGCGTCCAGCGTTATTATTACCACCCTCGCTGGGTAAAATGGATATCTTTTTCACCGCGTGATGTTGATGCTGGTAGTTCTGTTGCTGCAAAACCTCTTGTTGTTGTTGTTGTTGTTGTTGTTGTTGTTGTCGTTGTTGTTGCTGAGAATTTTTCATAAAATCAAACGCGTTTGTCGTCGTCGTTCTCTGCTTCTTTCTCTTCTCTTCCTCTGCTCGAACGATAATTTGATCGAACTTTTCCTTGTCCATCTCAATCTCAAAGTCGTCCTCCTCCTCGTCGAAGAGCGACATCGGAGAAGAAGAAGATGAAAAGAAGATGAAAAGAAGATGAAAAGAAGATGAGAAGAAATCTAAGCACCGGAGGATTTCAATATCGTAATTCTTCTTCCGTCGTTAACTAATACCGAGAGGGAAAGAGAGAGAGAGAGAGAGAGGGAAAGAAGAGAGAAAACGACGAAAACGTCTCTAAGAAATGCGGCGCATCAAAGTTTCGCTGAAAATGTCATCTCTTCTTCTCGTCTCATCTCTTTGTGTTGTTGTTCGCCTTTAAAACACAGTGAGGAGGAGGACGACAAAACAACAGAGAGAGAGAGAGAGAGAATTTTTTTTTTCAGCAAACAAAACTTAAGAGGAGAGAGACGATCGTCGTCCAACCGTCGTGTGAAAGGAAAGCGGAAAGAGCAGCGCGAGAATTTTTTTTTTTTTGCTTTGTTTGGAATCCTTTGGATAACGACTTTTGCCTCTTCGGCACCACGTCTCCTCATTTCTCCTCATAAAAGGAGAACTAGAAAAAAAGAAGTTTCGACAGACAGCACTCAACGCGCGGTCTTTTACAGCGTCTATTTTTCTGTATCTTTATAAAGTAAACGTAGCGTAGACAGTAACACACCTCATTTAAGGATATAAAAATGTTCGCGTCGACGACTTTATCGAGCGTTTCGTTTTCGCGTGCGAATGTGGGTGGGGCAACGACGTCGTCGGCTTCGAAAGGCAGAAAAGTGACAATGGTGATGCGCGCGAACGCGTCGATGTCTTCGACGCGAACGTCCATTCCGGGTAACTTTTCCGGATTACGATCCACGAATGCCATCGACATGACGAGCACGTTATCCAGAAACGGTAACTTTAAAGGCGTCACCTCGAGGCAACTTTCTACGAAAAGTGGTTCTTCTTCTTCGTCCTCGGGTAAGAAATTGGGAGCAGTCATCAAGGGCCCACGAGCGATGTTTGAACGCTTTACGGAAAAAGCGATCAAGGTCGTCATGTTAGCGCAAGAAGAAGCGAGAAGGTTAGGTCACAACTTTGTCGGTACGGAGCAAATTATGTTGGGTTTAATCGGCGAAGGTACCGGTATTGCCGCGAAGGTTTTAAAGTCCATGGGGATATCGTTGAAAGAAGCGAGAGTGGAGGTGGAGAAGATCATCGGTAGAGGTTCGGGTTTTGTAGCGGTTGAAATTCCGTTTACGCCGCGAGCGAAACGCGTTTTAGAACTCGCTTTAGAAGAAGCGAGACAACTCGGCCACAATTACATCGGCACGGAACACTTATTGTTGGGTTTGTTGAGAGAAGGCGAAGGCGTCGCGGCGCGCGTTTTGGAAAACTTGGACGCGGATCCAGCCAAGATTCGATCTCAAGTCATCCGAATGGTTGGTGAGTCCCAAGAAGCGGTCGGCGCTGGCGCTGGCGCGACTGGCGGTGCCGCCAGTGGTTCCAAGACGCCTACGCTCGAGGAGTTTGGTTCGGATTTGACGAAACAAGCCGAAGAGGCCAAGTTGGACCCTTGCGTCGGCAGAACGAATGAAATAAGGCGCGTCACGCAAATTCTCGGTAGAAGGACCAAAAACAACCCTTGCTTGGTTGGTGAACCCGGGGTTGGTAAATCCGCGATTGCTGAAGGTTTGGCCCAACAAATCGCGTCGGGAACCGTTCCGGAAACTTTGGAAGGGAAGAGAATGATGACTTTGGATATGGGTTTACTCGTTGCGGGTACCAAGTATCGCGGGGAATTCGAAGAACGTTTGAAGAAGCTCATGGACGAAGTCAAGCAAGACGACGCAATTATTCTTTTCATCGACGAAGTGCACACTTTGATCGGTGCAGGGGCGGCTGAAGGCGCAATAGACGCTGCGAACATCTTGAAGCCGGCGTTGGCGAGAGGCGAGTTGCAGTGCATCGGCGCGACGACGATTGACGAATACCGAAAGCACATCGAAAAGGATCCGGCGCTGGAGAGACGTTTTCAACCAGTTCAAGTCCCGGAACCGACGGTGGATGAAACCATCGAAATCTTGAAAGGTTTGAGAGAGCGATACGAAGTTCACCACAAGTTGAAGTACACGGACGAAGCTTTGGAGTGCGCGGCGAAGTTTTCTTCGCAGTACATTTCTGATCGTTTCTTACCGGATAAGGCTATCGATTTAATCGATGAAGCCGGGTCGAGAGTTCGTTTGGAGCACACGTCTATTCCGGAAGAAGCCAAAGAGCTGGACAAAGAATTGAAGGCTTTGCAAAAAGAGAAAGACACCGCGATTCGAGGGCAAGACTTTGAAGCCGCCGGGAGCATCAGAGACAAGGAGGTTGAGTTGAAATCTCAAATTAAAGCCATCACGGAGAAGAAGCAAGAAGAAGCCAAGGCTGAAATTGAGTCTGGTAAAGAAACCGGTCCGACCGTGACCGAACAGGATATTGCGGACGTTGTCGCCGCGTGGACTGGTATTCCGGTCGATAAGGTTGCCTCGGACGAAGCGCAACGCTTGATGGGCATGGAAGAGAAGTTACACGAACGTTTGATTGGTCAGGAAGAAGCCATCGTGGCGTGCTCAAGAGCTATCCGAAGAGCGAGAACGGGGCTGAAGTCGCCGAATCGTCCAGTCGCCTCGTTCATCTTCGCCGGGCCGACTGGTGTTGGTAAATCCGAATTGGCCAAATCCTTGTCGCAGTTTTACTTTGGCAGCGAGGAAGCGATGGTCCGTTTGGATATGTCCGAATTTATGGAACGACACACGGTTTCCAAATTGATTGGTTCGCCACCAGGTTACGTCGGCTACTCCGAAGGTGGTCAATTGACCGAAGCTGTCAGAAGACGTCCGTATACCTTGGTGTTGTTTGATGAAATTGAAAAAGCTCACCCGGATGTCTTCAACATGATGTTGCAAATTTTGGAAGACGGTCGATTAACCGATTCCAAGGGCAGAGTCATTGACTTCAAAAACACTTTGATCATCATGACCTCGAACGTTGGCGCCCAGCAAATTGAAAAAGGTGGCGGCGGTTTGGGTTTCCAATTGGACGACAACGTCGAAGACCAATCGTACCAAAGAATCAAATCCTTGGTTCAAGACGAACTCAAGAACTACTTCAGACCGGAATTTCTTAACCGCTTGGATGAAATCATCATCTTCCGTCAATTGAACAAGCAAGAAGTCCGTGAAATTGCGATGATCATGTTGAACAACGTGTTCAAGCGATTGAAGGAGAAGGAAATTACTTTGGACGTCACGGACAGATTCAAGGACAAGGTTGTCGACGAAGGCTTCTCGCCGGCGTTTGGTGCTCGTCCGTTGAGAAGAGCCATCATGAGATTGTTGGAAGACAACCTCGCGGAGAAGATGTTGAGTGGCGACATCGCCGAAGGCACGAGTGCTATCATGGATGTGAACGCTGAGGGTGAAATCATCGTCATGACTGGCGACGGTAAGGAATTATCCACCACCGCCTACACCGGCTCCTCTGGTATGGGATAATCGCTCGTACTCGCTTTATGAAAGTGCTTTCGATTCGAAAGAAGCGAAATTAGGCGAAAGAGAGGGAGCGACCAACCAACAAGAGACACTATTAAAACTTAGAGTGAAATAAAACACACACACACACACACACATAATCTACTAATAATAATATATCTGATAATTAAATAAGTTGCACTAAATCGCCCTTCACGATAGCTCTGTCTTGTTCTGCCAGGAGCAACGCCGAGTCTCGGACTTCTTGCACGGAAATCTCGATGGATGCATTTCTTTCCTTCAATTTCAATACGATTTCACTCAATCGAGCTTTTCTTCCTTGCATGCCTTGTAAAATATCATCCACCCCTTCGGCAATATCTGAACGCTGTTTCCTATCCGCCGCGGAATGACCAGTCAAGATCTTATCCATGTCGATCAAACCCGTTCTCGGATCGATTGCCGCGCTTTGCATTGCCACACGCATCAAACGCAGCGCCTCCGTAGAGTCTTGTTTGTCTACGGTTTTCGACAATCTAATTCTCGCCAGAGCCTCAGAAATACGTACTAAAGATTCCAATTGTCGTGGCGTCGCAGTGACGACTTTCCTCCCTCCGGCTGATCCCAATTGTCGCATCTTGACGTACCCATCGACGAGCTCTTCGCCGGCTTCTTCGCCGAGCACGGGATGACACACTTGCTTCGCGTACGAGATGTAATCTGTCAATAACTCCGCCGAAACAGTCGCTTTCGCTCTCTTCGGCGGATCTTTATAATGCAAAGAGACTAAATGTCTCGCCAATCGTCGATCCGTTTCTGGGTTTGGCTGATCGAGAACTAAGTAAAGCAAATCGAATCTCGACAACAACGTCGGCGGTAAGTGTAAGTTATCGACGATGCTCATGTTTGGATTATATCTACTTCCGACAGGGTTCGCGGACGCCAAAACAGATGTTCGCGCATTCAATACGGCAATGATCCCTGCTTTGGCGATTGACACCGTTTGTTGCTCCATGACTTCGTGCAACATCGATCGCGCGCCGTCGCCCATTTTATCAAACTCGTCGATGCAACACACGCCTCGATCGGATAAGACTAAAGCGCCAGATTCTAACACCATGTCTTTCGTTTCCGGATCTCTCGACACGTATGCGGTCAGACCAACCGCAGAAGAACCAGAACCAGAAGTATACATGCCTCGTGGCGCGACTCTGTGTACGTACGTCAACAACTGCGATTTCGCCACGCCAGGATCCCCGACGAGTAAAATGTTGATATCGCCTCGCACTTTATTCGCCGATGCGCCTTTAAACGTCTTGTTCGTCGCGCCAAAGAGTTGACACAAAATACCTTTTTTGATATCTTCGAGTTCCCAAATAGACGGCGCGACTGATTTTGCCAATCGCTCGTAAATATCTGAATGTCTCGAGAGCTCTTCGATTTCTCGAATCCGCTCGGGCGAAAACTCGAGTTCGGTGTCGCCGCGAGGCGAAATGTTCGAGGCCATCGTTTCCGTGTTTGTCGCATCGTTTTCTTCTTGTTGTTGTTGAGCGCCCATGTTCAGATCGTCCTCCATGTCACCACTACCAGTCTTCATGTACTCTGCATCTTTCATATCTTCGTTATCGTCCTTCTTCGCCGTGTTTCGAAGTTTGCCTTTCGTATCTTTGCGAATGTGAATGATATCCAGATACGTTTTATAAATCGATCGAATAGCTCGTTGGTTCGGCGCGACTCGAATAGGTACCGCTCGATACACCCCCGTCACTTCAACTCTGTCACCTGGTTTCGCCTCGTCTACTAAGGAATCGAACACGCACATGCTCACCGTGTTCGGCGTCGCACCTTCCGGAATCACGTCTGGCGTCTCTTGCATTTTCACCTGTTGCTTGTTTGCAAAGTAACATCGGTTGTGAATGAGCGTCATCGTACCTTGATTGCGGCACTCTAAACATTTCAAAGGCGGTTCATTGACGCGACCGCGGTTGACGACGACAATTTCCGGAGAAGCGCCGCAAGTTAAACATTTGAAGTACGCGCCTTTTAATTCTGGGATGACGGCTGAACATCGAGTAACCATGCCTTTGACCGCGACCATTTTATCGATATCGGACGGATTTAAATCTCTCATCGCGTGCTTTTCGAGCAAGTTGAACGGTCTGACTTCTAAACTCGGTAAGATTTGTTTTCTGAAATTCTCTTTCTCGTCGTCCGGAAGCACTTGATCCTCGTAAATCTTATTCGCTACGGTGTCAAACAACGGAATCAATTCTTGCGGATACGCAACGAGCCTTTCATACAACCAGGGGTCGTAACTCTCCAAGTGCGCACAATCAATGTCCAAGTTTATGTTATCTTTCTCGTGACATAAACGCATGACTTTAATGTAAAAGGAATCCGCGAGCAAGTCATCGTCATCCTCTTCGTCTTGGCTTTGTGTTTGCGTCGGGAGAAGAAGACGTTGACTGTCGTCGAGATCTTCCCCCGCGTTCGCATCCGTATCTTTTTCGTTGTTGTTGTTGTTGTTATTATCAGTGTCCATGGCGCCTTCGTTTCTCTTCTCCGCGCTTCCGTTCGTACCGTCATCTTTTTCACCATCGCCCGCGTTATTTCTCTCTCCTCCCTCGTCGTCTTCGTCGTCTCCTTCGCCTTCCTTTACCTGCTTATCTTTCTTCGTCAAGATGAAATTCTCCAAGAAACGACGAAATCGGTTTTGCACGTCATCGACGCTAATCGCTGTTCCCCAAATAAACGTTTGCCTGTCCTGCTCTCTTTGCAAATCTTCTGCTGCGTTTTGATCTGGATCTCTTACCGCGCGAGCTTTAGCGTCTTGAATCTCCTCTTCAGTGAGTCCCATGAACGGTCTCGGATTGAGCGACGCGAACGCGTTGTTATTATTATTCGCTGGATCCATCGAGGCCCCCGGTCTCGCCCCAGAAGCGGGCGTGAATCGAGGTTGCGCGCCGTGTAAACCCGTATCGTGCCTACCTTGCGACGCCGGCGGATTCGCATTCACAAACGGACTCGGACTCGCGAAGCCCATATTTCTGGGCGTTTGTCTCGGCGTAGGCGAAAAGAGCGAAGCGTTGATCGAATCTCTTCCTTGCGTGCCCGGTTGTTGTTGTTGTTGCGTCGACGAGGGAAATCTTGGCGTTCGCTGAACCGTCGACGGCGGAGGCTGCCTTTGTTGCGTATTAGGAGGATTCTGTTGTTGTTGCTGTTGTTGTTGCTGCTGCTGCTCTTGAGGTGGCCTCTGCGGCGGTGGTGAAAACATGCTCTCGTCGATGCCACCGCCTTGCGTCGGCGCCAAAGTTTCTTCCTCTTCGGTCTCTACGACGGGCGCGGCGGCGGCGGCGGCATCATCATCATCACCATCTTCCTCTTCTTCCGCTAACGCCTCTCCCTCTGTCTCCATAACTTCCGTTTCCTCCTCTTTTTCCGTCGTCTTTTTCTTCTTGCTCGGCGTCACGCTCGGACTTCTCCCTCCTCGTTTCTTCTTTGTTGGAGTCGTTTTTGCCGCAGCAGCAGGACTCTTCTTCGGTGAAGGCGAAACACCACCAATTTTCTTCTTCTTCTTGTTTGGCGTCGTCGTCGTCGTCTTTTTCTCCTTCACCGGCGTCGCGCTCGCGCTTCTCGTCGTCGCGCTTCTCGTTCTTCTCGAAGGACTCTCTTTCGCGACGTCGTCGAACAACTCGTCCGCTTTAGATGTTTTCTTTTTCGACGATGATTTTGGAGCGTTGTCGTTTTGTTGCGTTGATTTTTGTGGCGTCGTTTGTCGAGACGAACGACGCGTTGGCGTTGCCATTATTTACGCGCTCTTTTCTCTCTCTCTCTCTCTGAAAATGCTCTCGTTGAAAAGTGAGTGTTCGTGATGAGAGTGGTGCGTATATATTTACCGCGTATAAAGTACGCGCACGCAACGACGACTAAAAACCAGACCAACGAGACGACAAAAACTGAGGAGAAGTTTTTGAATTTTTTTTGAACCAAAATTCACTTTTTCCTCGATTGATTTTCTCTCTCTTTTGACTCCTCAAATGCTTCCTCAAATTTTTCCTCTCTTTTTGCACAAGTTTTGTTTCACTTGGTTTGTGCCAACACTTTTGACTCACTTTTCTTGCTCGTGTCTGCAGTTATCCAAAAAAAACGCCGCGACGAGAAAGAACCGAGAGGTTTTTCTCCTCACACAAATTATAGAACACACACACACATAGAAGAAGAAGAAGAGAAAAGATGGCATCTATTTCGGCCTCCTTCGTCTCCGTGGCGCCTCAAAAACGAGCAGTAAACCCCTCCAAAACGAAATGCACGAGTCAAACGTCGGTTTCCTCGCGCGCGTTTAGCCGAGGGACGAGCGCATCGTTTAGCGGCGAATCCGTGAGTTGCGCGAGATTGACACAAAAAATGAATGGTTCGAATAGAGGACAAAGAAGAGTGACGACGATGGCGGCGAAGGTTGCCGGGTATATTAAATTGGCCATTGAAGCCGGGAAGGCGAATCCGGCGCCGCCGATTGGTCCGGCTTTAGGTGCAAAGGTACGGTTTCCGAGCGCATGATTTTCTTTTTCCCTCCTCCTTCGGCTGCACGGTGTAAATTTCTTCGTCTCTCAAAACCTGAAAAAGAAAAACTGACCAAAAACTTTATCCTCTGCTTTTACAACAAAATAGGGCGTGAACATCATGGCTTTTTGCAAAGAGTACAACGCGAGAACGTCGGACCAACCGGGGATGATCATTCCAGTCGAAATTACCGTTTTTGAAGACAAATCGTTCACGTTCATCTTGAAAACGCCGCCGGCTTCGGTCTTGTTGAAGAAAGCCGCCGGCGTCGCGAAGGGCGCGGCGGACCCGCAAAAACAAAACGTCGGTTCCGTCACCTTGGCGCAATTGGAAGAGATTGCTAAGATTAAGTTACCGGATTTGAACTGCACGAAAGTTGAATCTGCGATGGAGGTTGTCAGAGGGACGGCGAACAACATGGGCATTAGCGTTGTCGAGGCGTAAACTTTGAGTTGATATGTACAAATTACTACTATTAGAAAGGTGTTTTGGAATACGATAATAAAACTAGCTTTATTAAATATACTTATTACTCTAATAAGAAAGAAAGAAAACAATCATGCCTTACGCGACGATTACTATTTACTCTGAACATATGTATATATATTTTCAACTTCTAAAGGATACATTTTTCTATATTAAACCGTCGAGCGAGATTCGAGCGAGTGGATAAACGCGCGCGTTCCTCCTCTCTCTTTCTTTCTCTCTCGAGCACTAAAAAAAGTTTGTTTACTTCTTCAACTCTCTGTGCAAAGTGTGCTTCTTCATGTACGGGTTATATTTCATCAATTCAATTCTTTGCGAGTTGTTTCTGCGGTTCTTTTGCGTGATGTATCGGCTCATCCCTTGCACGCCCGCTTCTCTTTGCTCCGTGCACTCCAACGTCACTTGCAATCGGACGTCTTTTTTCTTCGAGGCTGCCATGACTTGCAAAGCGCCTCGTTTGTTGCTGGATCCGGAAGACGACTTAGACGTGGACGTAAACGCAGACGTGCTGGAAACTCGGGAGGATAAAATAGACTGGGAAAGGGCGTTCATAGTATCTGTTGTTTAAGAAGAAGAAGAAGAAGAATGATGAAATCGGTGGTCAGTCTCTTTCCAAAACCTCAAGAAGATCCCCAAAATGTGAAGATTTCCGCGCTTTCAATGCGCGGTTTCTCTCTCTCTCGCGAAACGAACGAACAAAAAATCGATGCCACAAAACGAACGCATAAATGCGATGTCGACGAAGCGAGCGCACCTTTTTGACTTTTAAAACTTCGCAACAAATGATATATATTATTTGAATGTGCGTAGACTCTGCAAGAATTATGAGGTTTTGTAGGTTGTTTATCCTTTTCTTTGAGGAACAATTTCACCACAATTTTGGTCCGTCTGTTTGGAAAAAATGACCAACACTACCAACGAAACGACTTTCTTAGTTGACGAACAAACAGGAGGAGGAGGAGGAGGAGGAGGAGGAGGATTAGAGCAGCAAACAAAAATCGGTGAGGAAGAAGCGACGAAGAAGGATCACCACCAGAACGACCTCCAAATGGGAAAAGGAACCACTTTTAAGAGCAGCGCGAACGATGCGAAGGATGAAATGACTAAATTCAAAGTGTATACGAAAACCGGCGACGACGGGACGTCGTCGTTGTATAACTTGGAGCGAAGGAAGAAATCGGACCTCACGTTTGAAGCTTTGGGGGATTGCGACGAGACGAACGTCGCGGTTGGGATCGCGAGAGTACACGCGCGCGATTTCTTTTTGTTTAATACTACTAATAACAACAGTGATGCTACGACTTCAGCAGACATTAACTGTTTCGACGAGGATGTCTTACCACATTTGGAGATTATTCAGAGTCGATTGTTAGACGTCGGTTCGGCAGTCGCGACGCCGATGACGAGCGAGAAGACGAAAGATGGCATGAAGATGAGATGTCGGTTTGACGAATCGCACGTCGACGCGATCGAATCTTGGATAGACGCGTACGAGGAAGAGTTACCGGCGTTGACGAACTTTTTATGTCCAGGAGGTACGAAATTCGCGGCTTTTTTACACCAAGCGAGGGCGATATGCCGAAGGTGCGAGAGGAAAGTACAACCGATGGTGGAAAGTGGGGACGTGGAGAAATCGGTCGGGATGTACTTGAACAGGTTGTCGGATTATTTGTTCGTGGCGGCGAGAGTGGCGAATCATCGGGTAGGCGTGGAAGACGTGTCCTATAAGAAAGCGTAGTAGATTTTTTGAAGTAGATATCTCATAGAGTTCACCATATTGTAGAGACGCGCGCAAGCAGCAGTACTAGGTTCAAATACATACAGATTAATAATACACACATCATCAGATGTATCTTTTAGAGTTCAACGAGAGCCCCGCACATCGTAAAGAACTGTTCCAACTCCTCCCTCGTCTCGCAAACGATATCGAAATGTTCTTTGTTCGACGCATCGCTTAAATCGTGAGATCCCCAATTTACACCTATTGAGAACATGCACCCAGCCGCTTTCGCGGCTTTCCCATCGCTCGGCGCGTCTCCAACGTAAACCGCGGTGGATACGTCTACGTTCAGTTTCTCGCAAAGCTCTCGAATGCCTTCCGGTTCTGGTTTCGCTTTCGAAACATCGTCGGCGCCTAAACTCACTTCGAAAATAGAATCTAATTCGTTCACCGTGACGACCCTCCTCGCGTACTCTCCGCACGCATTCGATAACGCCGCGTGTCTCACCCCGCCCGTCTTCTTCGTTCTCTCGACGATTGTCCGAATACCGGTAAACAATCCAGCCGTCTCCGTCGTCACTAATCCTACGTAATATTCATCAAAACTCGCGCCTAACTTCTCCCCTAACTCTCTTTCGCCCTCGCTATCGCCACACGCGTGATAGGAAAACCTCTTCGGGGTCGTGTACTTGCTCCCACGTTCGTACTGTTCGAGCGATATCTCGGGCAACTCGTGCTTTTTGAGCACCGTGTTCGTCGCTTCGAAAGCTAAGGTTGTGGTGTTTGCCAGAGTACCATCGACGTCCCAAACGATCAGAGATAGTTTTGAAGAGGAGGAGAAGGAAGAGGAAGGGGAAGAGGAATACACCCGCCCTTCTCGCGGGCTTTGTCCAGCGGAGGTGGCGTTTGTTGTCGTCGTTGCGCCCGTCGATGTTCTTCTTCTTCTTCGTTGTTTTTGATGATGATGATGATGATGAAGCGTTTCCCTTCTCGTAAACGATGAAGACGACGACGAAGGGACGACACCAAAGAGCGGATGACCAGAAGAACAGGGCATGCAATGCGCGAAAAGTGATGATACTGCCGATGTTGATCGCAGCATGCGTGTCTCCGCGCGTGCGCACACTCAGCACACCTCCAAAGCACGTAGATAATAAATAAAAGTGAAGAATTGAAAAGCAACAACGCGTTCAAGATACATTTCTTATATATATACACACAGAGCAATCTGCAATGATATCAATGCTTTCTGTTATCCTTCTTGTTCTTCTTGTTCTTATTCTTCTTGTTTTTTTCGTCGTCTGCCACCAACTCTGGATTGACGACAATCGGCGCGACGTGCTTGTCCCACAGATGTACGCTCTCTCGCGCCATGTCTTTCGCGCCTTTCTGTAACTCGTCTACGATCACCGTCGGCTCTTCCATGGTTTTCTTGGCGATTCTTTCAACCTCTCGCGTGATGCCTTTCGTTTTCTCTTTGAGGAAGGACTCAGCCTTTTTAAACTTTTCAGTCGAGCGCACTTTGTCAGCTTCTTGTTTAGCCGCAGAGACGGTTTTCAACGTCGCTTCTTTCACGTGCGGGTAGTTTTCTCGAGCGAATTCGACCGTCTTCACGGTTGCAATTTTCGCAGTTGGAATGACGGTATCTCTCAACCACATTTCCGTGGATTCCAGGAGTTTTTGCGATTTGGTTTGGTTTCGTCTTTGTTCTTGTTGCTGTCGTTGTCGATGTTGGTGGTGCATGGATCTTCTTCCACTCGGCGCGCCAACAGAAGACGATGGACCACCGTACCCCCCGTTTGCGCTATTACCACTGCTACCGCTATATCGTCCGCTTCTGTAACGCTGTTGTTGTTGATGCTGCTCGTCGTCGTCGTCGTATTGGGCCGCCAATCGCTGTCGAAATTCCTTTCGGAATTTTTCACGGTTCAACGGAGGACCGTCTCGATCTACGAGCGTCGCTTGGAGTTCCGCGGCAGCGTACGCCGCAGCTTCTGCAGCCTCTGTAGCTTGGTCCGCCGCCGCGCGTGCGTCCGCCGCCAGCGATAACGCGCGCATCAAGCGCGGACTTCTTGTGTTTATGCTGTTGCTCTCGTGCGATTTGCCTCGCATCGGAGCTGGAATATCAAACGTCTCTTCTTGTTGTTGACGTTGTTGTTGTTGTACAGATGATGGAGGTGCAGGCTTTCGCGATTGATGTATTTGTTGTTGTTGCTGCTTCTCCGCGCGCTGTTGAATCTCTTCAATCTGTTGCAGTTCCTCCAACGCTTGTCGTTCCCTCGCTTCGATCTCGTCCTTTTCCTTCTTCTCGGTTTCCAAATCTACGTAGTGTCGCATCGCTTCGGCCATCAATTCTTCCGCCGACTGCTTTGGCGCTTTCGTGCTATTGCTATTGCTACTCGCTTTACTACTGTTATTATTATTGGTCGTCTCTGTACCGACGCTACTTTTCGTCGTCGTCGTCGTCGTCGTCGTCGCCGCATCCATCGCCGCTTTCTTCCTCTTCGATTCTTCCTCCCTCTCTTTTCTCTCCACGTTCTCCGTCACTCGCCTTCTTTCCTCGTCTTGCTTCTGCCCGACGTACACGACGTTCTTTCCATCCGGTGGCTTCATCGCACTCGTCGGTAAATTCGCGTTCCGTCGCATCCGTTCGTTCTCCTCTTTCACCTTCTTCTCGCTTTCGATTCGAACGAACTTCGCGAGAAACGAGGCCACGATAGCCGCCACGCCCAGCGAGGCAAACGGCACGAACAAAGAACCAGAGAAGTTATCGTCGCTTCCGTTGCTCCCGCCATCACCATCATCACCTCCACCACCTCCCCCGTTCCCCCAGTTATCATCGGTTGGTGGTTTATTCCCTGGCGGTGGCGGCGGCGCGGCGTCTTCCATCGGCGCCACCGAGGCAGCCTTTGGCCTCAACAGAATTCTTCTTCTTTGGTCTCCTTTCTTCTTTACGAACGATCCTCGAGAAAAGGTGTCGTTCGAAGCACCACACCTTTTCACCACCTTTTCACGAGAAGGAGGAGGAGAAGACGAAGACGAAGACGAAATCGTCGAAAAATTCGTGCCGATCGTCATCGTCGCGATCATAATTTCGTCTCTTTTACGTACTGTTGTGTGTGTTATCACTTTTATTATAATGCAAAGCGTGTCCAAGAGAGAGGAATTTCTGATTCAATTTTGCCCCAATTTCCCCCTAATAAAAAGTAAAAAATTGAACGAGTGGTGGTGGTGTCGTTCTAACGCAACGTTTTTTATCGTTATAAATCACGTATTGACAAATCTTAGAGCTACTAAACGATAACACGAACATCGACCACCTTCTAATCTTCCTCCTCCTCTCCCGCCACGTCGGCCATCTCCTCGTCTCCTTTTTCTTTCTTCGTTTTCTTATACTCTTCCATCTCTCGTTCGTAGCGCTCTTTGTCCTTCTTGGCGAGCTCTTCGTATTTCACCTTTTCGTCGCCGGTGACGGATTTCCATCGAACGCCGAGTTCTTTGGCGACGTCCGTGATGGAAAAGTCCGGGTTTTCCTCTTTCACTTTCGCGCGCATTTCCGCGGAGAAGATCATGTACGTCGACAACGGTCGTTTCGGCGCGTTGGGGTCTTTTTCTTTCTTCTTCTTGGCGTGGGGAGAGCCCGAGTTTGTTTTCGCTTTCTTCTTCGCCGGTTTCTTCTTTTTGCCGCCGCCTCCGTCCGAGTCTGAATCCGAGTCGCTTTCTGAGGAGGATGAATCGGTCGGTTCGCCCCCGTCCGAGTCCGAGGCACCTTTGAAGTCTTCGTCTTCCTCGGAATCTTCGTCTTCGTCGGAACCTCTTTCGAGATCGGGACCCGCGTCGTCGATGCCGGCCATGTCGTCCTCGTCAATCAAGCGATCCGCCAAGGCGTTGGCGTCGACTTCACCCATGGGTAAGCCCTTCGCGGTTAAAAAGTTGACCAAATTTTGAAACTCTGTTCGGGAGATGCCGTGGAATTGGTAACTCAAACCTTTCTTCGTCGTCAACGTCAAATCGAACGTCTTACTCGCGCCGGCGCCGCCGCCGTGGCGTTCAAATTCACACTCGGAAACGTCCTCGTATCGAACCAAAATCGGCGGTTTCGGCAAATAAAAGAAGCCTCTCTCGAGTAAGTACAACAAACCGACGTCGGCTTTGTGCGAGACGCGAATGGCGGCACCGCCCGCTGGGGAGACGAACGTCCCTTGTCTCGTCAATTTCACGCCCGCCACCACTTTCAAAACTCTCGCAAAAACCTCACCAGCCGCACCGGTGTACTCCTCCTCCACGGCCTTGAACCTCTCCTCCATTTCCCCGGTAATTTCGATATCGTCCGTCTCTTTATTCGGTTTCCTCGGCGCGACGGTGATGATATCGTCGTCGTTGAACACCGTCACGATGAACGAATAAAACGTTTGTCCTTTCCTAATCGGTGGATCCAAAGCTACCACCACGTGCGTCTGATGCGCGTTCGGTTTCGGCAACGCGTACACTCTCACCACGGACGTGTAATTAATCTTAAAATCTGCGGCAGAACCAGTCACTCGAACAAAGTTCGGATGCAACGCAAACGTAACCTTTCCTCTCGGCACGACCAAGTTGGCGTCCTCGAACGCGCACACCGGCTCGCCCAACGCCGGTCCAGTCGCCGCAATCGCATCAATCGCCGTCGCCAATCGTTGCACTGCCATATCATCCGCATCATCCACGTCCTCCCCTGCCCAAGTCTCCGCGGTTAACGGGACATAAAACGCCATCTCGACTAAAGCGTCTTTACTCTGTTTCTCGTTCTCCTTTCCTTGTTGCATCTCGACGATCAAATCGTTCTTCCCGATTGGGTTCACCCCGGCTATCGCGTTCGCGTTCACCTCGAACGAACACTTCTCGTTCACCTCGAATTTAAAATTGCTATTAGAGACGACGATGTCCCCCCAGTTTCGTCCGTTCGGTTGACACTCTCGTTGTCGCACGCGAACATTTTCAAACTGCGCGGCGACGAACTCTTTCAAAGGCTTCACGTCAGCGCCTCGGAAACCTTGCAAAACGATCGTTTTCGCGGAACCTTTGTCCGGTTTTACTCGCAACAAAACCTGAACGCCACCGGGGACTTGCGAGTAGTTGATCTCTTTGATATCCGTCGCCGGTGCGACTATCTTTTTACTCGCAGCAGCGCGAGATTGATCTTCTTTTTCTCCGTTTTCTTTTTTCGAATGTGATGATGATGTCGTCGCAGTCCACGTGACACCGGTGGCATCCACGACGCACGCGCCGGGAACTTTCGGCCCGTTCGTGATTAAATCGATCGCAAGGTATTCCAATTTATTCTCCGTCATTTTGTTTCTCTCTCTCTCTCTCTAACTCTGCTTATTAAACTGCTGCTTTTGCGCTTCCTACTAACGAGACAAAAGTTTTCTGCTCTCTGTTTTGAAGCTCGTTTGGAGAAAAAAAATTTGAAAAAAGGAGACGAGAAAAAAATTTAGGGTGTTATACCCTACTCAAATTTCCCTCGCCTTGCTCCCTCTCTTGATTTCTTAGAAAATATCTTTCTCTTCGAGGGGAAAAAACGAGAGGTTTTTCAGACAAACGATTCCTTCCTTACAATTCCGCACAGAACATTTACACACACACAAACGCCCATCTGTCTCTTCTCCCGAGAAGATGGAGCAAACACTGCTCCTCGCTGGACGGCGACACGCATCTTTTCTCTGTTCCTCTTCTTCTCTGTCTCTGTCGAAGAAGTTAAAGAAGAACATCAGAGGTGGAGGAGGAGGTGCGCTTTTTATTTTTTGTAACTGACAATTTTTCCAAATCATCGGATCCTTTCTTTTCTCTCCTAAATCTCGCTCAAACTGTATTTCTCTCACATCTTATAAACTATCAGGAGGAGACAGAGTATTAGGAGGAAAAAAATCACCAAAGATGTCGGTCAAGAACAAAGCAATCGCGGACCCGTCGTTCACCACCAGCAGCGAAGAGAATAATAATAATAATAATAATAATAACAAAGAAGCAACAACAGTCATCCCCACGCAAAAGCATTCCCAGGGGGTTTTACAGATGCGATCGTCCTCAACAGGAAGAGGAGGAAAAAAAAGAGGGCAAAAAGTGCCAAAAAGTGAAACCTCAAATCTAGAGCAACAGTTGGTGGAAATGAATGACGAAAAAGCGAATCAGCGCGTTCGCGGAGGTATACAAAGCCGGGAATTCGCGACGGTACAGATGATCATGAAAATGGAAGGGCAGTGTCGAGTGACGTTTCAGTTTCCATCGGATTTTGATCGAGAGGTTGGACAGACGTTTAAAGTGTTTGGGAGGTTTAAAGTTATTTTGAGCGAGAAGTTTGTCGAAGAGGCCCCGACGGAAGTGACCGGGAACGTCATCGTGCACGATAAGAGTCCAGCGATGGAACAGTTTCGAAAATTGGAACCAGGGGACGAGGTGAAGATTTCGTGCTTTCGAACGTCCGATTTGATGGATGGTCCCGAGTGCGATGACATTTACAATCACGTTTTGGAAGAGGAAGAGGAAGAAACGAACGAGGACATGAAAGGCGCGCAAAGTCTTTTTTTCCAGGACGACGACGTAGACGACGACGACTTGTTAAAGATCACGCTCGGGAGCGAAGGTAAAGCCAATCACGACGAAATTTTGGAAGCGCATCGACGAAACTTGGAACACGCGGCGTTGGAATCGCCTTCGGCGGTGACGACGGGTGAACAACAACAACAACAACGCTCGAGCGCGGGTAGCGAACAAGGGTACGTCTCCGAACAATCGTTTTTCGGCGATTCAACCATTCCGGATGCGACGCCGCAGTGTTTCGTGGAACACCCCGGGGTTATCTCGTGTTCGAAAAGGTTAGTTAAAGAGAACGACGACGGTTCGTTTGAGTTATGGATTAAAACGAAGGCGTTTCAAGCTGTGGATTCCGATCCTTCCATTTACGAATCGGTTTCAAAGAGAGGCTTGATTGCCATCGGCGCGAAAGCGTTGGAGGAAGAAGCCAAGCAGTTCTCGGATAAGTGCAGAAACGAAGCCGTGGACGAAACGACCAGAGAGGCGAGCGAGTTTGCCAGAGAAAGAGAAAACATCCACGCGGGCATTACCAACATTTTGCAGCACGGCGACATCGTCAACTGCGTCTCGCTCGCGAAATTGAATTCTTTTGGACATCCGACATATAAATTGCGCTTGCGATGCCGAGATACCGGGAGAGAGATTGATTGCATGTTTAAACCGAAAATTGTCGGCGATGGCGACGGGTGGCACCAAGTCTTGATGGAACTCGTCGCGTATAAACTCAATCGCGTTTTAGGAATGGATTACGTCCCGCCGACGGCGTACAGAATGAATCGAAAAGGACCGGCGTGTTCGAAGAAAGATACCCAAATGGGGAGCAATCCAATCCAGTGCGATTACAAAGAGTTTGACGAAGGGGCGTTTATCTATTGGGCGCAAGAATCACAAACGTTGAAAGAGGTCCATCCGGAACACTGGAAGACTTCGCAGAAGCAAGTCTTGTCGGACACGAGAGTCATGGACGTGTTACTCGGAAACTCCGATCGACACCACGGTCATTTTCTCTTTGCCGAACACTGGGTAGATGCGAATCCAATTCCAGAAGTGTTTAAAAACGAAATCAGCGACGACAACGGCGATCGACAACATAAGAACAATCACAACAACGTAGAAGACACGCGATCGAATCATTATCCAATTTTGATTGACCACGCGGCGGCGTTTAGAGACGGCGCCTGGGTCGACATGACGCACGAAAACGCGTTCCAAACCGGACCAACGTTATGCGTTTCCGCGAAGACGTACTTCCGGCTGCGATTACTGGACGCTCGAGCGATTGCGAAAGAGTTTGACGGTATTTTGACCACTTCCGAATGCCGCCGACTTTTATCCAGACGCAACGACTTGTTGCGGTATTTAGACAATCTCGTGGCCGAGAAAGGCTACGAAAATGTCATTCTGTAAATTACTACTAACATCCCTGAAATTACTTTACTATATTAATAATAATACGAAGATATATAAGAGATTGAGAAGACCGAGAGAGAGATTGAGAGAGTAGAAAATAAGTTCAACGTAATTGATTGACGATAACTACTGGACCAATCATCGTTATAAAATACAACCGTGTAAAAGATAAAACTGTTACATAACGAAACTACTAAGAAATATTATAAATACAAACCCCTCGATCGATCGACGTCTTTCTCTTTTTAAAAGAAACCGCACCCTCTGCTCTTCGCCGGTTTCAACACCTTCCCGTCTCGCGGACCGTTCACTTCGTGCAATATATCCCTCTCCTCCTCCGTTAACTTCACCTCAATCTTCAACTCGCACGGTTTCACAAAGCTCTCCAAATACGCGATTCTCGTCTCGTACTCTTTGATCTCTTTCGCGAACATCGTCTCCGCTTCTTGCCTTTTCGTTTCCAACTCCTCCAACTTTTTCTGCGTCTCGTGCAACTGCACTTCCGTCTCCGTCAACATCGTTTGCATTCCACTCACCGCGGATTGCAAATACTCGTGCTTCTTCGCTTGAAACTGTTCCTCGGCTTCTTGCCTCAAAACTTCTTCTCTCTGCGCTTTCTCCTCCGCCACGTCGAGCATTTTCTTCATCCCAGATAACGCGGAGTGTAAATCTTCGGGAGATTCGAGCCCGTAATCGTGCGTTGAAATCAGAGACGCATTTTCAGAGTCTTGAATCAGTTGTTCTAACTTCTTATTCTCCAAGGCTAAGGCGTGCAGTTGCACGCGCACGCGAGCCAGCTCTTCTTTCTTCTCGCGGTAGGATTTTTTCGACGCGAACATCTTTTATACTTATGATGTGTGTGTAGACAAATATAATACTCGTAGAGATATTTCTGTCTGTTTGTTTTCTTTTTTTTTTGGTGTTGTTGTTGTCTTTTTGTTTTTGTTTTGTCTCCCTCTTTCTTCTTTCGTGTTCTCTTTCTGCTGCATCTGCTTGAAAAAACCCAAAAAACACCGCCGTCGTCATCTCATCTTTTTCTCACAAAGCGCCGCATTCATCTCTACTTTTTGCCACTCATTCATCAGAACGCTTTACGTGCGCTCTCGTTACACTCATCGTCGGCGTTCTTTTCTAAAATCTCTTCATAAAAGTCAAAATGGCAGCCACCACCGCGGCGTTTTCGTCGTCCTCGTCGTTGTTGTCCAAATCAAACGTAGTAAAATCATCTAAAAGAAGCCCCCTGAGAGGGAAAACCTGTATTGCGATGGCCGGGAAGCCGTTCGAAGTGCCGAAGAAATACACGAAAGTACAACCAATGGGAGGACGAGTTTTGATTAAAATCGCGGAGACGGAAAGAGAAACGAAAGGGGGCGTTTTGTTGACCGAAGGGAGCCAACAGAAACCAACGAGTGGTGCGTTGTCTTCGTCCTCGTAAGATGGAAATTTTGTTTGTCTTCTCCTTATCTCGAAGAAGAAGAAGAAGAAGGTTGCTTCCATTGAGAATACTAAGCGCTGACATTTTTTTTTCTCTCTCTTTTGCTTCTTCTTTCAGGTGACGTGGAAGCGATCGGCGACGACGTCCACGGCGTCAAACCGGGCCAAACCGTCTTGTATAACAAATTCGGCATCGGCGCGGACGATATGATTCTCAACAACGAGGAATTTACCATGCTTCGCGAACTCGACTTGATAGGCACGTTTCCGAGATCCAACGCGAGCGTAGACGACATTCCAAACTTGGAACCCTTAGGAGACCGCTTGATTTTGACGTTGAAAGACGCGGAAATGCAAACTAAAGGTGGAATTTTGTTAACCAGCGGAAGTCAAGAAAAGCCGGTGCAAGGCACGGTTTCCAAAGTCGGCCCGGGCGCCTGGGACGAGGAGAAGAAAGCGCTCAAGCCGATGAACGTGAAAGTCGGCCAGGAGGTTGTGTATTTCAAATACGCCGGGGATCAGATGCAAGACGGGGAGGGGAAGAAGTACGTCGTCTTGCACGAGTCCGACGTGTTAGCCGTCTTGGATTAATTAATTATAGCCACCACACACGACGACATTTTTTTTTAAATACTACTACCGACTGACTACGAACAACACCACTCCTCTCTTCTCACAGCATCATCCTCCGTTTTTTTTTTTGGTGGAGAGACGTCCTTTCTCTCCTCCACCCTCAGTAGTCAAAAGGGGTTACTTTTTCTTTTTTTGAGTACCCTTTTTGGACTCACGTCAGTGCTTCGTCCTTACTCGAGCGAGTACGCCCTTACGCACTGAGTAAAAAAAAGACAGACCCACCAAAAAGAAAGAAAAAAATTGAAGAAGAAAATCTCTCTTTCCTCGCGTCGTATCTTCTTCCTCTCTCATCATCTCATCCATTGAATTTTACACGATCCTCATATAACGCACACGTTTTTCATCCACAACAAAAACACACAAACACACAACAATGGCTGTCACTGTCAACGCACTCTTTAAGAAATCCGCTCCGGCTCCGGCCAAGACGGTCAAGAAAACCGTGCGTTGATTGATGATTGCTTTTTTTTCTTTTGTTTTACGAGAGTAAATTTTTATTCATTCACTCACCCGCTCTCTCGCATCATCAATCTTTTTTTTTCAAACAGGCCCCGGCGAAGAAGGCGGTCCCGGCGAAGAAGCCAACTCCGGCGAAGAAAGCCCCGGTGACGGTGAAGAAGACGGTCAAGAAGGCCGCTCCGGTCAAGTCGACGGTGAAAACCGCGGACTTGTCCAAGTGGTACGGTAAGTATTAAAACTCGTAGTACTAATAATACGTCTTTCCCGAAGTCCTCTTTACACACCTGTGGTGGAAAAGAGAAAGAGATAGAAAAGGAAACAAGTCGCGCCTTGTGGCCGAAACTCGATCTTTTTTTTTTGGTTGGATTTTGGTATCGCTTTGGGTCTTGTTTTTCACCCCACGAAAAAAAGAGGAGAAAAATTTTCAATCCTCTTAAGAAGAAGAACGCGCGAAAACGACGGAAAAGAAGAAGCTTTGAGGGCGGCGGCGTTTCTGCTGTGCGTTTTAAACATCAATGTACTGACCGACGGACAATTTCACTCTTCTTCTTCTTCTCTTTTACTACCCAACAAAACTTTTCAGGCCCGCAACGTAAGTTGTACCTCCCGTCTGGTCTCTTGACGACGGCGGACATCCCGTCCTACCTCGACGGTAAGTTGGCCGGTGATTACGGGTTTGACCCGCTCGGTTTGGGCGCGGACGGTGCCATCAAGCAATATCGCGTCGCGGAAGTCATCCACGCCAGATGGGCTATGTTGGCCGTCCCGGGTATCGTCATTCCGGAAGCGCTCAACGTCGCCGGCGGCGACTGGAGAGAAACCGGTAAGGTGTTTTTGGAAGGTTCCACTGGCAGATTCGGCCCGGCCGAATTGTGGTTGGGCATCGCCGTCGCTCCGTTGATTGTCTTGATGGGCGGCGCGGAAAAGTTCCGATCCGACCCGGCCTCTGCGCCGTCTGGATTTGTCCCGTTCAAGGGCTCGTTCACCGGCAAGGACTTTGCCAAGTTGGACCCGATCAACCCGGGCGGACCGTTGGACTTTTACAACGTCGCGGCCACCCCGCAAGATTTGGAAATCTTGAAGGTTAAGGAGATTAAGAACGGCCGATTGGCGATGATCGCCATGTTGGGTGTCTTCGTCCAAGGTGCGACGACTGGCGAAGGGCCAGCGGCGAACTGGGGTAAGCACGTCGCCGATCCGTTTGGCTACAACTTTGTCACCTTGAACGCCGTCGACCGTACTCCGGTGCTCTAAATTTTCTTTATTATTATTGATTGGTATACATAAAACAGAAGCAATATATATATAAAGTAGTAATAAAAAAGGAAGATTTAAAAAGAGAGAATGGAGGAGGAAGAAGTGATGTTTGGAAGAATCGCGAGTGTTTGCGCTACGCGACGAGACCAGACATCTAACGTGTTTGACGAAGAAAGAGAGAGAGAAGTCAATCGAATATTTTGCGCGGGGGAGTGTTATCAATATCTAGCCGAGAGAGATAAAATGCAAGTGCAGACCGTCGTTTTGTAATACTTACTGTATGTGCGACGTGTTTGTGCTCTTTCTTCCTTTTTCGTATATTTCGCCTCTCGCCACATCCAGTGATGAAATCCGTTCGTTATCCAAAGTTGTTTGCTTCATAAATTGCGAATAATAGTATTACTCTCTTTATTACGTCAACATGTTCGCAACGACATCAACATCATCATCATTAACAACAACAGAAACGATACTATCGTTATCGTTATCCAATCGTCGACGATTGCGCAGTAATCATCATCCTTCGATGATGGCGAAGAGTTCGTCGCAAAATCATCATCGTCTCAAAAGAGAGGAGAGAAACACTTTACGCCGGAAGGACGACGAAAAGATGATGATTTCAGAAGGACGACGACAAAGACGAGCGAAGCTCCGGACAACTCGCGCGAATGGAGAAGACGAGACTATATTTTCGTTCCCTCTCGATGGCCCGTCCGCGCCGGAGAAGAAATTGGTTTTAGCTACAAATTCCGTTCGTTTGAAGAGCGTTTTGAAGCTCCTTTGTGTCCTTTTAGTCTGCGGATGGTCCATGCGTTACGCGCACGATCCATCTACATCTTCTTTAACTTTGTTGAAAAGAGCGTCTGGGAGCGTTACACTAGGTTTTCTGTTGGCTTTGATCGGGTATAAAAAGAAATCTTTGGATTTGTCCGGGGCGGTCTCGGCGTCCTTGGTCGGCGTTTTGACTATCTTTTCCGGCGTGCGATATGGTTTGACGTTGGCGTTTTTCTTTTTCAGCGGGTCAGCGGTGACGAAGGTACAAAGCGAGGTGAAAAAACAGGTCGACGAGCACTTTAAAGAAGGTGGAGGGTTAAGAGATTTCGTGCAAGTGATGGCGAACGGGTTAGTGCCGACGATGTTGGCCGCGGCGAGTTTATATTCTTTAGGCGGTTTGAGTTTCATCGCGAACACGACCGGCGCGGGAGCGTTTGCGGAGGCGATCATTAGTAGCGGTGGTAGCAATAGTAGCATGAATAACGCGACAACAAAAGTAGCGTCGACGTTAGCGGTAGCCTTTTTGAGCTACTTCTCGTGTTGTGGCGGCGATACGTTCGCCTCGGAGTTGGGCGTCCTCTCTAAATCGAAACCGAGATTGATAACCACCTTCTGTCGCAAAGAAGTCGAACCGGGGACCAACGGAGGCGTATCCTTACTCGGCGTCGTTGCCAGTATTTTCGGCGGTCTCGTCGCTGCCTCGGGCTGGGCTTTAGGCGCGTACATCACTTCCGGCGTAAGAACTGAAATCCTTTACGCATTAATCATCGGTGCTTTTGGCGGTTTCTTCGGTTCCTTCGTCGACTCCGTCCTCGGCGCGACGGTTCAATACAGCGGCTATTGCCGCGAGCGTAAAAAAGTTGTCAGCAAACCCGGACCGACGGTGACGAAAATTTCCGGTTTGGAAATTTTAAGCAACTCTGGTGTGAACGTCCTGTCCGCGTCCTTCATCGCCGTCGCGTTTGGTGCTTTGTATTATTATCGTATTTGATTGCTGTTATCGTCGAATAACATGTGCTGCAGTAGTAAGCTCTTTAGTCATTTTTCAACGCGAACGAAACGCCACAATACAAACATGTCGTCGTCGTCTGAGCTAAAGTCCTCCTTATCCACGATAACCATTAACTCCCACCCGACCACGTTCGTGTGCACGCTCTTCAGCGACCGAATCTTGCTCGTCATCACGCAATTAAAAACGTTCGGTAGCATGTTTACCGTCGGGGAATCCGTCGCCGACGGTGTTTTTTCTTCCTCGTCGAATCAAATAACCGCCAAGTGCGTTCTCGGACATAAGGAGGACTCCGGGTTATCGGAAACCGTGTGCGCGAGAATTAATGAGTTGTTGAGAGAAAAAGTGTGTTTTACAGAACAGAAGATGGTGGTTTTACCGCCTTTGTTCGTGACTTTAGGGGTGAGGAAAGACGTACAGATGGAGGAGTTAAGACAAATCGTCCAAGAAGCGGTAGAATGCGTGTTGAAGACGATGAATGAATAACGATGCACAAATACGAAATTTAAGAGGGGTAAGAGTAAATAGTAGATAGTAGTAGCGAGTAGACGCAGAGAGAGTTGTAATATTATTAGTTAGATAGTCATCGATAGTATCAAGTTACTTCTTATACACGTTGCTGCTAAAGTTCTTCTTTCGGAGGAAACGTATTCTCTGGCATCTCTTCCACCTCTGGTTCTTCTTCTTCTTCTTCTTCTCCGTTCCCGAACATGGCTTCTTTCGCTTTCTCCATGTTCTTCTTCTCTCTTTCTTCCTTCATCTTCTCGTCGCGCCACTTGCGAAGGTTTTCGCTCCCTTTGACCGTTTCGTTTTTACCGTCGTGTTGAATCAAAATGTCGATATCGTCGTCGCCTCTCTTCACGTTCATCTTATCTGCCGTGACTTTCCCGTCGAACTGTATTCCATTTTCTTTCGCCTCTCGTTCCATCTCCTCCAAGAGTTGTTCTTTTTTCTTTTCTCTCTTTTCGAACAAATCTTCGTTTGGGTTCGCGCCGGCTTCTTTCAAAACATCCACCATGTCCTTTCTCCCGGTCATCTGCGCTAACTTAATCGCACTCAGCCCTAAATCCATCATCGCTGTCTTCTGAACGTACGTCACTATCGCCCCAGCTTCGACTAAAACTTTCACACTCTCTACATTTTTCGACATGACCGCTCTCATCAAGGCCGAGTACCCGATCGAATCGATTTCGTTCGGATTGGCGCCGTAATCGAGCAACAAATCAATCATCTTCGCCCTGCCTAAATGCGCCGCTTTCATGATTGGCGTAAAATCTTTCGTCTGCCCGATCCTTTTACACGCTTCTTTCAAGTTTGGTTTCCATTTGAGAAGGTCTTCGAGTTCGTCGAAGTCGTCGTCGTCGATCGCTTCGTGGAGCGACCCGGCCGGTGATTCGCCTTCGCGTATTTTCTTCTCTTCCTCTTTTCGTTTCTCTTCTCTCATTTTCTTCTCCTCTTTACGTTCGAGTTTTTTTAATCGTTTCTTCTCACGTCGCTCTTGTTTCCGTCTCTCTTTTGCGTTCATTCTTTCGTCGTCCTTGCCACCTTCGTTCCAATCATCCTCGTTGTTGTTATTAGTAGTACTTTTACTCGAGGACACTTCTTCGGGAAATCGATCGAATTGCGTTTCGATTCTTTCCCCCAACTCCGCGGAATTCGAATCATCTTTTTTAGTGTTGAAGAACGACCACGCGTGCGCTTCTCGAACGAATACGAACGGAAAGGAGAGAAGAAGAACAGAACAAACGAGTTTAAGAAGAACGCTTCGACGAGCTCTTCTTCTTTGTCTTTGTCTTCTTTCGCGTATAATACGCATGTTTGATGATGATGAACGAAAGAATTAAAACTGAGGATTTGGTCTTGTGTGTTGTATATTTTACTTACTTTATCGAATAAAATAATGTCTACGCGTTGTCTTCTTCTTCTCTCTCCTCTCTCTCGAACGATCGTTTACGACGAGGAAAACGAGAGGACGAGAGCACATCTTTTCCCTTTCTTTTCTTTTCTTTTTCTTCTACGTGATATGTGAGTTTTATCGAATCTTTCGGAAGGAAAAGAACCACGGCTCGAGCTCTTTGTTCGCGTTCGTGATGCACCGGTCTCTTCGTAAATTTTCCTGCTCTCTCTTCCCAACCAACCACTTGTTGTCGACGTTGCAGACTTCGTACAAGCCGCCGTCGTCTTGCTTACCTTCCCATCGGCAGTCACCGAGTTTATCTCCGACGTAAGAGAAATCTTTTTCTTGCATGGCCCATAACATTTCCTCGTTGACGACGGCGCCGTGTTTTCGGAAAATGTTGTGCCACCATTCTCTCGGGCGGAGCATGGTGTGTCTGTGCGCCTCGTCGTCTTTGTCCGCGGTAGCTTTGGTGTGTCCTTTCAAGGAGATGGAAAGAAACAAGTGACGTCTAGAGACGCGGACTAATTCTTTGACGACTTGGTCCACCTCTTCCGGGTGGATGTGCTCCAACACGTCCGAGGACATGACCAAATCGAACGAGTTGTCCTCAAACGGCAAGTTGGTAAGAATCCCCGGTTCCACGTAGTTCTTGGACAACAAATCCGGGCACTCTTTTTCCAAAACTGCCCTTGACAACTCAATCCCGTACGCGTTCTTTCCGTGTTGACGCATCAATCTCGTCAACGCGCCGTTCCCGGTCCCCGCGTCTAACATCGTGTGAAACTGCAACTTTGTCGTCACGTCCACGGCGAATCGGCACCCCCAGCACGACTGCGCCGGGTACCCACCTTCCGTCCACGTTTTATCGTATAACGATTGGTACGTCGTAGATCTATACACGTACCCTGGTTTCCTCTGCGGCGGGTCAAACGTGTTCTGGTCTCCTAAAAAGAGTTCGTCGTAATGTCCAAACGTCGGCGAGAGCAAACCGGATAAGCCGTACGCGGATTGCTGTTTGTTATATATCATTAAAGTATTAGGGAATAAGGGGGAGGATATATCGTCAGTATATCGTGCATTTAAAGTCAACACTCGAAAAGGTCGTAAAGAGAGATCCGAAAAGCTCTTCATTACGAAAGAGGAGCGCTCTGGCTCTTTTTTTGTTCAATAAAGCCCTCCTCTGCTCCTTCTCTCTATCCTCTCCCCTCTTGAGAAAAAAAACAGACCAATCAAGAAACAGACGTACCGAATAGTTGGATCCACTGCCGCTAAAAATGCTCACAAACACCGCGCCGACTAAGAATCCGACGATGAGTTGTAACATCGCCGCGTTCGCTGGTTTCGCCTGATGTATTTGTTTTATTATTACACATAGTATGCGTAAGAAATGAGAGATAAAATGTCAGCGATCGAATTCTCAAACGAGCGGTCGTCAGAGAACGAGATGGATTGGATTAGAAAAACCAATGCAATTCTCTCATCAAAACTCTCTCATCATCAAAGAGGACGCGACGCGACGAGAAATACTCTACGACAGAACAACACGCGCGAGAGAAAAAGAATACCACGAGTGTGTTGTTGTTCTCTCTCGTCGCACCATTAGTATTTTAGTATATACAGAGAGGAGTTCTCTCTCTTGAGTAAAAGTCTTTCGAGTCTTTTTTGTGCGGAAAAAGTTTTTGCAAAAAAGAGCAAAAAAAGAGCAAAATTTTTCGATTGAAATTAAAACACCGGTGTTTTCGTCGAAATCTTCAATTCTTCTTCGTCGCATTATATTAGTACTCTGCTGAGGAGGAGAAAGAGGGAGAGAAAGGAGGAGAGTGCGCTTTTGCGCTTTCGATCTATGTGCAAACGATGAGTGTTCGTCGTCGTTGTTATTATCATCATCACTGCGTTCTTCTTTTAGTAAAACTCGCGTTTGTGCTTTTTTTATGCGCTGAAGATGAAAGCAACGAGAGAAGAGCAACTTTGTTCGTTTCGGGGGCGAAACCATCACCGCGAGGAAAAGGAGGAAAAGGAAAAGACAGCATCGGTTTAGAGGAGTTAAAAACGAAGTTATCGATTGCGGAGTCGGCGATCGCGAAGGTGACGCAAGAGCTCGTCGCCAGAGGGGAAGATATTGGGGAGAAGAAGAAGATTATGATGAAAGGAGATTCCGAAGAGGAAAAGGAAGAGGAAGAGGAGGAGAAAAACAACGACAACAACAAGAAAAGAGTTGAATACGTTTCCAGTTGGGGATCGCTGAACAACCACTTTCAATACGTCTCGGATACGTACAACGATTATTTTGGTAACAATAATAAGAAAGGCGGTTCCGGCGCTTCGTTGAGTTCGGCGCTGTTCGGCGGCGGCGGCGATAGAAATAGAGGTAGTAGCGACGATAATAGTAGAGTAGCTGGGGAGGGAGAAGAGAAGAGTAGCAGTAATAACGATGATGATGACGACGACAGTGGTGACAAAAACAACGAAGGAGAAATCTCGTCGTCGTCGTGCTCGCCGTCGTGTTCCAAATACCACCGGTGCGTGGATGGGAAATGTCGATGTCCTGTTTTGTATTCGGGACCGAATTGCACGGAAAACGGATTCGAACGAGCCATAGATACGAACGTCTTCGAAAAGGAAAAAGTAATCAAATGCGCCATGGGTGTCAACCACGACCCGTTCTATTCGCAATACGAAGAAAAGTACGGCGAAAAAGCGGACAGAAAAATGCGCGTGGCGCACATTCTCCGTTCGCGATTCATCGCGACGACGAAAGAATCTGCTCCAGATCTGCCCGATTTACTCCCGTTCAATACGTGCGCCGTCGTCGGATCCAACGGTAACATCGAGAACAACAAAAACTACGGCAAAGATATCGATACTCACGACGTTGTCATTCGATTCAACGACGCGCCAACCGTCGGTTACGAATCCGTCGTCGGCGCGAAAACAACCATTCGCATCCAAAATTCCGATTTCTGCGCCAAAGGCGAACGAGGCTCAAAAAATTTCGGCAACGAAGTCTGCGTCCACTACACCGCCTCTCCACCGGATAAAATGTGCGAACGCGATAAATCCAAAGGCGGTAAAGGAGGTTCTTCCGCCGGCAACGGCTCTTGCCGCCTCGTCTACCCTTCTCACCGCGACAGCAAATACATCTTCTGGTACTGGAAACTCAACAAAATCAAAGGCGTCGAAGACCTCTCCTGCGCGGAAAACCAAAAGCTCGGGAAGAAGTGCAACATGTTGAAAATGTCCGCCGGGTATTACGGCATACAATTAGCCTTGAACTTATGCGGTAAAGTCAATTTATACGGTTTCGGCACGAGTCGAGAGACGCGAGAGACGAAACATTACTTCGTGAAGAAAAGCGCCTCCTGGGACCGCAAAGGCTGGGCGCAGCGGCACCACTGGTCGTACGAGAGGTTTTGCATCGACGCGTTCGAAGACGGATTAATCGATGGGTTGAAAGTGAATCGTTAAGATAGAGGGATGACATACATCATAATAGCTTGTAGTATACTCCGCGCAAAGAGCAAAGAGAGATTTTTCATCAACAACACAAACACTTTTCAAGTTTTTTGTCAAATCGATTTTCCCTCTTCTCTAAAACCTCAAAAAAAGCTCAAAGCATTGGATAAAAGAGACGAAGATGTTGAGCTCAGTCTCCTCGAAGTTTCTCTTCCGGACACACCATCAGTGGCCAAATTATTATCGTCGTCATCACGCGCAATGCGTTTTGAAGAGGACGACTTTGCGCGCGCTCTCATCTACCGCGGAAGGTGGTGGTGGTAATGGTGGAGGAGGACGTTCGGTGACGACACAAACCGCCAACGTGGACGCTAAAAAATCCAACGCGCAACAACAACAACAATCACAAATAGAGTTGAATCCTCCGAAAGGCACGCGAGATTTCCCACCCGAGGAAATGCGAAAACGAAACTGGCTCTTCGACAGTTTTCGCCAAACGGCGTTGTTGTTCGGGTTCGAAGAGTTCGACGCGCCCGTGTTAGAATCCGAGGCGTTGTTTACTCGCAAAGCGGGCGAGGAGATTCAAGGACAGCTGTATAATTTTTCGGATAAAGGCGATCGAAGAGTGAGTTTACGACCGGAGTTGACGCCGAGTTTAGCGAGATTGATCATGCAGAAAGGGAAGAGTTTAGCGGTGCCGGCGAAGTGGTTCGCGATTGGGCAGTGTTGGAGATACGAGAGGATGACTCGAGGGAGGAGAAGAGAGCATTACCAGTGGAACATGGACATCGTCGGCGTGGAAGGCGTGGAGGCGGAGGTGGAACTGTTGAGCGCGATTTGCCATTTCTTTGCGAGCGTGGGGATTACGAGCGAAGACGTCGGTATCAAGGTGAACTCGAGGAAAGTGTTAGCGAGAGTAATGGAAAAAGCGGGCGTGCCGGAGGAGATATTCGCGAACGTGTGCGTCGTCGTGGACAAAATTGAAAAATTACCGAGAGAGAAAATCATCGAAGAGTTGAGAGAGGTTGGGTTGAACGAAGAGGCGACGCAATCCGTTTTGACGTGCATGGAAACAAATTCGTTGGAAGGATTGAAAAGTTTATTAGGCGAAGAAGACGAGTGCGCGAAAGAGATGGAGAAGTTGTTCGTATTAGCGAGAGCGTATGGGATTGAAGATTGGTTAGTCTTTGACGCGTCCGTGGTGAGAGGATTGGCGTATTATACCGGGGTTGTTTTCGAAGGTTTCGATCGACGAGGCGAGCTGAGGGCGATTTGTGGCGGTGGGAGGTACGACGGGTTGATTAGCACGTTAGGCGGTGAATACACTCCTATGGTTGGTTTTGGCTTTGGCGACGCGGTGATTGTGGAATTGTTGAAAGATCGAGGCTTGATGCCGGAGGAGGCGTTGAAAACGATGAATGTGGACGACGTGGTGTTTTCCATGGACGAAAGTTGCCGAGAAACGGCAATGCGAGCGGCGAGTGTTTTGAGGAAAAACGGGAGAAGAGTAGACGTGGTTTTAGAGGATGGGAAAAAGTCCAAGTGGACGTTTAAACACGCCGAACGCGTCGGCGCGAAGCGGTTGTTGACCATTGGGAAGAAAGAACAGGAAGAGGGGATTGTCAAGGTGAAGAATTTGGAAACCAGGGAGGAAGTGGACGTTAGCTTAGATAAACTCGCATAAATTATACCTACCTGGTACGTACCTAGTATATGTATATATGATGTGCTATCTATATGTGCTCTATCTCTACTCGCCGCTTCTACATTACTCCTAATTTATCTCAACTCTCTCTCTCTCTCTAAACACAAAATTACCATAATCCGCACGGAAACCACGCGTCGTGAAAATGCTTCGTTCGATTCTCGCACGGCGCCATCGTTATTGCCGGTGATTTCGCGCCATCTTGCCTGGTCAAAATTTCTTTCCACCACGGCGATAGTATTCGCGCAACATCGAACGTCCCGTACTCTCCCCTCCCGCATCGCACGCGAAGCGGTAACGTCTTTACCCTCGTCGAGTATTCTCCGTACGTCTTCGCGCACCCGAGAATGACGCTCCAAGCTTTCTCGAAAGTATATATGTGGTATTCGCTCCGTTCATTCATGAGGAAATCGAATAAGTGCGCGTACTCCGTTTTGGGCAGAGACCGAATCCGTTCCGAGGAAGCCGCAAACATCGAGTGCGAGCATCCTAAAAAGTTCTTGCACGTGTCTTTTTCGCAGGCGTATCGCTCGTACATCGAACACAACAACTTCTCCGAGTCTGTAATGTCCAAGAAATTCTCGCTTCGAGTCGGAAAATCGATCGATTGATCCATCAAACACGCGAACGAAAAGTCCTGCAGATGTGTTTGCTCTTCGCTTTCCAACATGTGTACCCACGCGGGCTCTAAATTCGATTGTCCTTTATTCCTGTACACGCCTTTTAAGAACATCAAATTCGGTTCGAGCTTCTCGTCGTCGTAGTTCGCCAAAATGTGACCGATCCACTCGACGTGCATTTTCGCCTCCGGCCTCCTCGTTATTTTCGAATGAATCACCGTCACGCACGTATCCACCTTCTCCTCCACGTCTTCGTCGAACGCTACGTGTTGCGCGCATTTCACGTACGCGTACACGTTCGTCTTTTCACAATCGATCTCTCGCAACAACGTGCTGATGTTTTCCAAGCACACCACGATAACGATACCCAACTGTTTGTTTCTTCTTCTTTCACTTCTTCCTCCTCTGTTCGCGGCGCTGTTCTCATCATTACGAGTCCTCTCGATGTCAGTACTCCCGCTCGTACTCCTCCGCGTACTCTCGTCTTCACTTTCACTCGTAATCCATTTCCTTTCCGCGCACGTCTTTGCCGGCATGCGCTTACTCGTTTTCACTTTCCAACTCGACGACCCTTCGGCGAACGCGTTTTCAAAGTTCGCGTAGGCTCTCGCTCTTCTCGTCAACGTTTTGTTCTCTTCTCCTCTTCCGTTGTTCTTCAAAACGTACTTCCGGTCTGTTTCTAAATCGTTCTCGTTTCGAGCTCGCGCCCACTTTGGTGGAATCATCGTCCTCGTTTTCTCTTCGTCGTCGTTTACTCTCGTTCGCAGTATTCGTCTTCTTCGTTTTTGTTGCCGTTCTTCTTCTTCTTCGACTGCGTACACACCACCAACACCACCGTCAAAGTCAAAGGCATCGTCCGAAGCGCAAGACGAAGAAGAACAAAAGAAGGAGGAGGAGGAAAAGAAGGCGACGCAGACGCAAAAGAACAGAATAAACAGACGACGACGTTTACGAACCGACGGAATCATTGCTGTTGTTGTTACTGCTCTTGTTAATGAAGTGGTATTAGCGCAGACATTGCGTAAAAGTCATCATCTCTCGGTCATCATCATCACATCATCCGTCACTTAAAATGCCGACATGTACAACTCCGTTGAGGGATGACTTGTGCGCGTTTTGTCGCCATCCTTCTCTGAACGAGTCGAACGACGACGACGACAAAAAGAAGAAGGAACGAATAAAGAACGACTTTAATACCGTCTGTCCGGCGTGTTTGAACTGCTTCTCGTTCTTCTCTTGTCGTTCCTCAGCGCCGTCAAAAACAGCATCGGAAGAAGAAGAAGAAGAAGACAACAACAACAAAGAAGAAGAAGAAGAAGACAAAGACAAAGCGGTGGTAGTCAGCGACGCGCGCGAACTCGCGAAACACCTCGCGTGCAAATCTAAAAAGAATACTACTAAACGCAGAAAAAGAGTCGTTCAAAACGGAGAACGCGTGTGCGTCGACTTTGCGTTTCCTCCCTCCGTGGCGTTTCGACAGGCTCTCGCGAAAGAGATTTTACTGAGAGAAGGCAAAGAAGGCAAAGAAGGAGAAGATGTCATCGATTCAGACGAGGAGAAGGAGAGCGTCAATATGGCGAGAATACAACAACAACAACGACAACAACAAATGCGCGTACTCGAGGGCGACTTTGACGCGATGGCGCGAGAGGCGCGAGAGGCGGCGATGTTGATGGTGCGAGCGCACAGCGGGTGCGAGCGAGTCGAACACGTGAGGGATAAAGCGAAAGCGACGGTGATGGTGTACGTCGAGTACGAAGGCGTACCGTCGGCGGCGAGTTTTGCTACCGATAAGAAGAGCGACTTTAACAACGAGGACGGTGAAAGAGATGATGGGACGATTCAGACGACGAATGTCTCTCTGGAAGATGATTTCAAAGCGATGCGACATTTCAACGTGAAACGACCAAACGATCGACAGAAAAACTGGAAAAAACGGAAACGACGGGAAGGGAGAAAACCGGAGTGGGAACTCGTCCTGTCGCAACCGGAACCAAAATACTTGGCAGCGTTTGAGGACAGTCGGTTGGAGTATTCGAGAGTACGTAAAGAGACGTCGACGGATGGTTTTTTGCGAGCGATTAAAAACGCGACGACGGAGACGTTGATGAGCGCGTTGTACAATAACACGTATAAAGCGGTACGTATGAAACAAGATGAGGAAAAGAAAGAAAATCCAATCGCCGCGCGCGTTCGCGTTTGGGCCTCACCCGTCTACGTTGCCGGAAGATACGCGAAATTCGCGAGAGACGTGCCTCAGTCGCCGTGGTCCAATTGTCCAGTCAAATGGGCGCGAGCGACGGAAAGCGTTCAAGACGCGTTGGAGGATGCCATCGTAAAATCCGCACACGCGGACGGGGCAAAGTTCAACTCCTCCGGGAGAGAAGATTTGGACGTTCGCATGCTCGGCGATGGCAGACCGTTTGTCCTCGAAGTGCACAATCCGAAAGCGAGCGTCTCCGAACTTCGAGAAAATCTCGTGCGCGCTGAAACGCTCATGAACCAATCGAGTTTCCTGAAAACTGACGTCAAAGCTTTCAATTTACGCGTCGTTCCAAAAGAAACCTACAAAAACGTTGGTTTACGATTAGACTCGAACGAAAAAGAAAAGAGTTACTCGTGCGTGTGCATTTGCGATCCGCCGGTGCCAATGGATTCGACGATTTGCGACGTCGTGAGCGCCATGAAAGACGTAGAGTTGAAACAACAAACTCCCATTCGCGTATCGCACAGACGATCGGATCTCGTCCGTCCAAGAACGTTGCGTGAAATTAAAGTCACCGTAGTCCCTGGAACGAGGGGTCGTTGCGTGTATGTCGATCTTCGCGCGGAAGCTGGGACGTACATCAAAGAGTTTTGCCACGGCGATAAAGGCCGAACCAACCCGAGTTTAGGCGATTTACTCGGGAACGGGACCAAGTGCGATATCATTCAATTAGACGTGACGAAAGTCGACGCCGTTGGGTTTGATGATTAGAATTTCAAGCGTAGTAGTAGTAGTGATAAATAGAGTTCTAAAATAAACATAGTAGCCGCTAAAAATAGTAGTACTTCTTTTTACTGAAGAATGGCGTCGAGCGCCTCGGTACCAACCGGGAACGCGCCGGCTTTAATAATCGCCGCCCAAACCTGTCCAGCTACGCCTTCATCTACCACAAAGTTCATTGCCGACTCTTCCCCGCACTTACCGACAAATTCGTTCGTTTTACAACACACCACCGGCCTATTCTCGAACCCAAACACCGCGTGCGCATTTTCGTACTCCTTTCCGGCTTCCAAGACCATCGCTAACCCAGTCGGTTTCAAAACCTCCAAGGTTTTCGGCCCACACGCGGTGAGCAACACGCATCGACTCGCTAAATTCATAACCTCGCTCATCTTACACTCTTTCGCGATGGTTTCTACCCTATTTTCTTTCACGTCCTCCCTCGATGCAATCACTAAAAACGCGCCGGATTCTTGCGCGTAGATATCGAGTTTCCCGTTCACCCGCTTCCCCGTGCCCGGTTGGATGCTTCCAATCTCCTCCATCGAGAGTTTTTCAGACGACAACGACAGAGTTTCTAAAAATTTCACCATATCTCCCTCGGCGCCAGATGCGACTCGAAATATCCCCCACTCCGATCGATCGATAATCGCGCACTCGTTTCGTAAAATTTTAACTTCCTCTTCGATTTCCTCTCCGTATCGTAAAACGAACCCATTTTCGTCAACAACTGCGCCTAAATCTTCTTGCAAAGACTCCAAGTCTAAGTCTACTTTCGGCGGTTCTAACTGAGCGGCGAACGATAACAGCGGGTCATCTTCGTTGTTTACGCTTCTCCTTTCTGAGTTTCTTCTTCTTCTTCTTGTCGTCGTCGTTGTTGAGAAAACCTTCTCCGCTTTTGTTGCTTTTGCTTTTGCCGCTCGCGATGATGATGATGAAAAGGGAGCAGGAAAAATGTTGTTCATGGTGAGTCTGTGTCTTCGTTTTCGAAGAAATGATGCGTTGCAGTTCGAAGGAATGCAACAACCTAAACAGCGTTTTGGGAGTGCGTTCGTCGTCATCATCGTGTTATGCGTAACACGTATTATTAGGGGAGTATTTGTGTTGCATTTCGTTCCTCATTTCTCCACAAATGAGTACTTAAAAAGTGTAGAGATATACGATCTTTCTCTCACTCTTTTACTCTCTCTGACGCTTTGAAAACGTTGTTGAAATTGTTGTTGTTTTGAGTGGCGAAATCGTTTTTGTGCCTTTCGTCTCGATATCAGAGAGAGAGAGAGATGAGCAACAGCGAGAAAGAATCAATCCGGCATCGACTTGGGAAAGGGAAAAAATTGACCAACGAGATACCAACAAAAGTTGAAGATGATGACGACGATAAAAAGGAAGAACAAGAACAGGGCAATCCAATCGAACACGCGATTGCATCGGTGGTGGAGTACGTCGGGTATTTCTTCGCGAAGTTGAGCAAGTTTCTTTCCTCCAAATTCACCGATGTGAACGAGGAAAACGATGGAAAATTAGAGACGAAACTGAGCGAAAGCGGTTTGGAAACGATGGTATACATTCGATCTCGATTGGACGTGAAGTACGACGAGACGCAAAGAGAACACGTGGACATGTTGAAGATATTATGGAGGAGTTGTTTTGATGAAGATGGGGTTGAATTTCCTCTTGCATCAAAGTCTTCTTCTTCTTCTTTAGCCGCGTCCGAACGACAACAACAACCGCGTTTGGGACACGCGAGCGAAAAGTGGAAAGACATGGGATGGCAAGGCACGCACCCTTCGACGGATTTACGAGGGTGCGGCGTTTTCGCTCTAGAAAATTTAGTCTACTTCTCGCAAACGAGGAAAGATCTGTTCAAAGTTCTCGTGGAGAAGAAAAACGGGAAACGAAGCGATTGGGAGTACCCGTTCGCGGCGGCGGGCGTGAACGTGACGCACGAGTTGACGAAACTCTTAGACGTGGATGGAATCATCAGAAACGGATCGGTGGATGAAACGTTGAGAGTAGATAAGTGCGTCGTCGGCTTTCTTGAGTTGGTTCGAAGAAGACGCACCACGAGTAGTAGTAATAATAATAATGATAACGATAGTAGCATTAATGGCGGAAGTAGTTTTCGTCGGAAAGAAGCTTTCGTCGCCGCTTTCCACGAGCTGTACTGCGACGCGTTTGAAATCTTAGACCGAGAGTGGTTGCTCGCCGAAGCGACGTACATGGAGTTCCCGAAAGTGCTCGAGAGAACGATTCGCGTTAAAACGAGAGAAAAGTTGGAACGATTCGCCGAAGAAGCGCGGGGCCTACATAATGAATGATACAAGTTTTAAGAGAGAGAACGCATATAATAGAATACTTCAGCGGCTACGAGATTACATACGCATACGTCGTGCGAGTTGAGTCGCTTCGTCATCACCCTTCTTCTCGTTTCGTCGTCGGCGGTTGCCAGTTCTCGTGTGCTAAATTCCCTTCTAATCTAAACCCGGTAAACTTAGGGCAACTGCATTCCCCTCCTAATCCGCACGAACACGTCTTCGCCCCTATTGCCGGTTCGCCTTCGTTTTTAAACTCGCACACCATCACGACCACGTCCTCGTCGCCTTCGTTGATGTCCGCGTGTAACTCGTTCGCAGGGTCTGGAGGTAAGTAATACGCTTTCCCGGTCTCGAATATCAAATCTGTTTTCGTCCCGTTTTCTTCCGTTTTCTTTAACGTGCCGCCTTGTAAGGCGACGACGACGCGAAACCGGTCGTGTCGATGCATCTTTAGCGGCATGTTTGGTCGGACGGTTGTTTTCCAGCACACCGATTTGTCGTTTTCGAACTGGAACTCTCGCGACATTATTATATAGGTAAAGGAGATGAGAAAATTCTAACGGTTTTTAGGCTGCTCTTTTTCCCTTGAAGTCGTCAAAATTAAACATTTCATCTCATCACTTTTTACGCGCGAGTTTACGTGCTCTTTTAAAAGAAGAAGCGCGTGAAGTCTCTCTCTCTCTCTCTCTCTCTCTCTCCGATTTCAACGATTTGATACGACGATGGGGATGTTTTTGCACGAAGTTTTGGTGCACTACGAGAATGAAAGCGAAGAAGTTTGTTCGAGAGATTTTCATAATCACAATCATCATCTTGGAGGAGGAGAAGCATCATCATCATCATCATCGTCGTCGTCAGAAAATCGTTGCGTGCCTTCGTTCGATGAGCGGTTATCGATCGCATCGTCGTCTTTTTCTGGTTTTAACGAAGAGGAGCTTGAATCGTCGATGGTTTTGGTGACGGATTACGCGCAAATATTTGTATTCAGAGGGCAAGATTTGGAACGGCCGTTAGTGTCTTTGCGTTTGAACGACGAGGACGATTCAGACGTAAACGACCACGACGAAGCAAAAATTGGAGGAGGAGGAAAGAAGATGAAGTCGAAGAAGAGAGAAGATTTGTTCGTTGCGTTCGCGAAATGGTCAAAATGTACTCCTACTCGTCATAATAATAATACGGACGGCGGCGAAGGCTATGGTCAATTTTTCACCTCGCAGGTTGGAGCGAATCGAATGTTTGTACACACGAGAGTCGGGAGGAGAGTGGTAAAAGTCGATTTGAGAGAAGAGATGAAGGCGAACGAACGATTCGTGGGCGGGTTTGTACTCCCGACTGTGACGACGACGAAGACGTCGGGAGACAAAAGAAATTCGTTTACGTTGTGCGCCATCGTGGAGCGTTCGTTTTACTCCTCGAGCGGATGGATGAACGTTCTCTCTTTTGGAAATAGCACGAAGAAGAAAGGGAGGAGGAGAAAGCATTGTCAGTTGGAGGTGCGATCGATTGAGTTTAACGACGAAGAAGACGTGGTCGTGCGTAGTGCGCATCATCAAATGAAGAAGACCACGCTAAAAAATGTGGAAGGCATGGTTTTCGTGAAAGGTTTCGAAGTGGACGAGAAGACAGGAACGGTCGCTGTCGTCGGCGCCGCGTCTGAAGAGGACGAAGGAAAGGAAACGACGATGTGCGTGACGATGTATAGTTTTCGGAGCACATCAGAAAACATCGGAGAGTTTCCAGTCGTTGCGTCGGGTAAAGGTTCCTCTTCCTCTCCGTTTTCTTCAGCTGTTGAAAGTAATAGTAAGAGAATAGTATCCTCGTCCAGATGTGACGTGAGCGTAGAATCGGACGCATCAACCGCGACGACACGAATAGGTATTCGCGACGGGAATACGAGAAGCGCGTCGGTGTGGGAAACAGGTTTTACCGGTGAAGATGAGTTCATCGATGACAATCAGTATCGACCTATTACGCGAGTAGATGACGAGGCAGATAAAACGTTCAATGGGAACAAACCAACCTCTTCCGCGACCCTTCTTTCCAATAATTGTTCGGCGTTTGCAGACGATGAGTCCGGCGAGACGACTTTGCGCGACAACACAAACGGCACGACTTTATTTCAAGGAACATTCGCGCACGTTTCAGGGATGTGCGAAATCACTAGCAGCAGCAGCAGTAGTAGTAGTAGTAGTGGCAATAGTAGTAAAAGAGAATTGAAGCGAATTTGCGTGCTAGAATCGTTTCCGGAAAACGATCAATCGTGGCGATTGCTTACCATCGATGAAAGAACGCCGGAAGAAATGTTTACGAAATATCTCGATACGAAATGCTGGGACGAAGCGCTCGAACTGGCGAATGTATACGGGTTGGACACGAATGCTTTATATAAGAAAAAATGGTTTGCTCTTGTCGATGATTTGTGCAAGCACAATGTTAGTAACAATAGCAAAAGCGTGGGGATCTCCGCATCTGCGATTATTGAAACTTTGTCGTCCATATCGGATCGAAAGTGGGTGGTCGCGGAGTGCTTGTTGCGCGTCGCGCCGACGTACGAGACGCAAAAGTTGTTGCTTTCTCAAGTCGTCGCTGAAACCGATCGATTTAGTAATACTAGCAATATTGGTACCGATGATGAAGAAACAAAGTGGTGGCTGCGAGCGCGCTTAGCGGCTCTTGGTGCGTTAGATCGTCTCGAAACGCTTCGCGCAATGCATCTAGGTTATTTTTCGTCCTCGGCGTACGAAAGTTTTCGATTTGTGGAATACCTAGACGCGGCGAAAGCGGTCGCACGAGCCGGAAACGCGCGAGGATTAGAAGTATTACTTCAAAGACACAACGATTGCTTTCGTGAGCGTGATTTGTTAAACATAGCCGGAGAGATTCCAGAGTGTGCTCGCGTCTCGGAATACAAAAAAGTCTTGCTTGAGATTCTCGACCGTGGAGATACTTCTTCAGGTGGACAACAAAATCAACTTCGCACTCCCGATTGGTGCGAAACATCTGAGATATTAAGCTCAATCGTTTCCGAGGAATACGGAATGACGTTAATTGTTGAACAAGACGACCGTTTTGCAAAAGTGATCGGGTTACAGTCGACGGTACACCGAGAGACCGACACGGAGGAGGAGAATCAAACGACGAACATTGGACAATGGGTCATCGAACGTGCATTTCAGATTGACGAACGATCTGGATCCATATCAAACGCACGCGACTTCTTATTTTGCGTTGCATCGTCTTCGAGCAGCTGCTTTGAAGATGCGAGCGTCGAAAATGCGCTGCAAAGCGCGTTGGCGCTTTGCGCGATGGTGCTCCTTGAAGAGGCGGACGATGATATCGACGCGCTTTTACAAATGCGTGCCCACTCGGTATCTTTGAGAGATTTCCATGGAAAAGCTCCGGGTGATAAACTTTCGTTATTGTTGAACGAAGAAGATACCACGATAGATAACGTTTGGTCAATGCTTGACATCGCGACTCGGTATCTTTACGTCGTTGATGATGATGAAGGCACGCCGATGATGCAGACGTTGTTACAAAAATGGTTGGTATCAATCGCGTTCGATAAACCTTCGCAATTGACCTATCTCTCTCGCGCTTTGCAGTGGTTTACGAAAGATGGTAATAAACATGCGAAAGCATATCTCGGTGGTTTAAATGGTATCGAACGCGTCGTCACGGAGATCACGCACTCGTTCTCGCGCGTCGATAAACGTTCCATAGAAAAACTCAAGTCGATATTATCGGATCTCGTTTTGAATGATAACGATTACGACAACGACGACATCAGTAACGCAAATGAAGAAGATCTAGTTGTTAAACGTTTGCTCTCTTTTATCGATGCCGCAGAAGTTATCCTTTATCGCAAAGAGATGCTCGAAATATCGTTGCGTGAACTATCGGAATCTTCGGCGAATGAGACGTTTGCTCGAGAACTTTTGGTTGATATTTTAAAGGAGGAACACATCCGCAAACTCAATGATTCTGGATGGCTCAGCTTGTTCAAAGACCTTCAAACGATTCTCCTCGGTGCGTTCCCGAAAGTCGACTACAGGGAAGATTCCGGAATTCTACTCTTTGCTTTAGAGAGGCTCGTTCGAAGTCAGTTGCGCAATCACGCGTGGTCGGCGGCAAAGAAACACATTCATCGTTCCGAAAATCATTCGATTCCGATTTTACCGACCAAAGAATATGCTTTGCCGCTCTTGCTTGAAGTCGCAAAAGATTTAACGCGCGCTTCATTATCCATCAACGACCAGACAATTGTAAATGCTGACACCGTCTTGCGATTGATTCCACTCGACGAGGAGACTGGATCGCATTATGCAGAAGTACTCGAAGAGTTGTATTTGATCGACACTCTTAGAAAACTCGGCACTTTCAATGTTTTCATCGCTCCACTCGAGTTTGAAAATGCGAAGGAAAATCGAGAGAGTATCTTATCTTCGTGTCTCACTGGGAACGCGAAAAGGAACTATTTGCGCCTGGACGAACTGATAGAGGTTGGAAACTGTCTCGGTATACATGCACTTCGAGTCGAGTTAATGTGTGCCGAATACGCATTCTCCGCTCAAAGAGATATGCAAGCATCCGCTCGAATGTCTTTACGCCTCATTGCGAATGAGTATAGCGAGTGTTGGCGAATCTGCGCGGCGCTCGGAAGCAGTAGTGATCAGCTAACGGTGAAGACGCGATTGACTTTGTTATCTTTCGCGGTATCGCACTGTGCCACCTCCCAAGTGCCCGGACTTTTGGACGAGTGGCAAAGAGCGCAGGTAGAGGAGCAGCAATCGTTATCTCCCACTCCGAATACTTTGTATGATCTCGGCTTGAAAGGCACGGAAGCATCGGATGAAATGTTGGTATCGTTTTTACGGAAAGAGGAACCGTCCATGCTCAAGAAAATTGACGAGCTTGGTAAGCTTTCGTCAAAGAATAGATCACAAGAGTCCGATCAGCAGCAGTTCCCGAAACTTCCACAGCTCGCGTGCGCAAAGTCGTTCGCCTACCTCGCGATGATTGAGGATCCGAATATTGCCGGAGACGCGGTGGATGCACTCGCTGCGAAAGCTTCGAGCGGACGCGCGCTTCGTATTTTGTTGTCTCTTGGATTCTATTCGAGAGCTGCGAGAGCGTTAGATGATGGTAGCGGTGACGATACGTCAGTTCGTAACGGCGCGTCATCTTTTGCCTCGGCGAGTATGAGTGATTTAACGAACGCGTTGCAACACAGCGGAACCGTCGACGCGAAGTTGGCTGGTAAGTATCGCAGTCGAGTTCACGCGATGACGGATGCAGAGACGTTGGCGTTTTTACTCGGACAAGAAAATTTCGATGCGAACACTTTCGTTGCAGCCGATAATTCAAAAGACGAGTACGGGTACCGCGCCAAAGCGATTCTCGAGTTAGCCAGTAGTGGCGTTTCGGATGCGGATTTATCGCGTCTGCCGAAATCAACATCAGACGATGAGGAAGTATCGAGTGTATCATCGGCACCGCCTCAAACCGTTTTAAAACTTTGCATGCGACTTGCGGATACGTATGGCGTCGATCCGCGAGACGTGTACATTTCCCGAACGGAGACGTTCTTCGAATCGAATTTCGAAAACGACGAAACGTTGCTGAATGCGTACGCGGAAGCTTTAAAAACGAGAACGGAGGAGCAAAAATCCTCCTCTTTTACTGATGTTTTGACGCGCATCGCTTGGCCCGTGGTTTCAAGCGCGCGACGTGTCGATGTGCTGCGATCTTATCTCAAGATTGCATCTTACGACGACGCTTTAGTGCGTCTCGATATGTTCGAAGAACTCGTCCCTTCGCTCGATGCATTTCAAATCTTTCAATCGGATGGCGCGATACACGGGAAATCCTCTGCGATTGAAATCTCGAGATTGTTCGCAAACGAGGTCGCTTCGAAAGCGCACCCCGACTTTCCGAAGGCACTAGCATCTGCTCTCGCGAAAGCGTTTGCAAATTCATCGATTTCTTCCGAAAGTATCTTTGCTTCGGCCGTGACGACTGTTTTGAGAGAGGCGGCGACGACGGCGACGAAAAAGAAACGGTCGACGCCGGAATCGAGATGGGAAAGCGCGTGTTCAGCGCTTTCATTTTTGGATACAGATTTCTTGAAGTCCTTATTGTTGACGGACGGAAGCGAGAATTCTTTTCTCACAGAAGCTTCTCGCGCGTTGAAGATTACGGTATATTCGGACATTCTATACGAACTCGAAAATTCTACTTCATCTTCTGCCGACGTTGCCATGAAATCGTTTATAGAAGAGGCAAATCGCTCTTTGAAAAATCTCGAGTTTGTGCATCAAGTGGAAAATGCGTTGCCGCGATTACATCCGGATAAACTCGACGCCCTCGAGGCGAATGTGGACGTATGCGCAGATACAAGCGTAGCGGCATTGGTAGACGTCGTGTCTTCGTGGATGGTTTTGAACAACGGCGAACCTTTCGTCTCGGCTCTCGTCGTCGCCGAGATTTACGCTTCTACTACGAAAAGGGATGAAGATTACAAGTCTCTGAGCTCTACGATGTGCTCGAACGCGCTTGAAATCGCGCTGGATGAAAATCCATTCGACGCAAACAAGCTCGAAAACATGATCATAAAGTCTCTCGGCACGAACGAAGGGTGTAACGACGAGGAGAACGCGTCTGCATTGAACACCGTACGCAGAGAGTCAATCGCTCGACTGGAAAGATTTGTCGGAGAAGCTGTGAATGAAAACGATCGCACGTTTGTCGTCAATTTACTGAGCGGCAATGAAGTACCCTGGATATCGGACATTGCGTCTGAGATGCTGATGTTGATGAGTGTTGACGATACTACTACGGCCGCCGCGGATGCCGTCACAGCTCCGCCAGTTGTTGTCGATGAAGAACGAAATGAGCAAGAAGAAACTACAGTTAAAACATATACAAAGGAAGTAAACGCAGCTGCCCAAGCTCCTCCTCCTCCTCCTCTCCCTTTACCGCCACCACCTCCGCAGCAGTCCGCATCGGCGCTGGCGGCAACCGCGACGACACCATCCGTGTCTCGTTTGTTTATAATTCAAAGCGAAAGTTGTTTGAAAGCGCTCGCGCCGATGAAGAAAATTTCAGAATCTGATTTGGTCGATTTTACGAGTGCAAAAGCATTCATCGACGACACGCTCGAAACAGTAGTCGACGCTTCGAATGTGAATCAATTGAACGCCATCCGCGACGTTTTGTTCTTGTGGGAAGATATCGCGCCTTGGGCGAGATTGGATGAAAACGGAACCGGAGAAAATGTCGTCGTCGAAAGCGCCTTGTCGTCGATGTGGTTCAGTCTTATGAAGAAATCTGGCAATCTTTCCTTCGCGAAAGAGTGCATCGCGCTCGCTTCGACGATTAAATTAAAAAAGAAAAAGAAGCAACTGAGCGATGACTCAAAATTTGCGATTCTCTCCGAGTCAAGAGCGATAGAACTGATGAAGATGAAGTCTTCTGGAGATGACGATCCGCTCGCAGAGGCGACTAAGTACGCTTTACTACTTCCGTACGAATCTGTGAGGAAAGTATCGCTCAACATCTCTGTCGATTCTACTATCGACAGAGAGCTCGCGTTAGCGCTCATCAGCGTCAAATCCGCGTTTGGCGATGTTGTTGTAAACGCGTCAACGACGAAGGATGCGAAAATATTCCTCGTCGAGTTACTTCGTCGACTTCAAGAGTTCAATCCTGCGGCTTTATTTTACGCCGTCTCTGTACTCGCCAACGAGTTCAAACGGACGACAGTCGCCGCAGACGCTTTGTTTTCGTGCTTACGCGTTGCCGAGGCGTTTCGCAACCCAGACAGCGCCAAAATTGTTTTGAATACGTATTTGAGCCAATCAAATTTGAAAAAGTTTACTGCGAATGTGAAGAGCGACGATTTGAAAAACTTCACGTCCACGGAAGCGTGCGCGTTCCAACGCGTTTTGAAAGATTTAAGAAAAAGGCAACAACGATAGCGATACACACAGTGTTTATTCTAAGTTTTATAACTTTTCGCTCGCTCTAGATTACAACAATATTTCTACATTTTTTCTACGTTGCGTACGCATCTCTACTACGGGTACACATTTCCCCTCCCTTTCCCTCTGAATTATGTTTACAACAAAATAAAACAGTCGTTTTACACGTCTAAAATAGGAAACCCTCTGCCCATTCTCTCGAATTGGCTCATCTGTTCGTTTTCCATCCGTCTTCTCAACCGTTCGCTCAATTTCGCCTCTCGGATGCTCAAATTCATCACGCTTCCGTCCTGCGGATCTCGCTCCTCTCTCACTAAATAATGTCTATTTTCCCACGTCGTCGCCGCGAAATAGGTCGACCGAATCTTTCTCACGGCCATTTCCACCGCGAACGCAGATTTCTGTAAGATGAGCTCCGAGGATACGACTTCTTTTTTTCCACCGTTTTTGGTATTTTTGTTGGGAAGATATTGGTCGTGTAAGCCATACACGTCTTCCCCGTCGACGAATAAAACTTCTGATCCTGATCCCACCGCTCTCGGACTGGTTCCTAAACACACGACCGATCGAAACCTGTGCGCATTCTTCCCCATGCGCAATCTGTCTTGCACGGAGAGTTTCAACGTTTGCGACGCAGACTCCGTGTTGTTGTTCACGTTGTTCTCGTGGAGATAATCTTCCTTCTCTTCGTAATACGATCGCGTCGGTTCCGACACCGCTCGGACGATGCGTTGATTCATTCTTCTTCTTCTCGTTCGCACCGATGGTAAACCCGGCTTCTTCTCGAAACAACACCAACGAAAAGTCGTCGTCGTCGCAGTACGCGTCATCGTCATCGTCTCTGTTCTGAAAAAAACGCGCAAGAGTAAAGGAGAGAGACAGAGACAAAAGAGAATCGGATGAAATCAAACACCACGTGGCGTGTAAATGACGAGACGAGACGGAGAGATTTTCTGGGTTTTGTGGCACACGCCCCGCTCGACGCGTCGAATTTAATTGTTGTTTTTTTTTTCGTGGTGGAAAAACGCGAATCTCTCGTCTTGTCTTGTCTTTCTTTTTGGCGCATTTTTCGCATTTTTGAGGAAAGAAGGAGCGCGCGTATACGCATCGCAGGAGGTTGCTTTCGCGGGACAAACGCAGATGACGATGAAACAGTGCGAAAATGACTGCGATGAGACTTTGACGACTTTGACGACGGTGAATACTACGCGTAAAAAATAAAGATACATCACATTTTGGCTAAAACTTGCTCGACGTGCGCGGTACTTTTGACTGAGGCCATCTTCTCCTCGTCCACTTTAGCGCCCATTTCTTTCCATTTCGCTTTGACCAAACCGTCTTTCCCGACTAAAAACGTTTGTCGGTCCGAAAACTTCCCGAAGATTGGTAAAGTTAACTCCGCGCCGTACGCTTTCGACACGGCGCCGTCGCCGTCCGACAATAACGAAAACGTCAAGCCTTTCTTATCGCAAAAGCCTTCGTGCGATTCGATCGAGTCCATCGAAACGCCTAAAACTCTCGCTTTCTTCGCTTTAAACTGCTCTTGCGCTTGGTTAAACCTCTCCGCTTCGATCGAACACCCGGTCGATCCGTCTTGGTTGTAAAAATACACCACCGCGTAGTCGTTTTCGGCTAAAATATCTGAGAGGGCGATTGTCCCTCCACCAGTGGCTGGAAGCGTAAACTCCGGCGCTTTATCCCCGACGTTGACATTTCCCAGAGATTCACTCGCGTACGCCTTATTAGTAGTGGTATTCAAAGCCACCACAGAGGTGGCGATGGTCATTATCATTTCGCGTCTGTTCGTCGTCGTCGTCGTCGCAACTCTTCCATCGTCTTTCGTCGCCTTCACGACAAAACTCCGCGTCGTCGTCATCATCTTCTTTTGGGATGAATGCGACGACGTTTTGCGATCAAAAGACAGTAAAAAACGCGTCGCGCGCGAGTTCAATAAAGACGATGATTTCGGTACGCAAGGTGATGCGTTCATGTTGTTTGCTTTTATTACGTGTGAGTCGTATGCGCGCGATGAAAGTGACGACGCGAGTTTAGATACGTTTTTGGGGGAAAAGTCTCCAAAAGAAAAAACGACGCTTCTCTGCCTTTGAGATATCCTCCGCTCTCGAGCCTTCTCAACTTCGACGAGAACGACGACAGAAACAACAACAACGACAGAAACAACGACAGATAAGGGTGGTTTTCTTTATCGTACTTCGAGTCGAGAGCTTTCGCTGCCCGACGACGACCGCGAACGAGGAGAAAAGACGTTTCGTTTGAGAAGAAAAAAGATTAGTCGTTAACGGCAACAGGTGATGATGATGTCTCGTTACGTGTCGTCGTCAAAGGTGGTGGTCGCGCAGAAGAAGGAGCACTGCGACTGCAGAAGAGGAGGAGGACGTAAAACCTTCTCCTTGCATCATCATCATCATCATCATCAGCAGCAGCATCGATCGAGGATGAGAAACTTTACGAGGAAACGAACGACACTGAATGCTGCTGACGCTGCTGCTGGGAAGAAAGAAGAAAACGGCGTTGACGATGGCGATGATGATGAAACGTTTTCGTCGTCGTCAAAAGCACGGATACGCGAGATAGTTTCGGTTGTCGATACACAGAAGGGCCGACCGAAACAATCCGGTTTGTTAGATTCGGAAACGCAGAAAAATCTCACGAAAGGCGAGGACGACGCGTTTTGCGAGAAGAAGGAAGTGACGAGATTCGAGACGTTTTTAATCACCACCACCACCGCTACCACCACCATTAATTCGCCCGAGGAGGAATACGATGATCTTCGAGAGACAAAAGAGGAGGAGAGAAGAGAGAGCAACTCATTTTACGCGTCGTTGGAAGCGGACCAGACAGCGTTTTTGGATTCGTATTCGCCGCCGACGGCGTTCGACGAGATGATATTGCAAAATAAGAGCATGGAGAGCAAAGGAACGTTGACGGGCGTGGTCGCGCTGATAACCGGGTCGACGGTTGGAGCAGGGATTTTGGCGTTACCGAGTGTCTGCGCGGAAACGGGCGTGGTGCCTTCCATTTTAGGCATCGTTGGTACGTGGACGTTGCTCTTGCTCTCCGCGTTGTTGTTGGCGGAGATTAACGTGAGCGTGATGAGGGAAAGAGACGAGGTGCGGTTCGAGCACGGGCGAGGCCATTCGCCCGTAGTGATTTCGTTGCCGGACATGGCGATGACGACGTTGGGTAAAACCGGGTCTTACGTCATGTCTGCTACGTATTTGTTCGCCTCGACGACTTTGTTGGTCGCGTATATCGCCAAAGCCGGCGAGATTATAGAAACGATCGATCCGGCGCTGACGCTCGAGGCGAGCACGATTGGTTTTACCGTCGGTCTAGGGGCAGTGATGGCGTTTGGATCCGTGAACGTAATCGATAACATCAACAGGGTGTTAACGATCGTCTTGATGGGTTTGTTTTTCGGCATATTATACGAAGGCGCGATCGTTGCCGATTTCAAAAACTACGATCTCATCAACGACGCGAGCAAATTACCGGAAGCAATACCCATCATGTTTTTATCGTTAATTTACCACGATTTAGTGCCAGTTATTTGTGCATACATGAATGGTGATTTGAAAGAGATCCGTAAAGCGATCGTTGTTGGTAGCTGTGTTCCACTGTTTATGTTTATCGCTTACCTCATCGTCGCGTTGTCCATCAACAACACCTCAGTCGCGAGCGGGTTAGGCTTTGAAGACCCGTTGGACTTACTGTTAAAATCAGACGTCGGATGGATTGTCGGAGGTTTTAGCTTTTGTGCAATTAGTACGAGTTTCATAGGCACTTGTCTAGGCGTCACGAGTACGATAGAGCCGAAAATCAAGGAAACCTTCGCGGAGAAAGGTTTAACGGCGAAAGGCGCCAAAAAGGTTTCGTATTTCGCGACGTTGATCTTACCGTTGATTATCGCGTTATCCGCTTCGGATATCTTCTTACCGGCGACAAAGTTCGCCGGATCGTACGGCGCACCAGTTTTGTACGGGTTGTTACCCTCGGTGATGTGTTTCATTTGGTTCACCAGCGAAGAACGGAATTCGTTTCACAACGTCGGCATGGAGTACGGTACAAAGATCCCCATCAAAGCGCTCGTGTTTTTAGCCTCGTTTGCGATTATGGCCGATAGATTCTTGCAAGATACCGGGTTGTTGTCGTTCAGTTCAGTTAGTAGTTAGTAATTAGTTTTGTATTCTATGCATTTGTACTTGCCGCACTGCCGCGGTCGCGCGCTAATTTTTCGCAATCTTATTCAATACCTAAAGCTCTCTTTTCTTCAATCGCTGTCGCTGTCGTCGCTCTCCTCGAATCTCGACATTTTCTTCTTCTTCTTCTTCCTCTTCTTCTCGTCGTCGTCGTATGCATCGTCGTCGTCCCCGACGTCCCCTTTGTTTGCCCCGTCCCCTTTGTTTGCCCCGTCCCCTTTCCTCTTCTCCGAAGAAGTCGCAAACTTCACCGCATCCAACACGCTCGATTTCACCTCATTCATCTCCTTCGCCATCCTCTGCGCCGTCTCCTCTGCGGTTTCCGATTTCATCAGTAAAACTTTCTTTTCTTTCTCCGCTCTCAACTTTGCCGCGATCAAATCGGCACCGATATCCTCCGCTACCCCGTGCGTCTCCAAAGTCAACGTAATTCTATTCTCCTCTTTCCTCTCCAGTTCAATCTCGCTCACCTGCTTCAAAAACTCAATAGCGTTCGCGCACTGTCCAATCAACTCGTGTTTGTTCATCAACCGTCGATTGACATCTTCCTCGGAGAAGTACACTCTTGTCTCCTTCGTCTCGTAATCGTACGAGCACTCCGCGATACCCGCGGTTCGAACGACCCCACCGTTTTCCATCTGCACTTTCTCTTCTTCTTTGTCTTCTTTGTCTTCTTTGTTCATCGTAAACGTCTTCGCGTTTGCGTTCCACTCGCCTTTCCATCGCAAGCTTTCCTGCGTTTCGAAATCAAATCGTTTCACCATATCACGAATAGCGAACGCGCTTCTTTGCGTCAGCTGGAAGTCACCCAGGCGTTCTTTCTTGTTCACTTTGACCAGTAAATCAATCGTATTTGTGTTGTTATTACTATTAAACGTCCCGAAACAAATCTTATTCTCGCACTTCGTCTCGTATTCCTTCTCCGGGTCGGACGTTTCCGTCACGAGTTCCAACTTGCCCGTTTTTCTATTCTCTCGATAGCCACAGGATAAATCTTTAGGGACGAACGAGTTGGAGTTTTTCATCACGTCCGAGATGTACTCCGAGTTTACAGAACTGCCTCGGCGTTGGCCGATGGCGTGCTCGGTGAACTTTGTCATTTTGGTTCTGCGGTTCTTTCGTTGAGTCTTTTGACGATTCTTTTGACGAATCTTCTTCTTTGCGAACGCAGCGGCGAGATGCCGTTAATGGGAAAATGAAGAAAAGTTGAATGAGAAAACACGACTGTTGATCAGAGCGCGTATTGTTAAACTACTTCTATTATTACAGCTTATTACTATAGACTACATGTTATTATACTAAATCATCACATTCTATTATCGCTCGTTTTCTGCGCTTCGCTCCGAAGAAGAACGTTTGGTTCTGAGTTTCAAAACGATCCATTTCGTGACCACGTGCGACAACAACCCCAACGGTCCGGTGACGAGACAAAGCGCCAACGTGTGCGCGACGGGCAAATCGAACTTTAAACTTTGCAACGTCGCGTGCCTCGCGACGAAGAGATTGACGAGCATAAAGTGCGCCCAAGCGGACGCCGACGCGGCTTTTTCCGAGAGCAGTTCGCTGATACCGCTGAGTTTCGGTATAAATTGCACTTCTCCGGTTCTCAGTCCTTCCTCTAAACTCCCCGGCATCATCAATGCGAGCGTATTATCGCTCCAGGACCGAATCAAAAGCACGCCGTAAAATACCGCCAAAGGTACCAACGTCGAGTAATTCCGGATATTCGCTATGGCTTTCTCGTCGCCTCGTTTCGCCCGAACGCAAATCGAGAAGCAAAATAACGCGTACAACGTGGACAACAACCACGCGAGTTCGTTCACGCCGAGATTGAACAACGACGTTTGGGCCATGTTGATGTTGTTGTTATTGTTCGCGAGACCCATCGCGGCGGCATTCAAAGAAGCTACGGCGTTGTGTTTGTTCGAGGCAACACCTGCCCTTTTGTTTTTCAAAAATCTCGTTTTGCGGCTATTCCTTCTTCCTTTATCTCCTCCAAAAATACCAAAGCTCGTCGTCATTGAAGAACAACACTTTTGATGACGATGCGCTTCTGCAGATGATGACGTAAACGACGACGACGACACGCACACACAACCCGAAAGACACCGATGATGATGATGATGATGATGATGATGATGATGATGATGCGTTTTTTTTCCAATCAGTCGTATCTTCTTCGCGAACGTTGTTCCTCTTCCTCCTCCCCCAAAACCATTACTCTCGTTCTTTTTGAAAAAAGAAGTGCTCTCCTCTTTCCCGCTGCTGCTGCTAATCAAAGGGACCCGCGCAGAAAAAAAAAGCGCGGCAACGCGAGCAGAGCGCGTCATCGTCTCCTCTCTCTCTCTCTTATGAAGTTTTTTCGTAAGACGAGTTTAAAAAAGAGTTTTTTTGAGTTCATCAGGAACGTTTTGAGACAAATGTTGTGAAACGATTGAAAAATTTAATTGTCGTCAAAAAACGCCTCTTGAAGAGACGAGAGACTTTTGGACGATTTACTCGTTTCCTCTCTAAACTTTGCTTCTCTCTTCTGCGAGAATATGACGACTCAGACGACTCAGAAGACGATGATTTCTCCCACCGATTTGGAGCAAAAAGCGACGCAACAGGACGACCTGTACGTCGCTTTAAAAAAACAAATCTGGTCGGAGAGATACCAGACGTTTAAAAGTTCCTTCGCGTGTAAAATGATGTTATTTTTCTCAATCGCATCTTTACTTCTCTTGTCCGGGAAAGAATCGGTCGCGTCGGTGAAAACGAGGAAAGGGTTAGCCGGCGGGTTATCCTTACCGTTCACGAGAGTGGAAATAGACGACGGGCAAACGCAATGGACGACGGAACGGATGTGCCGACACTTTTCGGTGGAAAACCCGAGCGAGATCACGATTGCGTTTCGGATTAACGGGGAAGTGATGTTGAGGGAAGCGATGCAGTTGGAAGGGGTGAACGTGATCAACGTGGACGTGGCGTATTCGGAAATCACGGTGTCGAATAAAATCGGGAACAGGAAGATTGGGCATCAGAAAATTGGGAAGGATAAGACGTACGCGGTGCCGGTGGTGTCGCATTCGGCGTATAGGAGTTCGTCGTTTACGTTCGACGACTTCTTGGCGACGTTTGTGAAGTTGAACGCCAATCTCGGGAAAGGGTTAATGGTGACGTTTAGAGATCCTCGGGCGGTAGTGCCGACGTTGAGCTTGTTGAGCGAGGAGTATAAGTACGAACGGATTAAAGGACCTTTGATTGTTGGCGGGGAGGTGTTGCCTGGTCCAGGCGGGTTTCGGCCGCAGATGGGGAGCGTTTTGAGAGTGTCGCCGTACGAGGTGAATTTGAGGGAAGCGGACGTGAGAGATCCGCCGATCCCGAGCGCTAAAGTGACGTACGGGAGGAACGAACAAACTGGACAGATTGAAAAGCAAGGCGAGGATCGCTACGATAACTTGTTGGTACCGTTTCACCCGTCGGCGTTTGTGGATAAAGTGAAAACCTTTGTGCCCGGGGCGATTTTGTCCATTGGATGGTCCGCGCACGGCGGGTGCGTGGATAAGGAAAACATCGGCGCTTCGAGAACGGATTTGGACGGCTTGGATGCCATCGACGAAGACTTGACGAGGTTGACCAAAGGTATGAAGAAGATTGATCTCAGCGCGGCGTTGTATGACTACAACGTGAACGAAAAGGCGTTGGAGTACGAGCCGCAAAGAACGTTGACGGATGCGATGGTGGACGATGCTTTCGAGTTGGTTAAATATTGGAAAGGAGACGTGATATTCGACGTGCCCGGGTGTATTATTGGCGGCGACATTCGCGCGCGTTTCGATGGTTCGGAACCGCCGCATAAGCGTTTGGTGAGGAAAAAGTTAGGCTACGGAGTTATGATTCACGGCGTCGTCGACGGTAACTTACGAAACGTGCTCAAAAATCGCGAGTTTAAGTTTAGTTTAGACCCTTCGAACACGTTCAGCGGCGACGCGATGGACGAGAGAGGGAATCCAATCGTGCAAGGGTTGTTGGCGAAAGGTGGCCCGCCAAAGTTTCGCGAAGGGCAAGTTTTAGGCAAATACACGGGGAAAACGTGGGGAACGTACGCCAAGAACACGGATTGGAAGACGAACGGTTGGCCATAGTTTTACTTTAGTGCACCTACTAGGAAATATTATTTGAAATGTTTTTCGCACATAATTTCTTATGTCTTTGCGCATTCACCGAACACGGTTGATTTCTCTCAAATCTTCTTCTACCTACATGCGTCTTCTCACGCGCCTTTCACTGCCGTTGTTGTTATTATCAATACCAGGAACGTCACCCTCTCTTGCGTTTGCCGCGTTCGCACGACCTTCGGTATCATTGTTGTTCGCATCAGCGGTGGTGGTGTTCGGAGCTGCCGCCGCGTGAGGCGTGGGGTCCAAGAGAGAACTAAAGAAGTCATCGCCACCGCCGGCACCGGTAGCAAGCGGTGGAATTAAATGACGAGCAAATCGCGGGAGTTCAAGAACATTATCGCCGACATCCTGCGCGCGTTGCTCCCCTCTCGCCGCCGCCGCTTGCACTGCATTTCGATGCTCGGCGCGACGTTCGCGTTGTGTGTCCGGATTTATATGCCCCAAAAACCTCATCATAGCCGCGTCGTTGGGATTATTCACACTGGGATTATTCACATCCATACCCAAGTGACTCGTGTCCAACGAAGCCGCCATCGCCGCCGCGTCTACTGGATTCACCGCGCCACCTCGAGCACCTCGAGAACGATCCGGGAAGGTATTTACTCTCGCCGATGATGGAGTGTTGTTATTGTTATTATTATTGAACACCACTTCTTCAACGGCTGGTGCTGCGGCAGTATTTGCTGCCGCAGCGTTTGAAACGTTGTTGTTATTGTTGTTGTTGCCGGCGGCTGTAGTGTTGGCAGCGTTATTCGTCAATCTTAGAATCTCAGCTTCGCCGCGGCGCAAAATTTCTTCCGTTACACGACTCGAAGGATAGTTTGATTGAAGGAGACTTTGATTGATCATTTGATCGATGGCTGCCTGTGTTATTGGTGGGGCGACTTGTTGTTGTTGTTGTTGTTGTTGTTGTTGTTGTTGTTGTTGTTGTTGTTGCTGCTGCTGCTGCTGTTGTTGCTGCTGTTGTTGCTGTTGTTGATACGCGTTTTGCGCCGCAGAACTCACGATGATGGTTTTTCTTTCGCCGGTAACTCTTTCGCCCCTCCCGCCACCGTTTTGTAACGATGACACGGTACGCAAAATCTCACTTGGTAAGTGCGGACACGTCATCGACATTTCCTTGTACGCTTCCGTCGCAATAATGTCGGGTAAATTAGAAGCGACGTATTGCAAACACGCTTGCTTCAAACTCGGCGCATGGTTTCGGTCAGCCAATACGAGAGTTCCAATGACAGATTCTAAATCAATCGTATCGCACAACCTCGTCTCACAAATCGCGCGCAGGCGCCCAAGATCGAATCGGTCCGCGGCAACCAGTAAGTGCTGCGTCATCGCGATGCCCAAGTCGAGTTCTTTGTGTTGCGCGCCGTTTTCGCCAATCAGTTGACGAATGCCTTTATCGAAGACTTGAATCCTCTTCGCACCCGCCGCCGCCTCCGAATTCGCTTGCACCGATCCTACGTCTCGTCGTCGTCGCACGTGACGCTCCTCATTTAAGAACTCCTCGTCTCTGTCTTCTTCTTCATCATCGTCGTTGTCGTCAAAGTCTTCCGAGTCCGACTCCAAATCCGATAACGAAACGTCAGAGTCGCCGTCGTCGTCCGAGTCTCCGAGTCGCGTGCTCCCTTTCTTCTTCTTCCTTTTCTCATCTTTCATGAGCACAAATCTTCTGTACGCGCGCTTGCTGTACTTAGGTAACTCGTCCGCGTAAACAAAGTGCAACAAAATTTCAAACACTTTCGGTTTGATGTCTTTCAAAGAAATCACGCCTTCCGTGCCTTCGCGCATTTTCCACCCGGCGCGAAGCATGGCGGCAAAGACGCGAGATCGCGCGGAGAGAATGATTTTATGCGCGCGAAAATACTCGTCTTCGACTCGGAAACAACAATCGGTCAAATCATGTTCATCGAGGCCCATGAAAGAGGTGCCGTCCATTGGGGAAAGTCGTTGCGGCTGATGTTGCGTTCTCTTGTTATTATTGTTGTTGTTGTTATTCATCGTCGCAGCTGCAACAGATGCGTTCGTCTTCGCTTGCCTCGCCGCGGTCTCTTCTTCGTCTTCTTCTTCGTCGTCGTCGTTCCCGTTGTTGTTGTTCGCATTACCGTGGTTTCCTCCGTCGTTACCGAGTGCCAATCTGTCTTCGTCCCCGGCGTCGTCTTCTGGTTCCGAATCCAAATCGATGTGTTCTCGCTCGAATCGTCTCAAAAGCTCGTCGTCGTCTTTATCGTTCTTATTCATCGCTTCTTTCTTCGCGTGGGTGGTTTTCTTCATCTTCTTCTTGGAATTATCGATGATACCGCCGTTCCCTCCTCCTTTCTCCGAGGACGAAGGAAGCCCACCATCATCACCACCACTACCCTTCAATTTTGGAACGCCGCCGATACTTCCTCCTCCTCCTCCTCCTGTTTTATTCGAGCCGCCTCCGCCCAACATCAAACTCCTCTTACCTAACCCGTTCGCCAACATCATCCTCTTCTCTCTCTTCCGCCAACTTTGACTCGGTGGCAACAACTTCACCAAATGCTCTCCCATCTTCATTTGCTTGCCGATATCCACGACGAACGACTGCGTCTGTTTCGAACTCTTGTTCAAGGCGCCTCCGCTCGTGACCACTAAATCAATCTCGTACCGAATAACAATCGTATCGTCCACCAAATATCCACTATTCGGCGCTTCCAAAACGCTTCTCCTGACAAACTTCCTGTACCCGTGACAATTCCTCGCGTTCGGATCTTGCCTCTCGCACGAAATCTTCACCGCGCCTTGCTCTCTTTGCCTCCCTTTCGTGATATCTCTCCCGTTCCCGCTCTGGTCCACCAAGGTAAACCGATGAAACGCTCGCACAACTTTCCCGTTCGAGCTTTGCGTCACACCTAACGACCTCGGTCCTTCTAAAATCAACGCCACGAATAACGCGCAGTACGGATCTTCCGGCGGCGGCGCCTGAGGCGCTTGCGCGTTTTGCGTTTGTTTCCCGTCCGGGTAGAACAAGAGGACCCACTCGTGTCCCCCGACGGTAAATCGGTCAGAGGCGATCGGTTCCCCGTCGCCGATGCCTTTGAGGAGCGAGTAGCCGGAGATGACGTGTTCGTGTTCACCTGTTCATGTTATTCGTATTATTGTTCGATTTAAAGAAGAAGAACAGAAAAGAAGTCAGCGCACTAATCCTCGTCATCATCCGAGAGAAGAGAGATTACAGAGAACACGAATACGAGAGATCGAATCAAAAAACGAACGGACTTAAATAGACAATTAACACGTACCGGTTATGGTCACCGTGCTCGTTTTGCTCTGCTTCGAGGAGAACTTCGTGTGTGGAACAACATTATCACCAGAACCGACTTTTGTCGCTTGTTGGTTTCGCGCGTGTTGTTGTTGTTCTCTTCCTCCTCCTGTTCCTCCTCCCAAGGTATTGTTCATCTTCGTTCTTCTTTTCTCGTTCTCGTGTAAAATGAACTTCCTTGAAAAAAAAAAACAGAGAGACACAAAAAAGAAGTTTAGGGTTTATACGATACCCTAAATACACTTTTTTTGTGTTGCCTGCGTTTCTCTCTTCTGACTCTTGTTTTCTTCTCATTCTTTCATATCGGTTGGTTGGTGTTGTTGTTACGATTTAAAGCTTTCGAGAGTATAAAAGAGTAAAAGAAGAGAGAGGGAAAGAAATAACACAACCGATGATGATGCAAAACAACGGAAAGTGTTGTTTTTCTTTGAAACGGAGCACTTTGAGCGGCAACTCTTCTGTGAACAACAACGCGCTTCATTTTTGTCGTCGCCGTCAAAATCATCATCATCATCCTCCGACGAGGACTTTGAGGAGGACTCTTAGTGCTTCTTCTTCTTCTGTACCTCCTCCTGAATACGCTCGAAATGTAAACGCGGAAGAAGTGCAGAGAAACGAAAACGAATATGTGTTAAACACGTACGGACGAGGGAAATCTCGCGTCATCACGCACGGGAAAGGCGTTTTGTGTTTCGATTCCGAAGGGAACGAGTATTTAGACTTTACCGCCGGCATCGCGGTGAACTGTTTAGGCCACGCGGACGAGAAATTGGCAAAAGTTATCGCGGAACAGGCGAAGACGTTACTGCACACGAGCAATTTGTACCACACGGAACCGCAAGCGTCGTTGGCGAAAAAGTTGGTGGAGACGTCGTTCGCGGAGAGGGCGTTCTTTTGCAACTCGGGGACGGAAGCGAACGAGGCGTGCGTGAAGTTCGCGAGGAAGTATCACTACGAGAAGTTTCGAAAGATGTCGAGATCTGACCAGGAGTTTTATAAGAAACCGGCGACGGAGACGGTCTCGTTTAAAAACGGGTTTCACGGACGAACCATGGGTGCATTGGCGTTGACGTGGAAAGAGCAATATAGAAAACCGTTCGAGCCGTTGATGCCGGGGAACGCGTTCGCGACGTACGGCGATTTGAAATCCGCCGCGAAAGTTATAAAGAGAGGGAAAACGGCGGTCGTTTTCGTGGAACCAGCGCAAGGTGAAGGCGGGATTTTTCCAGCCGATGCGGAATTTTTGAAAGGGTTGAGAAAGTTATGCGACGAGAACGATTGTTTGTTGGCGTACGACGAGGTGCAATGCGGGTTAGGGAGAACCGGGTATTTGTGGGCGCACCAAAAGATCGGGAAAGAGTGCGAGCCAGACTTGTTATCGGCAGCGAAGCCGTTAGCGAACGGGTTACCGATTGGGTGCGTTTTGATGAAGCAGAAAGTCGCGGACGCCATGCAACCGGGCGATCACGGGAGCACATTCGCCGGAGGACCTTTGGTGTGTCGAGCGGCGTTGCACGTCTTCGATCGCGTGCAGGAACCTGGATTTTTAGACAACGTGAAAACGAACGGAGAATATTTAAAGGATACATTAGCGGAAGGATTGAAAGGACATCCGATGTTCAAAGAGGTGCGAGGTACTGGTTTACTCGTTGGCGTACAGTTTACCGATATGGCGGCTCCTTTGGTGAAAGCGTGCGGCGAGAACGGGTTGTTAGTCATCACCGCTGGCAAAGGCGACGTGTTGAGATTAGTGCCGCCGTTAGTCGTGACGAAAGAACAGATAGATAAAGCCGTCGAGATTATCTGCGAACAAGCGTTGAAAGTGATGGTTTAGCAGCTGTAAAAGAGATGCTTGTTCGTTTATTATGTCGTGAGTTTGTATTGTGAAAATTTAAATCGTGATGATGCTACACTTTTTTTATGATGTACAGAATAATTGTTTCCCCGCTCCTCTTCGCTCGAATAATTACAGACAGTCGAGGAGTTTTGTTTTAGAAGTCTATCAAGTTTCCAATATCGTTACTCCTAGAGACTTGTTGTTGTTGTTGATGATGTTGTGTTGGTGGTGAACTTGATGATGCCTGTTTTTGCTTATTCTCCTCTTCTATTTGTAAACTCGCGGCAATCGCCGCCGCCAAAGCGGCTTCTTCTTCCTCCGGCGTTTGAGGCACGTCCGTTGGCGCGACCGTCCTCGTCGTCGGTGCTGGTGTCGTTGGTGACGATGCTGAAGCCACGGGCGTCGCGAATGGGTTCCCAGGAGATACCCCAAGTGGATTCACCGGCGGTAAAGGCACGCCATCTTCGTCTTCTCCGTTCACCGCGATGGTCGTCGTAGAAGTAGAAAAGGCGTTCGAAGACCCACCGATCCCGCTATCTAACGCTCCGTTCACTTTCTCGATCGTTTCCAACACCAATACCAAATTCGTCTCGCTCAAACCCTCGTCTCCGGCTAACCCAGATAACCTTGCTCTCCTCTCCTCGCACAAATGCGTCATCTCCGCGATCATGTCGTGCGCCGAAACGTCCACCTCTCCTCCTCCTCCTCCTCCGTCTCCTCCCCCGTCGGAATCCTCCAAACACGCTCTCAACTCAAACAAAAGTTCCGCCGCGCTCGTCGCGCTCATAACGACGTCACTCACCGACTCTCTGCGTATCGCGCGTTGCATCTGCCTCGCCGCCTCGTTGTTCGACGCGCTCCCGGGGCTCACATTATTACCGCCGCTTTGCCCCTCGTGGTGAAAATGTGTTTGTCTCTCTTTCCTCGCCTGCAACGCTTCTTGCGTCTTGCGTTTCACCCGTTCGAGTTTCGAGAACGCTCGTTCTTTAAAGCTCTTCCCGCCGCCTCGTTGCAACGCACCAACCGGTGGCGACGTTCCAAACCCAACAATTCGCGACGTTGGCACGTTATCTCCTCGAATGAACGTGTTCTCATTCTCAGTGTTTTGCCCGCCGTTCGTGTACCTGTCTCGTAAAGACCCCGGTAAGCTGTTGTTCTTATTCGGGGTATTGGGACTGCTCCTCGACAAACCAGCCGCCGCGCGGTCGTCGCCTAACGCGTGCGCCATGTCGTTCACCGCGTCCGCCTTTTGTGTTGTTTTGTAATTTCATCGAACGTCGTTTTCATCGTCATCAACAACGGTGTAAGGAGAGAGAGAGAGAAAGAAAGAGGTGAGCACACTCCTGCGAGAAAAATAACGGCATTGGACGTGACAAGAATGGAATAAAATGTAATCGCGCGCAATCGAGATTTCTTCTTCTTCTTCTTCGTTCATAAAAACAAGAAGAAGAATCATTATTAAAAGAAGAATAAACGTAATACCTGCTCTTCGCTGGTCATGAGCGAGGTCTCGCCGTCCAACTCTTCGTATCGCGTCGGGCTGAACTTAAACCGATTGCCGAAAGAAGACATTTTGGTGGTCGATCAGATAAGTGGAGAATTTTGGTGCCTTTGAAGAGAAAAAGGTTGACTTTACTCTAGAGTAGTATAAGTATATTAATCGCTCTTTTAAAAATCACTTAGTATTCTTGCTGCTTTGTTTACTACTAAAACTGCTTTACTGTGCGATTATGTAAGTACGTTTTCTGTTGTTCTTATGTGCCGTGCGAATGCGACGACGTGTGCGTTGTGACTTTTACGAGAAAGCCTAGCCGGCGCTCCCGGCGGCGTCGCCCAAGCGCGCTTCCCAGTCGACGGCGTGTTCGATCGGTTTCTCTTCGGCAACGGAGACGCCGGTGTTCGCGCTTTCTGACGATGCCGATGCCGCGTTAGAGTTACTCGCACTTCCTCCTTTGACTTTACCTCGGCCGGTGCGTCGCGCTAACTGTCTCGCGCGTCGGTCTTGTTCTCTTCGGATGCGTTTGGTGACTTCGTCTTCGTCGCCGTCTTTTTTGAAGCCGCAGAGTTTACTGCGACCGGTGGAGCGAGAGATGAGAGACATGAGCATGCGTTCGGTGTCGAACGAGTGCGTTTGGCGCATGCCGAGTTCTACGTTTCGTTTCGCGTCGTAGTAGCGGTAGAAATCGTGGACGGCGGTGACTGGAGCGACGGATTTTTTCTTCCCGGATGAAGGCGTATTTTCCACGCGTTCTTTTTCCACGTACAAACCGAAACCGTATAAACCGACAAAATCGCACAATCGAAGCGCCAGGTAATACGTGATCATTCCCGTCGAAGGCACGTTTCCACCCGCGCCTTGCATCTTTCCAACTTTTGCCAAATGTTCGCGAAACGAGTGCATTAAAACGCTCGCGCCGTCTTGAACGTCCTCGTGCACTCTCTTCACACTTTTCGCGTGATTAAAGTATTCCGAACTCGCGATCGTTTCTCTCTCGTGTTCGTCCGCGTTCACTAAAACTACCATCGTTTCGTTCCTGCTCCTACTAAAACTATTCGTCGTCGTACTCGTCGTTCCTTCCTCCTCGTCGTCTGCTAAAATCTCCATCTTCCCGAGCGCATTCGCGTCCACGACTCTCACCGTCGTCCTCGACCCGGCGTACAAAGAACATCCTCTCTTCGCTACCCCATCGTTCACTCTAAAAACCGCCTCCGCGCTATCAATCATCGCTCCGTACGCGGTCTTTTGCAACGTCCCTGAATTCCCGACCACCGCGCACGTTTTATACGTTTTCAACGTCGAAGCCGCCTTCCCGTCTTCGGGGTCGTGAAAAATGTTCCTCGTCCCGTCGACTTTCATCCGCCCCGAACGAAACCGTTCTAAAACTCGGTTCATCTCCTGGTTTTCCATCTCCGGGTCCGCGTCTTCCACGTTGTTTAGAAGTATTCTCCTCTTCTTTCGGATCCTCCTCCTTTCGATGTTCTCGTTCTCGTTGTCGTCGTTGTGACTCTTCTTCGTCTCCTCTTCCTCCTCCCGCGCATCCGACATCTCGCTTGGTTTCCTCGGCATCGCTCTCAGCTGCGCCTGCGCGTGCTCTCCACTCGCGCCGGTTTCGCACGCGTGCGAGCGGATTAAACCGTCCACTCGCTCCGGGTCTTCGCACAAACGTTCTTTCGCGCGGATATTCGTTCGTCTCGCTTTCCCGTCGCTCACGTCGTCGTTCTCTCGCATTCGAGATGATGACACAGACGACGACGACGACTGTTGTTGTTGTTGTCGATGATGCTTTACTTCTTCGCTCGAGCTCGGATCGCAGGGCATCATCGCAACTCTCGCGCCTGCTTTTTCTGCCTTCTCTTCGTCCTCAAAGTCCGACGAGACGACTTCTATCCGGACGCATTGGAACAAAGCGACGACCAAAACGACGACGACGAGTAAGAAAAGGAGGAGGAGGACTATCGCTCGTTTCTTCCTCCCGGTTGTCTTTCTCAACCCCGCTCTGATAGTGTGCGCGTTACTACTCATCGTCGCGTCGAAATGAACGGTATGTGGTGTTTGTCTCCGCTCGAGCGAGAGAGTGAGGGAACATCTTCACAAAACGACGAGTGGGGGAAAAGATTTGAAATTGAACGACACACCTTGAGAGAAAGCAGAAAGAATGCTCGCGACGATGGCAACCGCGTTGAACAACAACGCGCGACTTTTACAACGCGGGAACATGACCAACACGAACAACAGGACGACGAGGAGACGATTTTTGCCCCGCGTTTCTTCTTCTTCGAAAGGAATAGGAGCGAAAGATGATGATGATGCTTCTTTGGGTAACGGGTTTTGGGGAAAACCAAAAGGAGCATTCACATCAGGAGGGGTGTTGATGTCCAGAAGTACTCCGAATAATCAGAAGAAGAAATCTCGAGGAATGGTTTCTCTGAAGACGAACGCGTCGTCCACGTCGTCGTCGTCTTCCGCAAAAGCAGCGGCAGCATCCACGGGTGATGGAAATGGTTTCAGCTTAAAAACTGGGTTT
>ENA-OWPI01000061-OWPI01000061.1-marine-metagenome-genome-assembly--contig:-NODE-61-length-149106-cov-11.384140_pt1 | contig 149106 bp, 94 predicted proteins | sample MGYA00238138_ERZ651775 | MGnify/ENA primary metagenome ERZ651775 (study PRJEB26906, sample SAMN06265043) | marine metagenome | isolation source: Helgoland LTER site | place: Germany:Helgoland, sampling... | reverse complement strand
GTGTGTGAAATTTTTTTATGATGTAAAAATGGATTGGTTTTGTTTTTTCTTTTCAGCTTCTCTTCGTATTTTTTCTTACCCTTATTTACTACTGTTGTGCCTCTCGATTTCACGTAATTTTCAATTCTCCCATCACACTTGAACACTCTTCTTCAGTTATTGTGATCCTGCTCCCCATCTCCACACTCTCTTTCACGTGCTCACAACCCCTTCCCCCAACCAAAACGATCATTTTCACTTTCATCGCCTTGCCCCGAGCCAAGAGACAAGCTATGGCACACGCCTCGGGAGATGAGTTTTTAAGCGCCGCTAGTTTTTTTAGCTGGTCTGATTTGCGCTCCACTTGGCGATCCCCCCTCCGGGTCTTCAGACCACCGAGAGGAGAGTGGGCGACGAAAGTTATACCGTGCCGCTCGCAGCAACGAAGCACTCCCTTCTTTGACGATGCTGCCGCACCGGGGGGAAGCGGCTTCTCTGCCTCGAGATTATAGAGACTATATTCGTTCTGAACTGTCAACAGTGCTGCTGTTGACCCCCCCAAAACGGCAACAGCATCTTCAATCTGACCCACAGTAGCATTGCAAAGACCAACGTGAGAAAGGAGTTTTTCGTGTATCATTTCTTTGGCAGTGGTCATTGCAGATACTAGACTCCTTGAATTAGTGTGATGTGTCTGCCATAAGAAGAGAGGCTCAGTAGGGTCGCTGTTACAGTTGTCTTTGGCATCAAGAATTTGCTGGCGAAATGATAGTCGATTTCCTTCCCTCCAACCGGTAGATTCATTACTAACTCTGTTCATCCCACTCTTAGTGCTAACGACTAAAGGAAGGGTCTTCTTAGCGTCGGCGATTTGTCTGTCTATTTCGTGCCTGTTGTCGAACGGGTGACAGTAGACATCAGCTGTATCAACAAATAAGTGGACACCAGAATTTTTGGGGGGGGAAACGACTCTGAGTATGTTGTAGAATTGAGAAGGGGACGGTCTCGCTGAGAGTGATGGGTACCCCACGCCGCAGGCGAGGCAACCGAAACCCACCGGGAGTACAGTTATGTCATCCGTCAAGGATATTGCTTTGTGAATCCCTTTATAAGAAATAATGGTGCTTTCAGAGAGGGAAGGAGGTTTAGCAGTTTCACAAATGCCGCAATATTCATCATGGGGGGGGTTTCCTTCGAACGTGCAGCAAGTACATGTCCACTGGGAGTCGATAGCAGCATCATCTTCTCCGCTGATTCTCTCTTCTTCTTCGCTGCAAAGAGAATCGCCTCTTTTCCGTTTGGAGTTCATGGACACCTTCTCCATATTTATTTGTGTCGAGATTATTAAGGGTTGAATCCCGTTGCTTACGCGCTCATTTTCGTTTAAATGTCAAAAATGGTGCAAAAGGGGAAACGGTCAGAAAAAAAAAAATTGATTGTTTTGAAGGTGTCCCGAAAAGCGCCCCCCCCCCTGTGCACACCTTCTTGTCACTGAGTGTTGGTGTGAACCCATTTCGACAAGAACCGACTTTGTGTGTGCTCCCGACGTTCAAACATCATTCGCCATTGTCATTGTCTAGCCAGCAACCCCCATCACAAGGGCCCCTTCGTCGCATAAATGTCTCAGTTTTCCGCTATGTTCCGCTCTTCTTCGCGCTGTATTAGTGCTGGAGTCACAACTCTTGCTTCCACTCTTGCAGCATCCTCGGCCATTGCCCTGGATGATTCTGACGAGACAAAACTGTCGATAATTCCACCCCCCTCTGCTAGCACAGATAACCTGACCAAGAATCGAGTATTGTCTGTGGCTAACGATCAATCTAGGTATAACTTTCCGCTTAGCCAGAAATTCAGCCCGCGAGTTCCCTTTCCGCAGTGGGACAAAGATTGGGATGAGGATCGTGTTGAGGAAATTCGATCTCATAGTGGAGAGAAGGCCTCTGTGGTCAACAACAACGTTACAAAGCATATAATCTTAATTCGCCACGGGCAGTATGACGAATCTTCGCATCTCGGCATCTCGCTACGGCATCTCGCTACGCGGGAATCTCAGCGATGCAAAAAAACGCAAAGGCAATCACGAAATGGCGAATTGCGAATTCGTTGATCGGATCATCGCAAAAAAAATGGTCCGATTCGTCGGGGACTCGAACCCCGGTCTCAGCGGTTCTCTTCTTGACATGACAGCGCCGTATACTAACCACCTATCTGTAGATGTCGTCAGAGAATGGACAAGATTTGGACGTCAAAGAACTCACACTAACGAATCCTCGCTTAAAGCATATTGAACTGAACTTTCGCCACGAAATAAGAAATATGAAGAAAACAATTAACACAAAATACCCTAAACCCTAAACCCTAGAAAAAGATCTCATCTCTTTGTTCCGGAAAAAGAAGATAAAGCAGAGCTTTTTCCTATAAAGAAATCAAATTTGGGATCAAACCTTCCTCACTTCTATTCTTATTCTATTCTATCATCGCATCGCGTGAGATTAATACAGAACAAACAAAGAACAATGTTGGCGTTACAACAAAAACAGTGTGTTGTTCAAAGCAATGTTTCGATCCTCCGATCTAAAAATCAACAACAACAAAAATCATCATCACCACGACGTCAAAGCCGTCAATCAACTATAATAACTCGATCGTTGTTCAACTTTGCGCAAAAGCCGGCTAATCAAAAGAAAGTGGTCGTCATTACCGGCGCGTCCTCTGGTTTGGGTTTGTACACCACCAAAGCTTTGGTGGAAACCGGGGAGTATTGCGTCGTCATGGCGGTCCGTAACCCGGCGAAAGCGGAGGAAAAAGCGAAAGAGTTTGGTTTCCCGGCGGATGCCTATCACGTGATGGAGTGCGAGTTGGCGGATTTGGATTCGGTGCGATCGTTCGCGAAGAAGTTCTTGGCGTCGAGATACGTCCAAAACTTTTCGGCGTTGATCTGTAACGCGGCGTTGTATTTACCGAACGCGACGGTCCCGTCGTTTACGAAGCAAGGTTTCGAGGAGTGCGTCGGCGTGAACCACTTGGCGCACCACTTGTTGGCGTTGTTGTTGTTGGATAAACTCAGCGTTAACGCGAAAGCCGAGCAAAAGAGGTTAATCATCGTCGGTTCCGTCACTGGAAACACGAACACGTTGGCTGGCCAAGTCCCGCCGAGGGCGAATTTAGGAGACATGGAAGGCTTGAAAACCGGCTTTCGCGGCGGCGATAGAAACCAAAACGCGATGATTGACGGCGAACGATTCATCGGCGCCAAAGCGTACAAAGATTCCAAATTGTGCAACATGTTGGACATCAAAGAGTTTGCCCGACGATACGCGGACACTGGGGTGCAATTCTCCACCATGTACCCGGGTTGCATCGCCGAGTCCAACTTGTTCCGCAACCACACGCCGTTTTTCCAATGGTTGTTTCCGGTGATTCAAAAGAACGTCACCAAAGGTTACGTTTCGGAAACCGAAGCTGGTTTGCGTTTGGCGTCGTTGGTTATCGACCCGCAATACACCGAGCAAGGCGCGTACTGGTCGTGGAAGGGTGGCGGCGATCAGTTGATGGATAACTACTGGGATTCCGGAAACAGAGAGATTGCGTTCAACAACAAGCCGAGTAAGGAAGGCAGAGACATGGAAAAAGCGCAAGCGGTGTTTGACTACTCGAGCGCGCTGGTCGGCTACAAGCCGACCCCGACGATAAAGAAATTAGACACCGAGGCCATGGCTGCTCCGGCCAGATAAACTATATAACCTACATACAAACGCCCGCATTAACTACATCGACATCAATAACAACAACAAGTATAAAAAGAATAAAATATACCAGTAAGAGAGATTTTTATATAAAGCTTTTATACATACACACGCTACATAAATTTACACTAAACAAAAACCTCTTCTAATACTAACGCGTTCAACCCGAACGGCTCCTTCACTAACTTCTCGTGCTTCCATATCCTCACGATCCACTTATCTTCCGGACCTAATACTTCCAAGCCTTCGTGTTCGACGCGTTCGTCGAACTCCCCGGATTCAGTCGCCGGAAAAAACAACAAAGCGCTCCCTTTCCTCGGCACCACTTTTATATTCAAACGATTGAACACCGTTTCGCCCCCGGAACTTTCCGACTGATCGTTCAAATACACTAACAACGTCGCTAACGTTTGGCCGCCTCTCTCTGCGTCTTCTATTTGCGCCCCTCTGTTGGCGTCAAAGTGCGCCGCTAACCGTTGCCCGGGTTCGTACCGAATACACGTCGGCGCCTCGAACGTGTTCGGATTTGCTCCCGCTAACAACTTTCTCGTATTTCTAATCAACGTCTTTTCCCCATCGGACTGTCCTCCCAACACGCAACTGCTCGACGTTCGCATTTCTTGCAACTCTTTCTCTTTCTTCTGTTTCTCGAGCAACGAAAGCGCCACGGCGACGCCCAACGCGAACGCGTACGCGCCAACACCTCTCAAAAGAATAGGCAATCCAAACTCGTTCAAAACGGACGACCCGTACAAAATGTTCACCACGGCAAACCAGAACGCCGGGCCTCGCGCGGCTAACTCGACAGACGCCTTGAAATCGTTCGTCCATCCCGCGTACGCAATCGGAGACCGTTTTAGTTCGTTGGAATCTTTCGCCGCCTGTATGATACTCTCACACTCTCCAGAGGTTAAATAGTCATCGATGACGAATATATCCGGAGATTGGTGTATTTGGCGTAAATTATCGTAGTACCGGTCGATTTGGACGTGTCGGTCGAGGATGGCGGCAGAAGGAGAAGAAGAAGAAGATGATGATGTTGCAAAGTTGTATCCCGCATTCGCTTGGACGAGAAACACAGGAGTTCTCGTTGGCGGCGTTCTCGCCGAGGAGGAAGAAGAGGGAGAAGAAGAATCCGAGGAAGAAGGGAACGAAGAAACGCCGACGAGGAATTGATGCCGCGCGATGGATGAAGTTCCAGCCAGCATGATGATACAAAAAAAGGTAAGAAGAAGATGTTGGTTGTTCTTGTGAAGAAGGAAAGATGGGACAGACGACGAGTGTTGATATTGATATCTCCTACAGAGTAACTCTCTTTGATTTTTATTTACATACAAACAAAACTTTGATTTAAAAACAATACTTATATTAAGCCTTGATGACTTTGGTAACTAAGAATCTCGTCATGTGTTGTCTGTGACCGTTTTTACGTCGGTAGTGCTTTTTCGGTCTGTATTTGAACACGATGACTTTCTCGTCTTTGTAGTTCTCTAACACCGTCGCTTCTACTCTCGCGCCTTTCACGTACGGTTGCCCAAACGTCGGTTTATCCGTGTCTCTCGTCGCTAAGACTCTCTCAAAAGCCACTTTGGAGCCTGGTTCCAAACCCGGTAAGGAGTGGCACTCGTAGTATCTGCCTTCGGAGACGAATTGTTGGGAGCCGCCGACTTCGATGATGGCGTCCCAGGCTGGCTTTTCGCCAGTCGATGGGGGGGTTTGGAAACCGATTTGGTTGATGGAAGACGGCGTGGCGGAGACGGTGGTGCGGGAGATTTTTTGTTGAACTGTTTGCGTGGAGGAAAGATGGATGAGAGAGAGTAATAAGAGGTGAGCGCGTGATGTGGGAAAGGGCAATTGCGAGACAGTCGACGCTCTCGAAAAGGATCGATGAAAATCTCTTTGCTTTTTGGATAAAGCTGCCCCCTGCTGCTTCAGGTTTTGGGGGCCGTCACCCTCGATTTTCTTCGGCGTTCACCCCTCCACGCGCGGAAATATTGGACCGATGCGACCCGCGCACCCTCGACGTTTCGAGAAAAACATAATCAACGCGCACTGTGTCGTTCAAAACCGTCGCGCGCGCGCTCGCCTCTCGCGTGAACCGAACGCACGCGTCGTCGTCGCCCGCGTTTTTGCGCGAAACTAAATTTTCGCGCTCAAAGGAGAAAATCGCGCGCTGAAAGAAGAAGAAAAAAAAATCGTAAACGAGACGACGCTCGCGCGATGCGAATTATATGCGCACCTCTGCTGTTCGTCGACGCGGTCGGAACACTCGTCCCGACTAACGCGGAGGATCGCAACGCGAATGCCATTTTTGTTTTAAGTGATGTCTAAGACTATTTTAATGCCGACTAATTTGGCCCGTCTTTTTCTTGCATGGCTGCGGTCTTCTCTTTTTGGGGTGCTATTGAGTCAAAAATTCTTCTGAAAAGAATAGAAGAAGTGCTACGTACTACGTGTTGGTGACTTTTAAAACGTTCGTTCTCTTCTATAAACAACTCTCCTTATTATTATACTACTACGGTACGGCATATTATTATTAAATCTCTCTCTATCTGACTTTCTCTCTTTAATTCATTCACGACAAACAGGCGGCGTAGACTTGTAAGTATCCGTCGGCGGCTTCGCTCACCGTCGTGACGCGAATGTTGTTTTGGTACTCCTCGAATCTCAAAACGACTTCGTCTAACATCGCCGGGATTTCCTCTGGTCTTCGGTAACTTCGTCCTCCGGCTTTGACTAACTCCGCGTGACCACTTCCGGATTGGTAAACTGTCGGCATGCCGCTCGCTAACGCTTCCACGAGCGCGTTGGAACACGGCTCTAAATACGAAGCCGCGAGAAAGATGTCGTGTTCTCTCAACATCGGCGCGAGTTTTTCGCTCGTCACCGGCGGCAAGGTTTTTATGTTCTTAAACACCATCCCGTCTGGAACGTTCCCGCTGAAGAAAAACTCGTACTTGGTAAAGTCCAAGTTATCGTCCAACCATTTAAACGTTTTAAATCCTTTTCGTTCGCCGCTGGACCACGAGCTGGCCATAATTTTCGTCTTGCGTAATCTCGAAAACGGCTGTCTTCCTCGATTGTGGAAAATCGTATCGTCCACCGCGTTATTTACGATTTGTAAATACCCTTTCGGATCGTACCCTAACATCTTATTCATATCGTACGACCATTTACTCTGAAAAATAGACGCGCAGGCGAACTCGTTGTTAATCCAATACACTCGATCGTCCTCTCTCGCTCGATACGGCAAATTCGCCTCCTTCCTTGGATCTTTGTTATACCTCGCGGAATAATACGGCCCATCTAATCTGTGCACCAACTTTAACTTCTTCCCGCTCTTCAGAAACGCCTCTCGAAACGGGTCCACTTTAAACGTCACCGCGTTGGCCATGTAAATTTTCACCCCCGGCACGATGGCGTTCTCCACGACTTTAATCTTCCTCCTCCGAAACTCCTTCACCAACGCCATTAAAAATTGATTCCCACCACCCCAGGGAGGTTTCCGAAACACGTGGAACACGCCGATAGATTTCACCCCGAACGTTTTATCTGAATTCTCGTGCGCCGGATTGTGCGCCCCCGCGTTGGTTTCTCCTCCTAATCCTATTCCTATTCCATCGTACGTTCCGTCCCCATCGTCTTTGCTCATATTCAAAAACCGACCGCGCTCTTCCGCGTTTCCCGTACCCACGAACGAAAATCCAGGTTGCCACTCGTTTTCCACGCCGAGTAAGTGCGTCAATTGTTTCTCTCGAAACGAAAGGTTCGAGTTCGAACGGCCGAAGAAGTGCGCGAAGTTTCCTCCTCGAAGCTGATGATGATTTTCCCCTCCTCGACCGTGCTGTTGGTGGTGAACAGGAGCAGCAGCATTCCTCCTCTCAAAATTCTCGCTGGTGTAGTAATAGAGACCAAAAATCGCCCCGACGAGAACGAGGAGGCGTTTTCGTCGCTTCGTGATGATTGCCCCCATTCGTGTTGTTATTTTATCGCGAAGTGTTTTGTGGCGGTTTTTTTTAAAGCATCACTCCAAAAGCACTTGATGATGATGAGCAGTCGCTCGAGCGCGGTCGCCTCGACGTCGTCGACGTCGTTACGTTGTTCAAAGGCTAAAACGCGACGACGAGCTGTTGTTAACAATATTGGAAGTTTCGTCGGCGCGAACGACGGGAGGAGAAGACCTTTATCGGCGGTTGAATCATCATCATCATCAGACGAAAAGTTCGTTCCAATCGATTACGAATCGCAAAACGCCCCGGGCGAAACCGCAAACGGCCGGTTCGGTCCGGACGCGATTCTTTTAATAGGGTTTACCCCGACCGAAAGAACAACTGTTCGAGAAATGCTGAACGATATGGGCGCGGATTTCATCGATTTGATCACGTGCACGAAAGAGATGTACGAAACTATGAGTTTGCGAGAGTGCATGGGGGTGACACAACGGGAGGAGGACGAAAAAGTGTTTTCAGTCGCCGGGGTGCAGACGAAGATTGTGATCATGAGCGGGATGATTGGAGCGGAAGTAGCGAGCGTGGTGGATGCGTTTTACGAATCACAGTTTAAGGATAACGCGCCGGCGTTCGCGTGCGCGGTGCCGAATAGCTGGGAGAAACCGATAAAGCAGACCGCAGAGGAGATCAGCGGAGACCACGCGGAAGCGACGAAGCAACGGAGCGCTTGACGGAGAAAGATCTTAATGATACTTTTAAGCGCGCAAAGATCTAGATACTTTAGTGTATACTACAAATATATTATATAGGTGGAATTCGTCTACTACTTTCGTTTCTTTTGATGATTTTGTTTGCGCTTGGACGACATGGCAGCGTTGACTTTTATCTCTTGTTCGTTGGGTCCGCATCGCAACGTGTTTCGCATGGCAGGATTTTTCATCTCTTCTCGCTTCTTCTTTCCGAACAGGTGCGCCGATGTACTTCCATGTGAACCATCAGCTTCCCACCAACTCGGTTGGGTCTTCCTTTTAGTGCCGTCGCCAATGGACGGTTTATCTTTTGGCACGGTAAACTCGTCGGCGCCTCCATCTTCATCTTTTTCTTCTCTTTTCTGTTTCTTCATATTCGATTTCTTTCCATTCTTCTCTTTTTCTTTTTCTTCTTCGACATCTCCTCCTCCTTGTTTTTCATCGTCGTCGTCGTCGTCGTCGTCTTCACCGCGCTCATCGATTGGTTCGTCGCCGTTACCAAATTTGTCTCGAAACTTGTTTTCTAATTCCGGCAACGCCTCGGCAGCTTTCGCTAAAATCTTCAAATTCGGATCGACAAACTGTTTCGCGTTGGCTAACAATTCGATTAAATCTTTTGCCAAAGGGGCAAACTTCCTCGTGAAAAAACTCAGAGCGCTCCCAACTTTCTCGTTTCTTCCAGCTCGGCCGATTCTGTGTTGATACTGCTCGATGCTTCCCGGGAAATCCCAATTGACCACGCACTCTAAACCGGCGACGTCCAAGCCTCGACCGGCGACGTCCGTAGCGACTAAGATTGGCGTTTTTCCAGCCTTGAAATCTTTCAAGGCCAACTCTCTCTTATCTTGACGCATTTCACCGTGTAACGTGGACACTTTTTCGCCGTGTTTGACCAACAAATCTTTCACAAACTTTACCGTTTTGATGCGATTGGTAAACACGAGCACGCGCGACCGAGCGCGACCGTCCTCTTTCCGTAAGTTATCGACATATTTCATCAACTTTCGCGATTTCTTGTGCTCAGCGCACACGTGAACGGTTTGAATAACTTTCGAGGCGCGTTGTACGAGTTCTTCCTTCCCTTTCTCGGCGTTTTGCGCCGATATGTCGACCGCGTTTGCACTCAAAGTCACCTTCTCGTAGTCTTTCTTCAACCACTTTCTGGCAATCTGTTTCACTTTCGCCGGAAAGGTCGCCGAAAATAAAGCCGTTTGTCTTTCTTTCGGTAGATTCTCGTACAGTTGCTCCAACTGTGGTTCAAAACCAAGCGCTAACATTCTATCGGCTTCGTCTAAAATGAAAATCTTACAATCGCCTAATCGATTCTCGCTCGCCGGAACGACTACGGATTTCCCCGACCCGTCGTCGCTTTTCTTGGTCCCACCGGCGTTAAAACATACCGTCGCACACAATCTCCCCGGCGTTCCAACCACTAAAACCCCTAACTTTGTCGGCGCTAACAAGCTCTCCTCTTGCTCTTGCTGATTCGTCCCGCCAACCACGCATACTAATTTCACCGGCGCCGCTCGTTTCAACTTATTCCCGACGCTCGCAATCTGCTGCGCCAATTCTCTCGTCGGCGCGACGATGAGACCATCGATCACATTCTTCCTACTGATAGCGTTGTTACTGCCGTTTTTCTTACCGTTCGTACTACTCATAAACTCCGCCACCCTCTTAATCACCACGTCAAACGCCGGCAACAAAAACGCCAACGTCTTCCCGCTCCCCGGCGGCGCCACGGATAAACAATCCGACGAGTTACTACACAAAGCCATCCAGGACGATTTCTGTATCGGCGCTATCCGTCGATGACCGATTGTTTTCATCGCGTCGATGAAATACTCCGGGACGTTATTGTTTTGATTTTGTTCTTTATCTTCCTCCTCTTCGCTTTCCGACTTCTCTGATTCTTCATCGTCCGAGCCGCCACCCGTTTCCTCTCCTTTTCCTCCTCTTTCTCCCATCACGTTCTTCTCCATCTCCATCTTCACTTTCTTCCTCATCGCTTTCCTCGCCAACCTTTCCCTCTCCATCTTCCTCTTCTTCATTTTTTTCTCCGCCTCGTTCTGTTCGTCCTCCTCCGCCAACGCCGGCGGCAACGGAGGCGCGAAATTGCACATGCCGACGGTGTTTCGGTTTCTCCCTCGCTTCGCGCGGTTTCTGCGCTCGTTTTCGCCTTTCTTGTTCAGAGAGGCGAGACGTTTGGCGTTCTTTTTCGATTGCTTTCGCGCGAGGAAATCGACCGTCATTCTTCTTGTTTGTTAAAGAGCGGGAAAGAGAGACGAAGTGCGAGAAAAGTCTGACGTTTTTATCTTTTTACGTTTTCTTTTCAACTCTTTTGTGCTACGGTTTTATTTACTAATAGGAACTACTATATATAAGCGAATAGGCGATGCGCGCGAGATGTATTATAAATCGCGCTGCTTCTGCTTCTGCTGCTTCTGCTGCTGCATTCTCTCTCTTTCTCTCTCTCTTGTGATTTCTCATTCTTTTTTTTAGAGAAAGTAATCCGGACATCGCTTTTGCGCTTGTTGCTCCTCGCCTCTTCTCGGCGCCGGATCAAACTGTAAGAAATTCGTCTCCATCGTCTCGCTTACCTCCATAATCGCCGCTTGATTTCCGCATCGATAGCAATAATTCGGCGCGCTAAATATCGTCACCAACGCCTTGTCGTGATGCCATAAAAACCCTTCCATGACCAACTGATGCGCGCGCGCGATTAACGTCAACCCGTTGTTGTGATTAAACTGCTCGGTAATATCTTGCCCAAAAGTATACCCCGCCCCTCTCGGGCTCATCCCCCACCCAGTTCTATCGTCAGGGTCCGACCACACTAAATCACACACCGGTCCTTCGTGCGGAACCTCCGCGAATCGATCAATCTTTCTCACCTGGTCGAGCGTATCGATGCTCGGACTTAACCCGCCGTGCGGGCAGAAAATCTGATTCTCGATGCACGCGGATAACGGCATGAAATCAAACAAATCCGTAAACGCTTTCCAAATCCCCGCGTGGCCGTATTTTCTCATGCACTCGTCGTAAAATCCATACACTTGCGTAATCTGTCGACTCTCGTGGTTTCCTCTGATTATGGTCACCCGATCGGGAAATCGGACTTTCAACGCCACCACTAACGTGACCGTTTCCACCGAATAATACCCACGATCGACGTAATCGCCCAAAAACAAGTAATTCGTATCCGGCGCGTACCCACCCATCTTAAACATCTCCATCATATCGTGAAACTGCCCGTGAATATCCCCGACAACAGTCACCGGCGAGCGAACGTTCGTGACGTTCGATTCTTCGCTGATTAACGCTCGCGCGCGATCGCACAAGCGCAACACGTCCGCTTCCGGCAAGAACTGGTGCTTCAACAACGTCTCAATCATCGAGTCGTAGGTTGGGTATTCCTCTAAACCTAAGCGCGCGTTCATTTTTTTCGTATTATACCCGTCAGTGTATATTTCCGCGATTGGTTATTTACTACAAGTCTCTTTGGAAAAACGACCCCGAGCCCCCGATGATGCGTAAAAAAATAATACTCTCTCTTACGTATATATCGAGCAGACGTCAAGAATCTCTCTCTCTCCCTCTCTGCGTGTCTGTCTGTCTGATTAAAGGAGAGAGACTGCGCAGGAAAAAGTTTTTGATGCTACTCGTGTGAGGAGAGTTTGACGCGAGAGAAAAATGGCCGATCGTTTTATAAATATTTCGAGAGAGCAGTCCGAAAAGTCTTCGTCTTCTTCTTCTGAATTCTGGAAACTTTTTTTTTTACTTTTTCGAGATGTGCGTGTGCACATGTGTGTTTTAAAATAGCAGTGTGTGTCTCTCTTTCTCTCTCTCTCTCTCTCTCTCATCAAATATATCTCTATTTTCTCAGTCGCTGTTCTCTTCCTCGTGAGCTGGTTGCCGAACCTCCACAAATTTAGCGTATTCTTCGTCCGTTGGTTCTGGGCACCCTTTTTCGAGCAAATAGTTCACGCACTCGGGGTGCTCGCGATACCGAGCGGAAGCGATGTCTTGCCAGTCGTTAAGAGGCACTTTCGCCTCTTCGACTAAGTATTTGAGGCAATCGAGGCGGCCATACCATGCAGCGTTGTACACGCACGCACGCTTTACCCCATCAGATATCTTTCTTTCTTCAACAAGAAGATATTTCAAGATGCCTAAGTGACCACCGCATGCTGCTTGTATTGCCGCATCTTCTTCCGTCTCTCGCGAAGGTTTTACTTTGTCGAAAAGAAATCGAAGACAGTCAAGGTGTCCTTCATCAGCAGCTTGTTTACACGACTCTTTTTCATCACACGGGCAACCATTCGAGAAGCAGTACTTCAGCATCTCGAGATTACCTTTATGTGCTGCCGCATCAATCGTCTCTTCATCCCACTCGCAATGTTTCACTTCTCTCGCCCACTTGAGCAACTCGAGTTTGTTCGTTGTAGCAACATTCCAACAAAACCAGGCTTGATCCATCACCGTTCCATCTTCAAATTTCTCTCCCCAGCACATGTGATTCCACGCCCAATCCAGCGTCGAAATGGATGTACATTCCCAAATAGCCCATTTTAATTCGCATACGTTTACCCCGGCATACTTAAGCACATCCAAACTCGCACTATTCACCTTTGAAAAGAACATCCGATCCGTGTCGTTCAATTTCGGAATCACATGCGAGACAAACACATCCTTATGATGCAACACCAATCCCGTCCACAACTTCGTCGGCCCGAGCTTCAAACGCTCCATATCCGCCACAGCCTCTTCTCGATCGTCTCTTCTTTTTCTTCTTCCTCTTCTGCGCGTTGCCGGAGAGAGAACTTCTTCTTCCCAGTATTATTCGTCGTTTCCTCGTGAGGGAAGATGTGTTCTTTTTTCTCTCGAGAAAAAAAAGCCGTTCTCTCACTTTTTCACACTTTTTCTCTACTTTTTCTCTGCTCTCTTTCTTTCTTAGTAGTACACATTAGAGAACGAGAGAGAGACGGAGAGAGAGAGAGAGTCTTTTCTTTCGTCGTTTGGGGAAGGAGGAGGAGGAATTATCCGGTGCGCTCTCTCTCTCTCTTTGTTTCTCTCTCTCGCGTTGTGACGCGTATCGTTCGGATAGGAGATGATGTCGTCCAAGGGAAAGAAGAGAAAAAGCGACCGCCGCCTCGACGAGCGAGATTTAGATTACTTCGACGACGGGAAGCTACCGCCGGATCACGTGAGAGATAACGACGACGACGGGGACGGGGACGCCAAGGATCTCTTTTACGAGAGCGAGGACGACGTGCTCACCAAGAAAGAGAAGAGAAAAAGAGAGGACGAGGCTGAGCAATTGGCGCACGAGGAGAACCATCCTCCTGAAAAGAGAGAGACGGCGGAGGAAAAACGAACGCGTTTAGCGCGCTTATATTTAGAGAAGTTACGGAGAGAAGCGGCGTTAGAAGGCGACGACGAGGAGTCGGATGTAAACGAGGACGAGGACGTGGATCCGTCCGTGAGAAAGAAGCGGAGAGATTTAGACAGCCACGACCGGTTGGCGAATAAACTCGCCAACGAGGCGGCGGAAGCGGCGGGGAGACACTTTCGGGAAATCGCCGACGGTGTGAAACCGACGAAAACGCCGGTATTGGGGACGTACTTTTCTAGAAAAGCGCACAAACAAAGCGTGACTGGGGTATGTTTGAGTTCCGACGACCGAACGGCGTATAGCGTGAGTAAAGACGGGGCGATTGTGGAGTGGGACGTGGAAACCGGGAAGCGGACCAAGTATCCGAGATGTCCGGTGGTTACGCAGGAAGAGATGCGGACGAAAGGTGGGGGTGGACCGATGGCGCCGCCGAGAAGTGGCGCTGGGATTTTGTTAACCGTAGCATGTGCGAGCGAGAAGAATATCGTCGCGGTAGGTGGTAACGATAAACGAATTCACGTGTTTGATACTAGGATGAAAAAGTTCGTCACGACGTTCGCCGGCCATCGAGGCGCGGTGACTGGTTTGACGTTTAGGCACGGTACAGGGCAAATGTTTTCGTGTTCGGAAGATAGAACGGTGAAAATCTGGTCCGTGGACGATATGGCGTACGTGGATACGTTGTTTGGACATCAAAGCGAGTTGAACGGGATCGACGCGCACAAGAGAGAGCGATGCGCGACGGTCAGTTCGGATCGAACGTTGCGAGCGTGGAAAGTAGCCGAAGATTCGCAGTTGGTGTTCAGACCGTCCATAAATGACGAGAAGAGGACAGATTACGCCATGGAGTGCGTGGCCTCGGTGTCGCATGACCACTGGATTACTGGCGCCAGAGATGGCGCCGTATCATTGTGGAGCGCGAGTAAGAAGAAGCCGCTGTCGACTTTTTCAAAGGTGCACGGATACGACGAACCCATCGGGTTACCGAAAAACTGGGAAGAAGAGGACGGAGAAATTGTTTTAGCCGATCGAATGGCCACGCAAGAATTTTTGAACCTCTCCGTGGAGGATAGAAATAGAGGCGGGTGTGGATATTTAGCGAGTTCGGTGGTCTCCGCCGCGGTGGGCAGAGGGACAAACTTGTGTGCGACAGGTGCCGGCGATGGTACGATTCGTTTGTGGAAAGCAACGCCAGGGGCGAAAGATACCGCGTTGGAACCGAAACACTCTTTGCCACAAAGAGGCTTCGTGAATGGATTAGCCATTGCTTCGTCTGGGAAGTTTTTGTTAGCCGGCGTCGGGCAAGAGCCGAGACTCGGGAGGTGGGGAAGAGACGCCGGTGCGAAAAATGGGGTGGTCATGCATCGATTGGATCACATCGTCGAAGACGATTCGGACGACGACGATGAAGAAGATAGCGATGATGATTCCATGGACGACGACGACGAAGAGGACGACTAAGGAATAAATAGTAGAGAAAATTTAGAAGCTTTAGACTGAAATTTATTGAAAGGAAAAATATGTGTGTCTTTCTTTTGTATCTCATCATTTTGATGTATCTCTTTCTTTCTCTCTCTTGTTCTAGTTTAATGGGTAGTAGTATAAGTTGTCGTAATCCTTGTTATTGTTATTGTTGTTGCTGTTGTTGTTGTGGTGGTGGCGGTGGTAGTATCAATTTGCTCTCGTCTAGTAAGTTTATTCGTGGTCGACCCAAGTCCATGGATCGTCGGAGTTCGCATATCCTTCAAGAAACTTCGTTCCTTTACACGTAAACCTCTCAAACGGGCACAGCAACCTCGGCTTCGGCAACGTCGCCTCGTACTCCTTCATGTGATCGAACCACTCCTTCGCGTAATCCGTCTCTCTGTAATCCGGGAACCACGGTCCGCCTTCCGTGTAATGAATCGCCTTTGGCTTTCTCTCCCCCTCGTACGGCTTGTACCACTCGACCAAGAAATTCCACTCGTAATCAATTTTACCAATCAACGAGTCGTCCGTAATCCACGAAAATCTGTGCAAGAACGAGCCCGGTTGGGAGTTGATCATGCTCAAATTCACTCCTTGGTTCGCCGGGTGTCCACAGTTGTACAAAACCATCGACGACCAGTTCTTCCTCGGGTACGCCTCTTGCGCTTTACCGGCTAATTTCACATCCACCGTCGGTTTGTAATCGTGTTGCACGCACATGATGGCGTACTTGTCGTCGATTTGATCGATCAACTCCTTAATATCCCCCAACCACAAGAAATCGTCGTCCACAAACATCGCCCATCCTTTGTAGTTTTGCAAATACGGCACGAAAAAGCGGCAATACGTAAACTCGGTGGATTGCTTCGGATCTTGGGTTCTCGTGTAAATGCCTTGCTTGCGCATCTCTTCTCTCTTGAGAGGAATGACTTGGATGGGCACCGAGGAGTGCTTTTCCATGGAATATTTCGCCACCTTTTGAGACACACATCAGAGTGCGACGAGAGTAGTGTTCAAAGTAAAAGAGGAAGAGGGAAAAAGTCAGTCAAGTGCGCGCGTTGTTAAAAGATGATTACAAAGAGAGCGAGAGAGATCATTTTCGAGAGAGGCAACCGATTGGTGGGATGACGACGCTTCGCGCGACTCCTCCTCCTCCTCCTCCTCCTCCTCCGAGAGAAGCAAAAAACGAAACGGAACACGAAACGAAAACTCTCAAACTCACCTCGAACGTGATGTCCTCGTGGGAATCGTACCCCACGTAGCACCTGAACGGCATCTCTTTCGTCGCTAACTCGTCGCTTTTATTCGCCATTTTGTTTCTTTTTTTTTGTGAGGACGAAATCGCGCGTTTTGAGCTCAAATCGTCAGTCAGAAAACAAACAAAGCACAAAGCAACAACTTATGCAAAGGAAAGAAGTAGAAAAGCGGAAGCGCATATGTACAAATCTGTCTGCGAAAACATAGTAATCATTCGCGGATATATATTTAAGCGTGTGCTGCTATTTACAAAGTTACGTTCTCCTACGTTCTCTATTTCCTACTTTTTCCTGGAGGAAGAGGAGGTTTCACCGATTCGCTCGGCGACTTCGGTGCTCAAGGCGGAGGCGAAGCGAAGCGCCAGGGCGGAGGCGCCCGGCGCGAGTCTCGGCGCCATTTCGAGAAGTTCCATGGCAATTTTTACATCGTTTTCAGACGGTGGCGAGAGGGAGACGGGTGGGAATTGCAGTTGAGACGAGCTGTCGTCTTTCTTTTGTTCGGAGTTTGCCGGTTTCGTCGTCGTCGTTGTCGTCGTCGTCGTCGCGGAGGAAGAATTTTGTTCGGCGATCAAAGATGTCAACTCTCGAGCGATTTCCAACGTCTCTGCATCTTTGCTACTCACTCGAGAGACATCGGAAAGCGATTTCAATGCCAAATGCGCCGGTGCTAACGGTGTCATGATTTCTTTTGGCACGGATTTCTCGACTTCTTCGAGCGCTCGTAAAGGCGCGGAGAATACGGAGGACACAGAGCCTGCCGCAGAGGCGATGAGAAAGCGACCAAACTCGCGAAGCGCGATGTCTTGCGCCGGACCACCTTCGGGCGAAAGCGCGAGCTCCAAAATTTGCTTCGCGCCCTTCGGAAGCGCAGAAACAGTAGCAGTGCGTTCACCATCTTCTTTCTTTTCTGCCGCCTCTTTCGTGACTACCTCCGGTTCGCCAATCTTTTCGTTGTCCGTTATCGAAGAGTAGGATCTGAACGCATTCGAAAGTTGTTTGACTCGTTTCACGCTCAATCGACCACTCTTGGCACCATCTTTACCATATAACATCTGTTCAAGAGCTCGACGAGACGTTGGCGAATTATCCGTTAATAATCTTCGCGCGACGTACGGGTAGCACTCGTTCGCGATGGAATAATCTGGGTCCGAGGCTAACCCGATGCCTTCGAGCACGGAAAACGAACGCAAAATGTACCCAAAATAACTCGGAATTTGGAAAATGTTGCCGTACTTTTCCTGGACGCCTTCTAAATCTTTCGTAAGTTTCGCAACTTTTGAATCCGCGCCGCCAGAGATTTCAATGAACGCGTCCCGTCGCTTCTTCGGATCCTTGATACCTCGTAACTCTTTTCGAACCTCTTTCAATTTCTCTTCGTCCGGTAAACCGAGTTCGGACCGGAAACCGCTCGCGCCGCCACCTCTGGCCAACGCGGAAAAGAGCAAACCGATCGCTCTAGCTACGCCGGCGTCTTCCATGGCTTCTCGTTTACCGCTGGGAATAAATCCTAACCGGTCGAGATCCGAAGGTACCTCTTCGAAATCTTCCGAGACTAAGTGCGAGATGAACTGTAAAATCGACGCAGATAACTCTTTCGATACCGGAGTGACCAACCCCCAATCTAAAATGACTAACTTCCCGTCGTTCTGTCTGAACAAATTTCCCGGGTGCGGATCCGCGTGTAAGAAACCTAAATCCAGCAACATTGATAAATACGCTGTCAACGCTACCGCACATAATTTCGGAATGTCACCTTCTTTCGACTCGTCCAATCGAGCACCGTTGATCCACCCCGTCGTCAACACTTTTCGAGTCGTCGCTGATGTATAAACCGGCGCCGCGGTGACCACGTTCGCTAAATCCTGTCTCGATTCCATCGCTTCGCGGAACAACTGCCCGTTTCTCGCTTCGGCTAAGTAATCGAGTTCGGCGATGAACCTTTTTCCCCACTCGTCGATGATGCCTTCTAAATCCGAGTTCAAGCCTTTGAATTTCCTCCACGGCTCCGCGAACGATCGAATGATCCCAATATCTAAAGAGATGGCGACTAACGCGCCCGGTCGTTGGACTTTAACCGCCACGTCGATATTTTCGCCACCTTCGGTCTTTAAATTTGCTCTATATACTTGGCCTAAACTCGCGCTCGCGATTGGTTTTCCTTGATTTAAAACCACTCTCGTCTTGTCCGCCGAGTTGGAGCCTAACTCTTTTTCGATGATTCGTCTCGCGAGCTCGTCATCAAACGGCGGCACGTTATCTTGCAGCTCTCTCAACTCTTTCACGTACGCTTTTGGAATCAAATCCTGTCTCGAGGAGAGCACTTGTCCCAATTTCACGTACGTCGGCCCAAGTGAAATTAAAACGTCTTTCAACTGCGCCGCCCGTTTCGCATCCACTCGATTCTTCACCTCCTCCTTCGGCTCTTCCCCGTAAATCTTCTTATCCATCCACAAACCGACGGAAAATTTACCCAAAAGCGCCAAGGACTTCACCGCTCTTTTTAATAAGACCACCGGTCGTTTCGAAAAGTACTCCCGAATGACTTTCGGATCGTACGTTTGCAACGCCTCCGGCTCCTCTTCGCCTTCCTTCGCCGCCAACGCCGCCCACTCGTCCATGCCTTTATTCGGATCGGCAGAGTTACTCAGCACGACTAAAACAACGCCGAAGAAAGCAATCATCGCGGCGTATAAAGCATACTCAGACGTTGACGAGGTCACTGCTTTCAACGCCTCGTCCAGCTTGGTCAAATCCGTCCCGGCTGGCACGTTCGCCCTGGCGACTTCCGCCAACGCGTTCACCGCGCTCGTCGCTTTCTCCGTCGCATAACTAAACTCTATCTTCTCTCCTCCAAACAAAGCGCGTTTCCCGAGCTCGATCAAAGCATCCACCGCGTCCCATATCTTCGCGCTCTGCTCTACTTCCCACCGTTTCGCGCTTTCCACGAATTCGTTCGGGGACGCGTCAAAGTTCGCGGATGAAGGCAAAAAAGTAGGCACGTGAATTTCCGAAATTCGCGTTTTTGCATCCTCGAGAAAACGGTTCCCGACGTCGACGACGTCCCACGCGGTGTTGTTGTTCTCGTTGTTCTCGTTTTCCATCGGTGTTGTCCCCGCGTTCTCTTGGATTTCTTTCAACTTCTGGTACTGTTTTTCTAAAACCTCGGACATTGGTCCGTCGGTAGTGCTCTTCTCCGTTCCTCCTCTTCCTCCTCCTCCTCCGAACGCGCGCACCGTCGACGTCGATTTCTTCCCGAGCGTCTTTTTCTTCCTCGCGACGACGACGGTGTTTCTGAAAGAGGAGGAAAACCCGCGACGATGGATGATGCTGCTGCTGCCGCTCATTTTGAAGAGAGAGAGAGAGACAGAGAGAGAGAAGTACAAAGAGTCTCCTTTGCGTGGTAGTAGTCTCCTTCGCCGCTCGCGCGATGGTAATGTAGTTATTAGATATAATGGAGAAAAAAAGCGGATTATTGTCGTTTTGTCCTCACACCCAACGCGCTTTCTTTGAGGAATACACATTCACGCAAAAATGGACCAAGACGTGGCCCGGGTGAAAAACGCGACCGGGTTGACGTTACTCTGCGTCGATTTGCCCGAGAAAATCAATCGCGCGATGATTGAATTCGGGATAAACTTATTCGCGCATCGCGTGTGCGACGGGGGGAGATGGAAAGGCGCGAAAATGCTCCCGAGGAGGCGGTTACATTTCGCGTTCGTCGGGACGACGGAAGGAGGAGGAGGAACTGGTTCGCGAGTTGGGGAGTTTTTATACGCGGAAGAGGAAGGTGAGGTGGAAATTCGGACGTGGGACGCGAGGAACGAGCGGTTTTATTCTTCTTCATCTGAGCGGCGAAATGGTGACCAACATTTAACTGCAAAGGAGGAGGAGGAGGAAAAGGAAAAGGAAAAGGAACAAAAAGAGAGATTGATTTTAGGGGTGAAACGAGGTGATTTCGACGCGGAACTGGGCGCCTACGAGGAAGATTCGCGAGAAGATTTACGGTGGAGAAGTTTAGTGAGCCTCATAGATTTAGAATGTTTGAAACGATGCGAAGTAGAACCTGGCGTGATGTTCGTTCCAGGCGGCGTCGGGCGGTGTTTGGATGCGTACGGGAGGAAGAAACGCTTGGCGAGAGACGTCGTCGAAGAGGAAGGAGCGAAGGAAGAAGAAGAGGAGGATAGGAGAACGGCGAAGTTCACGTTTAAAGCGACAACGCGGGTACCTGAAGATGCGAGCGCGGAGATGTTGACGAAAATTCACGTGGATTGTAGGTTCAGATTCGAGAGAGCACTGAATATGTTTGGCGGAAACCGAGAGGCGATGTTAGCCGAACAACAGTTGGCGTACGTACTCTTTTTCACGTTCGGGTGTGGGAAGGGTTTAGAGCAGTGGAAGGAGTTGACAGTGATTATCGCGAACGTTATGGTAGAGTATATGAAGGAAGAGGTGGAGAGGAAGACTGGTAGCGAGCAATCTGCGATGAAAGATGCGCGCATCGACCAAAAAGGCGAAGAGAAAGAATTTTCCTCCTTCTTCGTGGGATTCCTCGATTCCTTGGAGGCGCAATTCAACGACGACGCGACGAACGAAGGCACGTTGGACGAGGTCGTCTCCGAACTGGCACCATCGAACTCGCGCGACGAGAAACAACTCTCCGATATCCTTCGCGACGCCATCTCGAAAAGTTATCGCGTCGTTGCCTCCTCTCCATCCTTCCCTCGCGACGTCGACGACGCCACGTTTGGATGGCTCGCGCGTTTCGAAACCACCGCCAAACGAGTGTTGCATCTGAAAATATTTAAAAAGCGAACACCACGTGAACTGCACAATGCACATCCAACGCTTATCGTCGACCACGACGCGGAAACCGAGGATGAACAACCTTTAATCGTGGAGTTACCCGAAGGCGAGTACGCTCGCATGGACAAAGACGAGGACGAGATAGAAGTCGTCGTTGTCGTGGAAGCAGAAGCCGAGGATAAGAACAACATAGCCAAAAACGAAAATAGTGGAAACACTCATCAAAATCGAATGAGTTGGATGGTCCAATAGTAATAGTTTGAGTAGCACTAGTAGGTATAACTCTCATCAGAGAGATGTAGAAAAAAGCACACCACGCTGTTCTCTCTTTTTCCTCTCAAACCACAAAACTTCATCACTTTTTCCATCGGAAGGAGCACACATCACATCGCGCGCACTTTTGCACGCGAACACACAAACAGAACAAAAAATGGACGCTTTACTCGCTCGCGCGCACGTGCTCGCGGAGAAGTGTAAAGATTCCAGCGTCGTTTGGTCCGACGTATGCGACGGTTTGCACGGAGAAGGTGCGCGATTGATTATATCTTTTTCTCTCTTCGTTCTCTCGCCGCCGTCGGTTAAAATCACAGCGAGGGCGAGAACTCGCGCGCGTTTGCCGCTAAGAACTCACCTTCTCCCTTTCTCTTTACGCGTGTACACGTAAAAACTCCAAATCTTTCGCGACAGATATCTCCTCGAAAGAATCCGCAGCGCTTCTCGTCAAATCTATCTTTCAAACGTTAAAGTTCAAGACGACAAAAACCAGTCGAAAATTGGTTGCTAAAACGATATCTAAAGCGCTGCGAGTGGGCGAGTCCGCGGGCGGCGAGAGTAGCGGAAGCGGCGGCGAGTTTGAGAAAGTATTCATAGTTTTATTGAAGAAATTTTCGGAAAAAGTAGCCACGCGTGCGGACGAAGAGGAGTGCGAAACGTTTAGTCGATGGTGTTGCGCGTGTTTGGAGCACGTGTGTCGTCGGTTGGACGCGGCGGGAAATGATGCAAGCGAGGAATTTGAAAGCGTCGTATTGGCGTTAGGGAACGTAGTGAAGGCATGTCTGGTGTCAAACAAGTACCATCACGTGCCTGGAATTGTGTCTTTGACTCTAAGAAAAGGCGAAGTTGGGTTGAGAGTGAATGAGTTGAAGGATATGCCGCCGGATTTGCGAGGGGTGTTGTACGAGGCTTTGAAGAGGAGGAAAGGCGTAGACGCGAGCGAAATTCGAAGAGGGCATTTGGAGAAGTTATGTGATTTTGCTGTCGCCAGTGGAAGTGGTGCAGACGTTGTGCTCGCGGCGCGCGCGAGTAAGCCGCTTTTGAAGGATTGCACGGCGGAAGATTTCGAGACTGTCGTGCGAGCGAAACTGGTCAAGGCCTTAAGAAGAAACCCAATTGAATCTACGTTGGAAGTCGTATCGAGAATGATTCGTCACGTGCCGAGAGAGAGCATTACGAAAGAATCCGCGCAAGCGTTTGCGGAAGTAGTCCTGCCTCTGGTGAAGCATGCGGACGAATCGAGACGCATCGCGGCCAAGGCTGTCGTAAAATCCTTTGCAAAGCTGTTGTCCGCGGCGATGGCGAAAGAAATTTTTCTCGAACCGCTTGTAGAAGAAGTTACGGCGAATGCACCGAGCGCATGGGCAGCTAGAGTTGGGATCTGTGACACTATTTCCGTCGTCGCGCAATCGCTAGTTGTCGCAGCTGTAGAGAATGAAGAAGATGGCAAAATTGCCGTTGAAACGATTGAAGGTTTAGCGGCGCGATTGAAGAGCGAGAAGCAAGTCGAAGCAAAATTTTCGTTGCTCGACGCGCTTTCGCACTGCCTTCAAAAGTGCTCTTCGTTCAGTGAAAACGCGAGAGATGCGATTTTTACGTCGTGTTCGGATGCTAAAGATCGACCGGCGACGCTTCGAGCTCTTTCTTCCGCGATTGCCGCGAGGCCCGATTTCAAGAAAGCGCTCGGGGCAAAAAGCGTGAAGGCGTTGATTGAAATCGTTAAACTCGGCGCGCAGAAAACAATATCGCGACCAGATGGTGTGGTTGCGTTATATATAGTCTCCGCGGCGGCATCAGAAGATGAAAGTGCTTATAATGCTTCCTCAGATGTATGGAAACCGGAGTGCCTGGAGGCGTATGCAGCGGCTGCGGCAATTTCGAAACTTCCAGACGATTGCGCGGCATATTACGCAAAATCGTTAGAGTTAATATTCAATATGGACAAAATCCTCGACAAGAAGAAAGTACTTCTCAACGCCACGACCTTGCTGGCATTGCATCCAGACTCTGCAACGCGAAAATCAGCTCGAGATGCAATTGAAATGATGCGATGTAAGAATAAGGCGTCTTCTCGAGATGTCATGGAATCACTTTTAGGGTGGGTAAAAACAGCGGAAGAAGAACACGTGTTTCCAATCTTAGGTGAAGAACTAAACGCAGAAGCTACCAAGAGCGGATTGACGAGTTTTGTCGCGCCTTTTCCCAGTCGATACTGCGGCGCCGCCATCGAGTCTTCCATATTTAACAGAGTATACTTCGACGACGGTACAATTAAACAATACGCATCCATCGACGACGATACTTTTTGTGCGTTTGCGGGGATTTTAATAACGCTCTCGCACCACGAGCTGGTACAATCGAGAACGGGAAGCGATTGTTGGACGCTCATCTTTTCGCGATTCTGTCGAGAAAGGAGCCCGAATGATATTGATTTGAATCGCATCGCTAGCGAGTGTGCAAAACACATCGTTGAGGAACTTCAAAACGGGAAGAATGTTCAAAGTAATCGAAAAGCCGTTCGAGCAGTATCAGCGATATCTTCCAACGTTGCATTAGATGTCATTCTGGAAGGCTATTTGCTCGACCCCATTTCTGCGTTTTCGGACGCCTGTCGACGCAACGAAACTGAAATCACAGAGAACGACGTGAAAGTTTTCAAAACGCCAATTGGAAGACTCTCAACCGATCCGAAAGATTCTCCGAATAGTACATCGGCGCCAAGTAGCAGCGCGCCGGCCTCGTCGGCGGGAACTTCTCTTCGCACAAAAAAAGCGTTGCGGCCTTCGCAAGCTGGCGCTGCGACTGCAGGGAAGAGCAAACCAGGAGGTGGCCAAAAGAATGACCCACGAGAGATTCAGAGACGTGCGCAGATGAAAGAAGAAACCGAAACGAGAGGAAGACTGGCGAAAATCGCGAAAATTATTGAAGACGGCTTAGAAATTATATCAAATGTCTTTGAAGGAGTTCTTGCGTACGACAAGAATCATCGGTCGTTGCTCTTTCAAGGCTACAAAGGGCAGATCCCGGTCCATCCTAAGAACAAACTTGGTGATGTTGCTGCAAATGTCGCGTACGATGTTGTTTTCCCACTCTGTAACTCGAAGATTTTGCACGATAGCGTGTGCGTGAGTTGCTTTGAGAGTTTCTTTGAAATCGTCGCGAGTACGAAAGGAATCGTCGCGCTTGCGGGTAAAGATCGTTTCTCTTCGCATCTTCGTGCTAAATTTGCCAGGGCGGTGGTATTATGCGCAGAAGCTCGAGATGGGTTTGAGAAACGACCGATGCTCGATCCGTTATCGAAAGAACCGATTGATGAAGATGCGGATCACGTGGAATTTGAAGTCGCCGTCATCGCCGAAGCGCTGGAAGCTTTGAGGGAAAACTTTACCAAATTAGGGGATGGGATTTCTGAGAGTAGAAATTTACTCTCGCTACTATTTCCGATTCTGTCGAGAGCGATTGAAAGAATCGATTGTTCATCGCAACATAAAATGTTGTGCTTAGAGTTGCTTGGTGATTACGCCAGGAAAAGTTGTAAACCGATGCGATCGGTAGCTGCCGCCGTTCGGTGTTTGACGAGAGCCATCAACTATTCGGTGAGTCCCAAGTTTACTTTGCTTGCTCAGGATACGTTGCTGTCAGTTGCAAAAACATCTACCAACGCAAACGATGTGCAGGCGTTAGTATATGGGTGCGAGAATGAATCATCAGAAGCTCGTAAAACGTGTTTAGAAGCGCTTTCATCTTTGTCAAACATTCATGCGATTACGGTAGAAGATATTGAAACGACGGATGAAATACTACGTGACATCGCCGTTCGACTGTTCATTGCTAAACATGATTCAAACGAAGCGTTTGCTGAAATGGCATCGACGGCTTATGCAAATGCGGGCGTATCTTTTGCCGATGAAGGCGATACCCAATCGCCGACTGTTTTACTCCCGTTTCTCTCGCACGAGTGTTTCGCAGTTCGAGAAGCGACGGTGAAAGCATTTGCGACAGCTGTCGAACAACTCCCAACGGGCGTTGCTTCTGTTTTAGCAAAATTGTTTGCGCTCTTCTCGAGTTGTACCGATGCATCTGGCCGCGCTGGTGTTGTTACCGCTCTGGGCGCCTCTTCCAATGCGTTGCAAAAACACGACGTTCCTTTGGTTGCCACGTTGCTGTTGAAGGCGCTCTCGGACGAATCCCTCGAAGTTCGCGAGGCGTCCATCGATGCCGGTAAAGTGGTCATCGCCGCTCACGGTGAAGCTAACACCGAAACATTACTTAAAGTATTTGAAGGTTATTTTGATAAACCGCCCGATAGAACGGTATCCGAAGAGATTCAGGATTACGCTAAATCCGGCGCGGTTGTCTTCCTGGCATCGTTGGCAGTGCATTTGGATTCGAGTGATCCAAAGGTCAAGCAAATTTTAGAACGTTTGTTGGAGGTTTTGGAAACGCCGTCTGAATCAGTTCAAAGAAAAGTCGCTGACGCGTTCCCACCGTTAATGAAACAACTCGCGACTGAAGAAGAGAAACGCGCGTTGATTGAAGGATTACTCGGGAAGTTGTCGCAAGGCGAATCGTACGCCGTGAGGAGAGGCGCAGCCTTTGGCGTCGCCGGTGCAGTGAAAGGTATCGGTATGGGATCATTAAAAGGTATGGGTATCATGGATAGTATTAAATCATTAATCGAGGATAAGAAATCGGCACAATCAAGAGAAGGAGCTTTGATGTGTTTCGAATTACTCGTTGAACGTCTCGGTCGACTCTTTGAACCATACGTCGTGACCATTTTACCAATGTTACTCGTCTCTTTTGGCGATCAAACAGAATCCGTGCGTCTCGCGTGCGAAGGCGCGTCCCAGAAAATTATGAAGAATTTATCCGCACAAGGCGTAAAGCTTGTCTTACCGGCGTTATTGGAAGGTTTACGCGATGATCAATGGCGCACGAAGAGCGGGTCTGCGAAACTTCTCGGCGCGATGTCGAGTTGCGCGCCGAAACAATTGGGTAGCTGTTTACCGCAAATTGTGCCAAGACTTTCCCAAGCTCTGGTGGACACGCACCCGAAAGTTGTCGATGCGGCTTCACTTGCGTTAAAGTCGATCGGGGACGTGATTAAAAATCCGGAAATTCAAGCGTTGTCAAAATACCTGTTAGGGGCAATCGCGCACCCGACGACGCACACAGAGAAATGTTTAGATATTCTCTTGGAAACAACGTTCGTTAACGTTGTTGACGCGCCGAGTCTAGCATTAATCATCCCAATAATTTCGAGAGGTTTAAAAGAACGCAAGGCGGATATGAAGAAAAAGGCAGCTAAGATTGCAGGAAACACATGCGCTTTGGTCGCGGATCCGAAAGATATGGTTCCGTACATCCCGGAGTTAGTCTCGGAATTGAAGAAGTCTCTCATCGATCCAAACCCGGAAGTCCGTTCGGTATCTGCTCGTGCTTTAGCCTCGCTTTTGGATGGTGCAGGTGAAGAACATTTTGAAGATTTAATCCCGTGGTTGACAGAGAAAATGCAAGGCGAAGGGTCCGGCGTCGAAAGAGCCGGTGCGGCGCAAGGTTTAGCCGAATGTCTCAACGCGCTCGGAGGTGACAGATTTGTTGCAATTCTTCCAGAAGTTTATCGCGGATGCAGTAGTCCTCTATCAAGAGTTCGCGAAGGTCATTTGCAGCTCCTGAAGTTTCTTCCCTTATCTGTTGGGCAAAAGTTCGAGCCGTACTTATCGGAGTCCTTGACCACTGTCCTTACCGGTCTCGCGGACGAGGAAGAGTCCGTCCGCGACGCCGCGTTGGGTGCCGGGAGAGTCTTTGTTTCCGCATATTCGCACTCTGAATCTGCGTTAGATTTAATTTTACCAGCAATCGAAACCGGCACGAACGCTACCGAATGGCGAATTCGACATTGCGCGTTGGAGCTCCTTGGTTCTATGCTCTTTAGAATAGTCGGCAGTTCCGGGAAAGCGCGCGTTCAGCGGGCGACGGCGGAAGAAGAAGAGGCGGCCGCGGACGAAGAAGGGATTTCAACCGAAGCACAAGGCGAGCAGTTGACGCGAATGTTAGGTCGAGAACGTCATTTGGACGTTTTGGCCGTCATTTATTTACTTCGGTGTGACGGGCAATCGCAAATTCGAAATGACGCCGTGCACGTATGGAAAACAGTTGTTGCGAATACGCCGAGAACTTTGAGAGCGACGTTACCGAGAATTGCCAAGCGCATTCTGCAAGCGTATTCTCAAGGTACGATATCGTCATTGTCCTCGTCAAAAACATCAACAGAAGGTTCAGACGACGATGAAGACGAAGAGGATGACGGCGAAGAGAGAAAAATGACCGGGGCGAGAGCCGTGGCGGATTTGACGAGAAAACTTGGTGAAAAGTTCATCGAAGGCATCTTACCAATTTTGCGCACTGTATTTGAGGCGACCGAGGGAGAAGCAGAACAAATCGTACGAAATGATAAAATCACCAAAGCTGGCGCGGCGCTGAGTCTCGCGGAGATTTTTGATTGCGCGGAAGAGTCCACGCACGAGGGTGGTATCGTCAACCCGAAGCAAGCGACGTTGTTCACATCTTTCGTCGAAATCTGTCTCTCCAACCCCAACGCGGATACTCAAGACGCCGGCGGCGTGGCCTTCAAAGCCATGTACCGATGGACTGGCGGTAAAGAAGCAGCGGCGAAAATCGTCCCAGACTTGTTGCGCGATATGGAAAGAGACTCAGCTTCGGAGGAAGAGAAGGCGAACGCGCTAAACGGTTTGCGCGTGGCGCTGAAAGCGCAACCGAACATTTTAGCCGTGGCGCTTCCAAAATTGGCAGCGCCGCCGATTACTCCCGATAAAGCAAAAACTTTAGGTGCTTTAGCATCTGTAGCTGGTCCGGCGTTGCCACCGCATTTGGATTCGATCATTCCAAGACTTTTTGACGCGATTGAAGAAGAAACAAATCTGCAAGAAGAAATGTCGTGGACCAAGCGCGAATCCTTCGATGACGTTTCTAAATTTCCAGCGTTCAACGCGTTGCGTTCTATCATTGCCGCCGCTCCTGAAGATTGTGGGGCAGAACTCCTTTCCGAATTATCTGACGCGCTCACAGAGCTCGCGAAAACGTCTGCGCTGAAAAAAGTTGACGAAGAAAAGGAAAAGGCAAAAGCGAGACGACGAGCGGTGTCTTCCATCGCCCTCGCAGATTTTGCGACAACGTTTTCCGGCTACGACAATTTTGTCGACGCGCAGGTGTTGGTAAAAACGCTATCCGCGCAATTCTCGGACAAGTATAAATGCGCGCGAGACTCCGCATGGGGTGCTTTAAATGTCGTCGTGTCTACGATACAAAAAGACGAGTTGATGGAATTCGTGGATTGTTGCCACGCGTCTATACGACAATGCAAAGAGCAAGCGAAACGTTTACACAAGCAACAAGTAGTGTGGTCAGGCGGCGAGAGTGCGATTGCAGATTCCTCTCCAGCATCCACGTCGTCAAAATACACTATTATTCCCGCGTTGGCCTTACCGAGAGCGTTAGAGGCGCTTTCAAAAATCTACCTCGCGGGTGTCTTACACGGCGAAGAGCCTGAGCATAGACAACGCGCCGCGGAAGCGCTCCAACTCGCCGTCTCTTGTTCCACAAAAGATGGGCTGAAATCGCACATCGTTGGCGTAGCTGGACCGCTCATTCGCGTCGTTTCGGACAAATTTCCGTCGAGCGTACGGGCGGCGTTGCTCGATTGTCTCGCCACATTGGTCGAGAAAGGTGGCATCGGCTTGAAACCCTTTGTGCCTCAACTGCAAACAACCTTTTTGAAATCGTTGAACGATGCGAACAGATCGCCGAGAATGTCTGGTGCGAAAGGTTTAGGATTACTGATGGCAATTCAAGTCAGAGTTGACACAGTAGCTGCCGATTTAGCGAAGAAACTCGCCAACAACGAAGTCAATGACGAGTGTATCGAAGCGCACTTCGAAGCCGCGCGAGGCGTAGCCAGGCACGGCGGATCAAAAATCACGCCCGAATCTGCCGAAATTGCGTTGAATGCGTCCACCGTAGCCGCGATGACTTCGGAAGATGAAGAGATTCGATTTGCGGCAGCGCGGTGTGCAGCAGCTTTTGCTTCTCTGTACTATGACGAGAGCGGTGAGAACAAAGAATCGAAACGAGAAGAGTGGTTGAAGACGGACGTCGAGCAATTCGCTTCAGAGAACATCACCATCGCGTCTCGCGAAGGCAAATCGAAGATTTTGTCCGAGTTTGCGCGACTCGCGCCAGAGTCTATTTTATCAAGCCCGAAAGACAAAGCGACGACGTTGAACAGTTTAGCAAAATGTGCTTCGGACGATTTGAAATCGGTCAAATCAAATTGCGCGAAAGGATTAGGGTATTTAGGGGAAGCTTGCGTACGCGTCGAAAGCGCGTCGTCGGAGACCGTTTCAAAAATTTTACAAGTATTAACGAAACTTTTAAGAGACGCGAGCGGGGATGTGCGCGAGAACTCGTCGAAAGCGATTCGGTCGATGATCAAATGCGCGTCTTTAAAGGACGAAATCGACGATGTAACCATTCACTTTCCAATCTTCCTCGCCGATCTCGCCGAAGTCGCAGTGGCAGATAAACACGATTTGGCAAAGAAGAGTGCCGAACGCGCAGTCTTCCGCGCCTTGCGTTTGGATTTAGGCGCCGAAGTTGCCCTTCCATACTTGAAACAAGGCGGTACTGGATCAGCCGCTCGAGGAAAGCTGTCTGATTTGAACCTGCGAAAACTTGCGAGTTTACCGGATGAATCCGAAGACGAGTTTGACCCGATCGCTGAAGAGGAAGATTTACTTTAGAATTAAACCGCGGGGTAGGTGAATTTCTTAATGTCCATGGCTGCTGCTACTACACGGTATTACTACTATTACTAGTCTTTACTAATATCATTACGTTTACATCATTTCCACGTCGTATTCTCGGTCGCTGTCGTATTCATCAATCAACTCCAACGAGAGTAAACAATCTTTCAATCCATCTTTTGCTCGTTTATTGTTAGGATTCATCGACAAGACTTCGGTGAACCACTTCTTCGCGCGCAAAAAATTCTTCAAACCTTCTCTCTGTTCCGAAGGCCGATTACTGCTGCTGTAACTATCGCCTAACTTCACGTAAGCTTCCGCGCCTCTCACCTTTGCTTTTAAATTCTCCCCGTTATCAATCTCTAACGCTTTTTCGCAATCCTCAATCACTTTCGCAATTAACGTTTGCCGTCGACTACTCTCGGCGGAAGAACCTTCCAGCGCGTTTATGACTTTCAACGCGCAACTCGCCCTGTTCGTTCTATATGGCGTTCTATCCGGCATTAACTTCACTATACCGTCGAAGATTATCATCGCATCTTCGTAACGTCCTTTCTCGTACTCGCTCAACGCGATATCGTTTAACCTTTCGGCTTCAATTTTAGCATCGTTGGACAACGGCGTGAATCTCTCGAGCAAGTCTAAATTCTTCTTCTCGCATTCCTCGTACTTACGCTTGTGATGCAGTTGCTGCTGACCAACATCTCCCAGCAACATACTGCTCTTTTGATTCTCGTACCCAACCCCTCCGACGACTTCCCACGGCCTTTTCTCCCTATCCTCTCCAACTCTCATCGAATCAAAGCCGTCGCTCAAACACTTTGTATCGCTGTATTCGTTCATCGCCGTCTCGCGAAACATACCGCCGGCTGGATCCGGTTTCTCCCCAGATTCCCACCGAACGTTATAATCGATCCCAAAATTCCTATGCGGCCTGTATTCCCCTCTCGCTCGCATTAATCGCTCGATTTCCTCCGGATCCGCGCCTTTCAACGCCAACTGCAACACGTCCGATAAACTTTGCATCGGTGGAATCGAAAACGTCTTCAACCATTTTTCTTGGTTGAAATTCACCGTCGTCAGCGTGTGATACGCAGCCGTGATGGCGGTAAACGCCCTCGACGCGCGTTCGGCGTTTTCCTCCTTGTTCTTATCCGGGTGATATTTCAAGCACAGTTTCCGGTATTGGAGTTTGATTTGCTTCGAGAGATCCGCGTCATCGTCGTCTTTCCTAAAAGCGTTATTCTCAGTAGGGGTAGGGGAAAAAATCTCCAAAATCTCCAACGCTTCGTTTTTGCTCAACACGGAGACAGAGGAGGGGAGGTGAGGCCATTTCTTTTCATCGCTTTTATTCTTATCATTACTCTTCTCGGCATAAACATCATCCTTGCCGGGTGGTAGGTTGCCCTCCTCCTCTGCTTCTCCTTCTTCTTCTGCGTCCATAGTATCAACGTCCATCGTCGTAAAAAAAAATAAGGGAATTCCAAAAAAGAGAAGAAAAAGGAAGAAAAAGAAGGTTTATTAGAAGAGACAAACACAGTTGAATTGTGTCATTAAAAAAAAAAAAATATCTTTCTGCATCAGCTCAAAATATCTTCACATCAACACACACATACACACACATAAACACACACACATGTTTACCACATCCACCGCGAGAACGACTTTGACGACTTTGACGACGACTTTTTTTCCTCCTCGGTTTCGTTCTTTATATTCTTCTCGCTTTGGAGGAAAGAAGAAGACGACGACGAGGACGAGGGCGAACTCGATGATGATGGATGACGAGAAACGAACGATACCTCAATTGGAAACCGAGGACGCATTTATAAAAACGATCAACTCGGAAGGCGTGCACGTGGTGGAGTTCGTCGCCGGGTGGTGTCGGAAATGTAAAACGTTGAACGGGAAAATGGAATATTTCGCGGTCGAACACCCGGAGGTTACGTTTGATAAAATCGATGTGAACATGGTGCCTCAAGATTTCATCAAATCGCAAAACGTGACGAAGATGCCGACGGTGAAGATTTTCGTGAGCGGGAAGAGCGTGTACGAGAAAGTAGGGTTTGAAACCGTGCGAGAGATTCTGGACGAGTTGAGTTTTCGTTTGAAACAGTTGGAGGAGGAAAACGCGTCGAAGCCGGCGGCGTCAAAGTAGATACTAGTAGTAGATACTTTTTTGCGACGCGTTGTTATTGTATAATATTTATGTTTTGATTGTGTTTTATTCAGAATCCGCACGAACACTTTGGAATGTGCTGAAAGTATCTTTGCAAAATAACCGTGGCGACGTTTCGCACCGACCACCATAAAAAGGACGATTCGAAATGGTTCTCGTCGTCGTCTTCGTCGCCGTCGTCGTTCAACACGCGCACTTTTATTGTCACCATCGGTTGGCGAAAGTGCGTCTGCCGAGCTTCACTTTCGTTTGCACTCGCCAACAGTAACTTCGGTTCCCATTTTTTGTCTTCCGACGAAGAAGTGAAATTTTGAAACTCGCTCGCGGTCATCGCGTTGTATTTTTGCGCGAAGGACGCGTTGAGCGAGTTTAAATCTACACCGTGCGTACGCTCGAGCGTTTCGACGGTCCAGCCGTTGTTTCTCGCGCCAACTAAACGAAATTGAACGATGCCTTCTTCTTTCATGGTTTCAACGAGCGGGTCGTTCTCGTCGTCGTCGATTTCAAAGCGGTCGTCCGATTTCATCACGTCTACGATACTTTGCACTTTGTCGCGGCGCCGTCGTTTTTTGTCGCTATTCTCTACTCTGCTATTATCAACGAGAGCTCGCATCGCGGACATCTCGTCTTCCACGTTTAATTGATTCCCGATGACGACTAATCTACTACCCGGTAACGCGAATTTAGCTTCTACTCCGCTCACTAGAGTCACCTCAACGCGTCCTCTGCCGGAGACCGAAACGTCCCACAGACCGTTTACGGATGCGAAACGGACCATACCTTTTGCTCTCGCAACGTTTGATTTCCGTATCCATCGTTGGAACTGGACGAAATCAATCATCTCTAAAGTTTCAAAATCGACCGCATCTTTGGTATCCTCGTTTCCGCTTGAAGCAAACGACGTCTTGAACGTCCTCGAGTGTCTCCCAAGTTGTAAAGGGCCACCACCACTAGATTTCTTATCGGACATATTTACGCGCAGCTTACCCAACGAACTTAACGACTCCCCGTAATCGTTCACCACCAAACGTTTCCTCGCGCTGCTCAAATCCGTGCCTTGCTTCCCTTCCGGTTCAAAAATATCGTACCGCGCGTCGATGACGCTTTCAATGTTAATCTTCCCTCGCTCGATTGGAACTATTTTCACCGCCAAGTCAACATCGTCGTCGTCGCCATTTATGTTCGTCTTCCCGAACGCCTCTCGAACGTTCATCGTCGCCGACTCGATTCTCCTTTCGTCTCCGTCCAGCAAATCCACCTTGTTCAAAAACACCGCGTCGCTCGCTCGAATCTGCGCAAACCACGCCTCGCGTTCATACTCCGGTCCTCCTCTCTCCGCCACCTCCGCATCTACCACGCAACACACGCAATCCAATCGTATCCTCGCAAACTTCCCGAACGCTTTATCTAAACTCATCACCAAATCCGTCGGATTGACAATCCCGCTCGTCTCTACGAACAAATATTCCGCCGCTTCCACTTGATCTCTCCTCAACAAATTTGAAACGTCTTTTTCAAACTGTTCGTTCAAAGAACAACACACGCACCCATTCGTCAGCTCCATCACTTCCTCGCGACTATTATCGTCCTTCAACGTTCGCTTCACCAACTCCGCGTCCACGTTCACGCCGGCGTAGTCATTCACCGCCACCACAACCTTCAAATCGCTCTGCGTTTGCGTCAAAACGTGTTTCAACACAGTCGTTTTCCCGGACCCGAGGTGTCCCAACACCAGAACAGTTGGTAAACGCGACGTCGTTTTCGGTTTTGCAATCGTCCGGAGCTCGTAATTCCGGAACATGTTCACTTGGTCGACGTCTTTATCCGACGACGATTTTGCTCTCATCGAGACGTAACTGTATTTGTTTTTCTTCTTCCTCGCATCAAAAAAAGAGACCGAAAAGCCAAAGTCGCTTTTTCTGTTTCCTCGGATATCCCCGCTGTTGGTGTTGTTTCTCAGCGCAGCAACTTGCAGCAGCATGTCGTCGTCGATGTCATTTCGCGTTTGTTGAGAGTGAGAGATTTGTGAGTTTCTTTTTGTACAAAAATGGAATTGCGAGTGGTTTTTTATGGGAGCTATTAACATATTGCTTACTATCATAATACTCCTTGAAAAATACGCTCACGCGACAAATCGAGAACACAGCGTTATCGGAAAAACAATTTTCGGATCGAACGCGTAATTCACTTTGAATATAACCACCAGCTTCCACTCAATTCTGGCGTAATTCGTGGGAGGACTGGTCGCTTGATTCGCGAAACTCAATCCTCCTTGCTCCGTCACGGACAACTGAAAATTAAAATTTTCAAAGCTCATCATTTCAGGTTTAAGAAAAGATTGCGGAAAATACCCGCTGGACACGACGTAGTCGCTAAAACAGTGCCCGGCGATGGAAATAGAGCGGCGAAATTCGTATCGCGCGTTTTGGATTTCTTTTTTACTGCTGTTTTTCAATTGCATTTGCAACGCGGAGCGTAAAGCTTGGTTTCTCCACACGTCATCGGCGACAGAAAAGTGATCGCGTTCGAGCCACACGCGGCCTTCAAGATCTCCGTTTTTGGAACCGCCGCAGCACATGAAAGAAGGAACAGAGACGGAAATTTTGCGGTCGGTTGGTGTTCCCAAGTGCTTGTTGGCAGAAATAGATAAATATTTCCCGACGTGATGACAATCGCATTTAAAATCAACGTCTCTTCCGAACGCATTCTTAAATGCATTACCATAATCTACATCGAGATACACGCCGAATTGCCACTTTACGTAGCACGTTGTCCTACCTCCGCCGAAATAAAAGCTCGGTGCATCGATTATCTCATCAAATTTAAACCGTAATACTATTCTCTCTCCTTCGCGAAATGTTCGATTTTGGTCCTCCAAAGATAACAAATTGAACTCTTTCGAATAGCTCGTTTTCCTTCTCGTGTGTGTTTTCCTATGTTTTCCCGACCCACTCTCCCAGTGCCCATACTCGTTACATTTCAAAAAAACTTTCACGCCTCCTTTAGTCTTGAACTCGTTCTTCACGTCCAAAATAACATCCCCTGTGAAATCCTCGTCGTACGCGATCGTATTGAAATCCTCTCTAAACGTCGGCACGTCCCTCTCCACACGTAACTCGACCAATGGCACGTTCTTCTTTTTATCAAAGTGTTCGTACCGGACGCCGACCCTCTTCGTTTCCGTCAATCGCGCGGCGGTTTTCGTTTCGTACGCGTTCATCGGTTTCATCCAGGTTGGATCGTCCGTTTCTTTCGCGCTCTGTTTCAAATCCTCCTCCTCGTTGTTATATCCGTTTCCGTTAACACCGCTCTTCCTCTCCTCCACGGCCAATGGCAGCGTCGTCGCGTCGTCCTCGTCCTCCTCGTCCTTTTCCTCCATCTCGATCTTCCTGCTCCACGCCGCTAAAGTTCGATTATTCTTCTCTTCTCTGCCCTCTCCTTTTCCGGGTATATTCCCACCACCTTGACCTCCGCTCCTTTTCCTCTCCTCCTCGATCGCCTCTTCGAAATCTGTAAACTCCCACTTTTTCACCAACCGTTTCAAATCCTCTCTGTTTTTCTCCCAGTCGGTGATGTACGTCGCCGTTTCCGTGCAACATCGCAAGCGGAAGTTGACGAATAAGATGTTCTTCAAACACATCCCGAGTTGTTCGCACGAGATTTTTTTCTCCTTGGATGCGACTTCTGTTATGAAAAGAGTCGTCTTCTCGTGAGAAGAGAGCGAGGAAGAGCAGAGCTCGCGAGAAAGTGCGCTGAATGCGGCCGCGTCCATGGTGAAAATGCACTCCTCTTCTTCTTCCGCGAGTTGTTTCTCTCTCTCTTTTCTGCGCGCGCGTGGAGAGAACTTTTTATAACGAACTCTCTTTACGTTTAGATACGTTTTTTCTCCACTTTTAAAGACGTGCACGCGCGCGCGACGACAACAACGACAACACCACCAACATCAGAAGAAAACGCGCGTATTTTTCGAAAGAATGGGAAAAGGAGTACTATTCGGCGGCGGTAAACCGCCGAAAAGTGCGTCTCTGATGGGAAACGACGAGCAACACGAAACGTACAAATTGGAACAGAAGGAGAGATTTTACGCGTCGAGAAGAAGAGGAGGAGAAGAAGAAGAAGAGGAGAAAACTCGAGCGCGGAAGAGAATTACGAAGAGCATCAAGCGAGGCGCGTTCACCGGGTTGACCCTGAAAGGCGGCGTGAACGTGTTCGCGGTGCTCTCGAGATATTTGCGAGGAAAAACGACGAGAGAACAGTTGAAAGCGAGAGAGGCGTTTGAAGACGCGGTGAAGTTTAGTGTGTTCGTGGGGTCGTTCGCGGGCGCGTACGTGACGTCGGACGAAGTTCTCGCGTGGAAGTTTGGCGCGGAGAAGACGAAACGGTACCGAGCGTTCGTATCTGGGGTGGTGGCGTCGCCGAGTTTTCTCTTGGCCGGCGCGAAGCCGAACTATTCGTTGGCGTCGTATCTTTCGCTGAAGGCGTTGGTGTTGATGAGTCGGGTAGGCGCGAAAAGTGAGAACGAACGGGTCAGAAGTTTATTTCGGGTGGCGAATTGGGAACACGCGGACGTGGCGGTGGTGACGGGCAGTGCGGTAGTTATTTTGGGGTGTTTTATTTTGAAACCAGAGGCGGTGAGAGGCGCGTACGGCGCGTTTTTAGATCGACACTGCGGCAAGACGAAAAGGCAGGTGGAAGCGTTGAGAGAGTTGTGTTTTCTACCTGAAAACGATCCAGAAGGCAAAGGGGAAGAGATGTTTCGCGAGTATTGTGAGAGAACGGCGATTGTGTTGAATAAAACTGGGTCGTTGAGCGCGGCGAAAAAAGACGAAATGTTGAGAGCGATTCAAAGAGGAGGAGAAGGAGGAGGAGTAAAACTCCCGTACTCGAGAGACGCCGTGTACAGGAAGTTTTTCATGAACGATGCGAATCCAATCGAGCATTTTCTCGCGTTCGTAAAAAACTCGTGGGGAACCTCTTTCATCAGCCACGTTCCGATTTACGTCTTCCCTGCGATTCTCTTACACCGAGAGAAACTGTTGAAAGATCCCAAGTTGCTCGGCAAACTTTTCGCCGGCATCGCGCGGTCGTCGTTGTTCTTAACCGTGTATTGCGCATTGGCTTGGCAAGGTCCGGACGTGCTCGGCCGTTTGACGAAAAAAGTCACGCCAACGACCTTAGTTTGTGGCGTCCCACTCGCTGGTGCGGCGACGTTCATAGAAAAAAAATCCCGCCGCGGTGAACTCGCGACGTATTGTCTCGACAAATCCTTGGAATCCGTCGTCATCTCCATGCTCTCCTGGGGATACATCCCTAAATCCTGGAAAGACAAACGACTGGACGTCCTCCTCTTCGCGTTTGCCGCCGGTACCATATGCATGTGTTACGACCGCAAGCGTGAATCCTTCCGCTCCAACTACTTGAACGTCTTCGATTTCATCCTCGGCAACCGCGGCCACTCGAGACATAAAATTCGACACGTCGGCTCGTACGAGATTTTATTCCAACCGCCCTCGGTGGTTGATTTAGACGCTTTGCTCCTCGACAATACTACTAACACTAACGATGCGAGTTTTGTAGATAATAAAAAGAGTGCGGTGAAGTCGCGTTTGAGTGAAGGTAAAGGAATAGCAAACTAGGAATAATACTAATAATGATACCATAGAATACGCGCTTTTGACTCTCCCAAAACTATCTTTTCTCTTTCTCTCTCTCGGGAAATATCTTCACTCTTTTTATAAAACCACAGACACTCTGTTTACACGACACACACACACTTACACGCGATGTCCTCAGCAGCACCACTCTGCGCTGCCGTTATCCCTTCTTCTTCATCATCTCCGAGCGTTGGAAGCACTCGAAAGTGCGCTTCTTCTTCGTCCGTGTCCGCGCGAGGAAGACGACGAAATTTCCAAAAAGTGCGAGCGACGCAAGACCTCCTCGGTTTCGATTTAAACCCAGCCGCGTTGGGGTTTCTCTGCGTCATGGTCGTTTGGGGAATCCCACAGACGTTAGGGATGAGCAGGTTAGACGGGAACGAGAAAATCGCGCGAGAGAAAATGTCGGAGTGGGGGATAGATACCTCGACGAAAGAAGGCAACGCGGATTACATTTATAAGAATAACTACGGTGCGGTGCAAGCGCGGTTTAAGAAAGAGTGCGAAAAGAGAGGCGAGAAAGCGGAGGATTACTTGTGATGTGATGCATAAACACCGTAGTATTATGATAGCGTTTTGATGTGTATTAAAACCTTAATATGTATGTATATTTATAAATCTCTCATTATTGTCGTTTATTTCATCGGCGAGTACGCGCTTTCTTTGTGCGAGTACTCGTCCAAACCGAGCATGGACGCTTCCGCTTCCGGCGGGACTCTCAAACCGTCGGTGATTTTTTCAGTCACCAACAAGCACGCGTACGAGGCGACGGCGGTGTACACGGCAGTCGCCACGGCGGCGTAGACTTGGACGATGGTTTGTTTGAGCATGGGGACGTCGTTGAAGCCGCCCAAGACTGGGTGGCAGAGTATACCGAGCATGATGGTGCCCAAGAAACCGCCGACGCCGTGGACGCCAAAGACGTCCAACGCGTCGTCGTAACCAAAGTATTCCTTCACCGTGGTGGAGAAAAAGCGGCAGATGATACCGGCGGCGATGCCGCCTAAAAAGGCGCCTTTCGGGCCGATGAAACCAGCCATCGGCGTGATAGTCGCCAAACCTGCGATAGAGGCAGTGCAAGTGCCTAAAACAGACGCTTTACCAAACTCTTTGATGTCCCATAATGTCCACGTGACCGCGGCGGTGGCCGCGGCGATTTGCGTCGCCATGCACGCGAACGCGGCGTTGGCGCCAGCAGATAACGCGGAACCGCCGTTAAATCCAAACCAGCCGACCCACAACATCGCGGTACCCAAAAACGTCAGCACCAAGTTCCCGACCGTCATTTCCATTTCTTTTCTCTTACCGACTTTGATAGCCGCTACCAACGCGCCGATACCGGCCGTGATGTGCACGACGATGCCGCCGGCAAAGTCCAAGACGCCCAAATCGGCGAAATAGCCGCCGCCACCGCCCCACACCATGTGACACGCGGGAAAGTACACCGCGAACGACCACAAGGCGCAGTACCACATAACCGCGTTGAACTTCATTCTCTCAACCATGGACCCGACCATCAACGCCGGCGTGATGATTGCAAACGTGCACTGGTACAGCACCCACAAAATTTCCGGAATGGTTTCGTGCATGCTCGCCGGTCCAACGCCGGCTAAGAACATCTTGTCCAAGCCGCCAATAAACGCAGACAAACCAGTCGCGCCTTCTTTCATCGCCGCGGTACCGAACAACCCCGCCGTGGAAAAGCACATCGAGTACCCGCACACGAACCAAATAATAGTCATCATGCACGTCAACGCGAAGCACTGCCCGAGAACGGTGATCAAGTTCTTTCTCTTCACCAAACCGGCGTAAAACGCAGCCAATCCTGGAATAGTCATGAACAAGACCAACGCGGAGGACGTTAAGATCCACGCCGTATCGCCGGCGTTGACTGCAATCGCCGCCGCGGCTGCCGCGGCTGCCGGTTTCGCGAACGCGGACAAACTCAACGCCGCCGTGGTGGCCACCAAAGCGAGCTTCGATTTGTTCTTGGGAGAAGAAACAATTTGAGACGACTCCATTTCGCTCACAAAAACATCAGCGGCGGAATTATTTTGTTCCTGCTCGAAAGAGGAAGAAGACGCGTTCGCGGAAACGACATTCAGTCTCGTCGTCCTCGTCGTCGTCGTCTTGGACAGAATTGAATTCCTTTTTCTCATCGTAATTCTGTTCTCCAAAAGACACTTTGACGATGCATTTTTAATGCGAGAAGAAGACAAACGTTTTGAATTCGTCCTCGTCGCTTTGAAAGTTTTGAAGCTGTTGTTGTTCACAGTGGTGGTGGCAATCGTCGTCATCATCGTGTGTGTGATTTTAAACGTGTGCGTTTGTCTCGTGTGTATTTGTTTTCTGCGCGAGTAAAGTGTCTCTCGAGTGAATTACGGATACCTCCTTTTATTCTTTTTATTTCTAACGAACTTTTGAAAACCTACATGTCTGGCGAACGGTGAACGAAGGAGAAGAGTTTCTCTCGTTTCGCCACGTGGGTTTTTTTAATTTGAGCACCCGGAACAAACTTTTTTTATATTTAGGGTTACAAATGTTTTTGAGAAATAATTAAGAATTCTTTCAAGAAGAAGAAGAAGAAGAATTTCAAGACGAAAAGACTACACTAAGAGTAAAGATGGTGTTGGTGTTCCCGGGGGACAGAATTCGTCTTCTCTCTTCTTCTTCTCCCGAAGGAAAAGATGGAGAAGAAGATTTTGAAGAAATCGAGTGTGGAAGCGGGGCGTACAGAGACGAAAACGGCATCAAAAGAGCGAGCAAAATTGGGGAGATTTATGTCAAAGACGTTTTCGAAGACGACGTTTTGGCGGTTGACGAGGAGGACGAGGACGAAGAGAACGACGAAGAAGAGAAGAAGAAGAAGACAAAAAAGAAGAGGAAAAGAGTGGTGGAAGTTTTGAACCGGGAGGAAATCGAGGACGAAAACGTGCGCGTTCGATTACCCGAGGTGAACGATGTTGTCTTTGCGAAGTGCACGAAAATTCGAGAAAAGATGGCGCAGTTCGACGTCCTCGTGTGCGACGGGAAACCTTTGAAAACGGAGTTTAGCGGCATCGTGAGGCAACAAGACGTAAGAAAAACAGAAATAGATAAAGTTATAATGGAGGAATCGTTCGTGCCTGGAGATGTGGTTCGATGTAAAGTACTCGCGATGGGCGAGGGGAGGAGTTTGGTTTTAGCGACGAACGAAAATCCATTAGGGGTCGTTCGGGCGAAGTGTAAGAGGTGTAAAACGACGATGGTGGCTATGAATTGGCAAGAGATGATGTGCCCGAAAACAGAACACCGAGAGATGAGGAAAGTTGCAAAGATTGATGAGATTAAAGATATGTAAATTTTAGTCGTAAATCGTCGTCTTTCGGGTGCGCGTTCAGGCGGCGCTCTGCGTAAATTTTCCGTGTACTACCAGCGCGTGATTATATTTTTACAAACCTCCGTGGAGGTTACTAGTGTTGTTTTTTCTAGTCCTACTGCTATTATTGTTGCTCATGCGAACGTTATCTTCGACGACTCTTCTCGACTGTTCTCCTTCTTGATGAAAATACGGCGCCCACATCGCCTCGTCCTCTTCTTCTTCAAAGAAATCCTCCTCGTTTACCGACAACATCGATTCTACGTTTTCATCCTCCTCATCCTCATCTTCATCGCTCGAAAGAGAAGAAGAATCGAGCAACGAACTTTCCTCTCGCCTTTTCTTCTTCTTCTTCTTCTTCTCTCCAAACAACGCCCCCATAAACGACATCGGCGTGTTCGTCGTCTCTCTTCTTTCTGCTCGTCGCGTCCAAGCCGACGCGATATTCTTCGCGCTCTTCTTCACTCGTTCGTTTCCAACCGATATCGTCTCTTTCAATTCGTTCGATAACTTACTAAAAACAGCGCTACTTTTCGCTGCCACTGTGCTCGTGCTTTCATCATCTCTGTCACCGTACTCGTCGTCGTCCTCGTCGTCCTCGTCGATGTTCGCTCCGCCTCGTCGTCTGTCTCCTCCTCCTTCAACGTCTTCCTCTTCTTCATCCTCTCGTATCAGCGCGAGATATACGCTGTACAAAATAATAAACACGGTCGCTACGGTGAACACCACGTACGCGAACGCGCTGTTCACGTCTAAATCCGGGGCATTCGTGCCTATCGGTGCCGGAGGCATCATCGGCGGCGGCATACGCGGCATCAAAGGAGGAGGCGACTTCGGTTCTGAAGGCGGTTGAAAAGGTGGACGAGGAGGAGGAAACGATGATGAAGGTGGTGGTTTTGGTGGTGGCATCCTCGGAAGAGAGAAGAAATTTTCGTCGTTATTGAACCCCTCTCTCGCGCTTTTTGCGTTTTTGCGCGTGTTGTTGTTGTTGTTGTTGTTGTTGTTGCTGTTGTGCGCGCTTCGTCACGTGTGAAGATGGAATGAAGACATGTCAACTCATTTTTCCCCCAAGGCGGGAACTTCATTTATATAAAAACAGAGAACGCGCGAGAGTCGTCATCTCTCGGCTCGGTCGGTACGCGAGACAACAACACAACAACAGCACTACCACTACTAACAATGCCAGTCACGGAAAGTGAATTCCAAACCCACGCGGAGCTCGTGAAAAAATACAAACAGTGCACGAACGACGAACAGCTCGAACTGTACGGATGGTTCAAACAAGCCACGGTGGGGGATTGCAACACAGAACGCCCGGGGATGTTTGACTTAAAAGGGAAAGCGAAATGGGACGCGTGGAAATCGAGAGAAGGGAGCGGGAAAGGCACCGCGATGGAGAAGTATTGCGAAGTCGTGCGAGGTATTCAAGAGAAGTACGATTGAAGATATGATTCGGTGATGATGAATGATGATGATGAAAGCGCTGCTGGTCCTCGAGAGAGAGATATGAGAGATATTCCGCGACGACGATAATCACGATCATGCTGCTGCTGCTGCTCTACACAACTCGCACAAAAACACACGCACAAAACACACGCAACAAACACTCTTCTTCTCGACGTGAGCAAAGACTCTCGCTTTTTCGATGAGACGATGAGACGATGGTGAGAACATCCCGCCGCGCTCACACACGTCCGTCTCTCTCTCTCTCAAATGTCTTGTCTTTTTTCCTTCAATTAAACAAACCACAGAAAAAATTCATCTCTCTCTTTCTGTCATCGAGACGCGTCACATATACTCACGCACTGAGAGAAGAAAAGAAGAAGACAGAGGCATTTGTGTTGCGCTACAAAACGCGTTTGTTGTTGCTCTTGTTGCGCGTACTTTTCTTTACTATTTGACCACCTTTTGAGAGCGAGAGAGAAGGAGAAAGAGGGAGACATTTTAAAGCGGAATTCGGGAATTGCAATTTCCTATAAAACTTACCTGCAACTGCGCTTCTTCTCGTTTTCTGAACGCGACGTAAACGACGAGAAGAAGAAGGTAAAGAAGAAGAGGAGAAAGAAGAAAAAGAATGCACCGACCTCCGAAATCGCCGTTTGCCCGGGAGGCGGCATCGTTTGACGGAGACACCGATGGGGTGAATGCGACGAGAAGCGAAAAAGAAGAAGAAGAAGAAGAAGAAGAAGAAGGAATTGTTGTCGAAAACGACGACGAGGACGAACAACAACGACAACATCAAAATTACGCCGGTAGTACGAATCACAGTCATTTCCCCCCGAGATCGTCCACGCCTGGCGGACAGAGCGCGAAATCTTCGTCCAGTCGCCCTTCGACGCCGAACTTGCGTTCGGGCGAGCACGCGGAACTCGGCGTGAGAGAGTTTATGGAAGACGCGACGGTGGTGATTGAAAACAGGACGGTGGCGAATTCAGAAGAGTTGGTGTCTTTTTATGGCGTTTTTGATGGTCACGGAGGGACTGGGGCCGCGCTGTATTTGAAAGAGCACTTGGTGGAAAACGTTTTGAACGATCCGAACTTCCAGAGAGGAGACGTGGATAAAGCGTTGATCGAAGCTTACGTGCGAACGGATTTGGATTTTTACGAAGCGACGAGGCACAAGACGCCGAAGAGGAAAGATGGGTTTTTGGAAGACGATGAGAACGAGGAGGATATGGAGACGAGTGGATCGACCGCGTGTACCGCGTGTTTATTCGATGGTAAGTTAATCGTCGCCAACGCCGGAGATTCCAGGTGTGTGGTGAGCAGAAGCGGAATAGCGCACGATTTGACTCGCGACCAAAAACCTTCCTCCAAGGACGAGGAAGAAAGGATAAAGAAAGCGGGCGGCTTTATCGAGGATGGATACGTCAACGGTTTATTAGGCGTCAGTCGAGCCTTTGGGGATTGGCACTTTGAAGGTTTAAAGAGAGACGAAGAGACCGGTAAGCCTGGGCCGTTAACCGCGGAACCGGAAATTGATACGTGGGAAATAGACGTCGAGAACGATGAGTTTTTGATTTTAGCGTGCGATGGTTTATGGGACGTATTTTCGTCACAAAATGCGGTAGATTTTGCGCGGAAATCCTTGCTCGTAAATAACGACCCAAACATAGCTGCAAAACAATTAGCCGACGAAGCGTTGAGACGGCACAGCGCGGATAACATCTCCGTGGTGTGCGTTTGTTTCGGCGACGAACCGCCAAAGAGTCGGACGCCGGAACCAAGTCCGGCGTCGAAAAAGTTAGCCGAAGGCCAAACGAAGGTGAAGGGTACCGTTGAACGGTCGTTATCGTTGGAGGTTCTCACGCATTTACAAAGTTTAGTCGCAGAAGACGAGCAGAAACCGATGGCGGATAACTTGCACGGCATATCGCCGAAGAGAGTGAAATCAGTTCGATTACTTTCCGAGTTTCAAAAGCACGAGGAAGGCGGTGGTCCGAGTTTGTCGCCACAGAATAGCGCTTTATCTTCCCTCGGGAGTAAACAAAGCAGACGAGCGGGATCGAATAGTAACTCATCGTTTGAAGCCGAGGAAATTGAAGAAGCGCCGTCGGCGCACGACGTGTCGAATGTTTTAGCAAAAGTTGGATTGGCGGTGAATAGCGCGAGTAATAGTAATAGCGCGAACGAACCGTCGTCGCCAACATCAAAAGATAGATTGGAGAATAACGAAGCCAATCATCGATTGATGCAAGGATTTAGACGCTCACACAACACTAGCAGCTTAGCCGGGTCTTCTTTAGAGGAATCAGAATTGGGTAAAATCGCCGAGGAAAGTTTCGCCGACGCGCTTCGGATGCGAAGCACCGACGACGACGAGGACGAAAATTAAAATAAATTGTTGTACACATATCTACATTGCGTTGCTCACATTAGAATTAACACGCATACACTATCTCGCACCCGCGGCTCCCCCTCCTGAGGCGCTGCTATTGTTTTTACTACTACTTCTATTCGTTGGGAGAATGCCGCCGTTGGCGTTTTTCAACACGAGATCGCACACTTCGAAATACATAACCGCCATTCTCTCCGCAACGACTGCCTGTTCGCCTCTCTCCTTCACCCTCTCGTCGTCTAAAAGTGAACACCGTAAATTGATCAAACAATCAATCATTCTCCCCGGCCTTAAATCTTTTAGCATCAACTCTTCGTCGGTGATTTCTTCTTCTCTTTCGTTAAATCCGCGAGTGGTTTTCGTGAGTTTAATTTTCCCTTCCTCGTGTTGTTTCCTCGCTTCTTCGGATGCTTTCTCGTTTTCAATCCGCGCGGATTCCATGGCTTCGAACAACATCTCTCGTCGTTTATTCGCATCGTCGGTTTGTACGAGTTTCCGAATCAATGCCGCCTCGGCTTTCGGCAACTCTGAAGGCGCAAACGCTCCCGAAACGACAATCTCGGAGTACACGCCCAACTTGTCCGATTTGGGAGACATTTGTCTCGCGGATTCTCTCGCCAGAATAATTTGGTACAACAAATCCCACGACGGCACAACTTCTCTCAACTCCATCTCGTCGCACAACTGTGCCGCCGCTCTTTCGACTTCGTCGATGTCCGCTTTTGGTACGTAATCTTCTCGCGACGTTTCGTCCTCTTTGTCCTTTCCTTCTTCTTCTTCTGCGGTGGGATCTTCGACTACCCCATCGTACACTTTCAAGCACTTCGCACGTCCACCGCCTTTATGCGCAATCTTTAAAACCTCCGCTCTATCTTCCGCTCGCATTAACCGCGCGACTAATTGTACCACCTGCATCTCCGGTTGCATCTCAACCGTGACCGCTTGCAACGTCTCCTCCTTAATCGCTTGCAAAAGCGAGAGCAACGGCATGTCGTCTTTCATCTCCGCTTGCTTAATATACGCCCCTAGCACGGATAAAAACGTCCCATCTAACTCGTTAAACTTTGATTTCACCACCGATTTTAATATCCTCACGCGCATTTGTTCTTTTTCCATCTCTTTCCTTCGTCTTTTTTCTCTCTCGAACGATTTCGAAGCCGATTCGGATTCGTCGTCGTTGCTCAATTCGTCCACCTCCTCAAACACTTCCTCGGAAACTTCGTCCACGAATATCTGTTCCACGGTTTCTTTTATGATGGAATCTAAAACCTTCGCCGCGTTGTCCACGTTTTCCTTCACGAAGTCTTCCTCTTTCTTCGCCCGAAGAATAGTAAAAACATCACGCCGTGGTCCTCGTCGTCTGAATCGTCCTCGTCTCCAATCGTCGTCGCGACGGCTGCTCCAAATCATCGAGGATGCCATTTTCCCAAAATTTTGACATCCGCTCCTGCGTTTGCCCCCGCGAGTACCACCAGCACTACCACCACTCTTCAACGACACCACCATCGAAAACCCCCGAGCAGCAGCGCACGCGTGAGCAGCGGAGCTCATTTTAAAAAGGCAACACGTAGTAGAACAACAGAAAGAGAGAAGGGAGAACAAAAAAATTGTGTGATGTCTTGTTTCCAAACAACGTGAAACAAGAGGTGTCTCGCAACAGATTTTTAGGCAAAACAGTTGAAAATTTTCCTCTTTTTTCCGGTGGTCTCAAAAGGCACCCAACTAACTCATTTTTTCTGCGTCATTCTTTTTAGCGCGCGCGCACTGCCGCTCGAGAGAACGCGAGACGACGCGAATACGAGAGGCGTCGTGGTGTCGTGAAAAGGCGTCGAGCGTATATTTGAGCGCAAGAAAAGAGTGATTTTAGAGCGAGAGAAAGTTCGCGCGCGGAGCAGCGAAGGGGAGCGTGTGCGTACGCGCGAAAAGGATAGAGAGAGAGAGAGAGAGAGAAAAAACGGGGAAAAAGGAGAGAGAGAGATCGAAAAACAGAATGACCACGACGGAAGAGTACAACGCGACGCAAATACTGCGCATGCGTTCGCCGAGTAGTTCGAACACCAACTCGGCGAGTAAAGAGCCGACGGAGCGCGTGCATGGCTTTAACGTGAACAACAGCAGCGGGACGACGAGGAACGAAGTGGAAGCGTTGAGAGCGTTGAGGATCAGCAGCGCGAGGACGAATGCCTCGTCATCGACGATTACGAACGAGGGCACGACGAACGAAAAAGAAGAGGATGACGAAAAACAAGAAGAAGAAGAGTTTGATGTGATGGCGCTACCGATGACACCGAAGAAAGGTGGTTCAGATGTGGATAAGAAGGATACGGAGGAGTTGATGACGCCTCGGTCGCTTTCGAAACGCATCGGGAAACCGGATATTAAAGTCATGTTGGCGACCGGGAACAACGAACCGATCGACGTGATGCGGGGACGAGGGATCGTGACGAGCATGACGTTGAGAGCGAAAGCTGAAGGGATTAAGAGAGTGCCAGAGAAGATGTTCACTACCACAGGAGGCAAGTCCAGGTTTAGTAGTAATAGTAATAGTAATGGACGAAACAATGAAGACGAAGACGACGAGGACGACGGCAACAAAGTGAACTTGGTGTTGCCTGCGGAGGTGCTGCGCAACGCCGCGCAGAAAGAAAAACAAAGCAACGAAAACGATACGGAAGAAGAAGAAAACAATACGTTCGACGACCCGAAAGAATACAGGAAACTGATGGTGAAGCTCTCGGATTTATCGTACATCCACATTAAAGCCGCAGTTGGGGTGGATAACGCGACTGGAAACGTCATCGAGAGAGATTTCTGGTTGCCTTTGGACGAAACGAAAACCATCGGGGATTTGAAAAGGTACGTCGAAGAAGCGAACACGTTAGAAACGATGAAAATGATGCGAAATCGAAACAAAATGATTACAAATGGGAGCAAGAACTCGACTTCTCCACCGAAAACGACTGCGATGAATAACAGTAAGTTAGCGCCCGTGAACGAAGACGAAGAGTTGGAGTCGGTGGTTCTTTTGAAAGGAAGAGAGTTGGCGGATTCGAGACGATTGATGGACGAAAACGTCACACACAACACGACGTTGCATTTTTACGTGAAGAAAGACGCGCAAAATGTCACGGTAAAGATGCACGGATCGCGCGACGTCGAGTTGAATCTGAAAGCGGACGAAACCGCGGAGAGTTTGAGAGGGAAGATTTCCGCGCTTAGTTCCTCTTTAGGCGCGCGATCTGGAGATAACGGAGGACAAAATCAGTTGGATTTGTTTTACGGGGCGAAAGCGTTGAAAGACGGGCCCTTATCCAACTACGGTGTTCGCGCGGGTGCGACTTTGGAACTCAGACCACACGTTCCCGTTCGCCAAAGCGTCGACGGCGCAATGAATATTCCTCGGGGCGTGCGCAACAACAACAAGAACAACAACGGCGAGTCGCGTTCATATGGATCTGGATACGATTCCATCTCAAAATCAATCAATATTAGTAACAACAGTCACAACAGTGGTGGCGGTAGCAGCCGAAACGGCAGCCACCAAAAATCGCCTAGATTGTCTTGGGGATCTTACAACGGAAACAACCACCAGTTTGGTTCCTCGGTCGATCGCTTTCACCAAACGCACCAACAAAGTGGATCGTACATGCGTTCACACAGTTTACGCTCATCAGACTCGACCATCGACTCGGTTTCTCCTCCGGAACAACCAATCACACCGATTGGGAGTTTTGACATGGCCAGAGAAGGATTACTGGCGGGCGTCCACCCGATGTTATCCTCGGGAGGTACGGGCGGCGCGTACTTTTTAAAGTCCGCCGTCGGCGAAACTGTGGCGGTATTTAAACCAGCAGACGAAGAACCACTCGCAAAGAACAACCCAAGAGGAAATTCTTGGATGAACAACTTCAACAACATAAACAATACGGAAACCGCTATTCAAAGCTCCCCGGGTGAAGGCATGCGAAAAGGTACGCGTGTGGGCGAAGGCGCGGCGCGAGAAGTCGCCGCGTATTTACTCGATCACGACGGCTTTTCTGGCGTTCCAGTTACCTCCTTGGCAAATTTGAGCGAACAGAACGTCTTTTTCAGCGGCGACGACGACGATATTATTCAGCGAGAAAACGAAAACAGCGGAAAGCTGGGTTCGATTCAAGAGTTTATCAAAGCGGACGCCGAGGCGGAGGAGTTTGGACCAAGTTTGTTCCCTTTGGAAGAAGTGCACAAAATTGCAGTCCTGGACATTCGCCTGGCGAACACCGATCGCAACGCTGGAAATATCCTCGTGAAAAAAGACGAAACTACGGGCCAAATCGTATCCTTGATCCCGATCGATCACGGCTACGCGCTCCCGCACACCCTGGAGGACGTTTGCTTCGAGTGGGAGTTTTGGCCGCAAACGAAACAACCCTTCTCGGAATCCACTAAAGAGTACATCGAGACCCTCGACGCGGAGGAGGACATCGAATACCTCCGCGACAACGACATCGAACTCCACTCCAGTTCCGAGAGAGTGTTGAAAATCAGCACGATGCTCCTAAAAAAAGCATCTAAACTGGATATTCCGCCGGCGGACATCGCCTCCATCATGTCGCGCTCCATACCCACGCGCATGTCCGATGCGGAGAAACTCGTGGCCAAAGCAGCATCCACTGCAATTTGCGCCTGTCGCTCCGAGCGAGGTGAGTTAGTGCACAAGTCTCCAAACAACGGCAGTTTTTGGAACGACTTGGACGAGGAAGGCGAAAACGCAGAGTCGATTTTCATGCGGGAGTTTGAACGCGCGTTGGACGCTTACCTCACAGAAAGACAAAGATAAACGAATAAAAAGAGAGGAGGAGTGTACACTTATACAATAGACATTTGACACAGACACACACGGCAAAAGACATGTAATATTATATACCAACATTAAAAGCAACATTAATTAAATATGCGAGAGTGAGCGAGACACAAGAACAAAATTCACTTTTGCCTCACACTAAAAGCTCAAACCTTTGCGCTTGCATCCGAGAGAGAGAGCGAAAGAGAGAGACACGCGCGATGCCTCCCTCTGAGAACATTAACGACGACGACGACGTCGATGTCGCCACGAATAATTTAACCTCTCGTTTTAACGATATGTTCGCCGCGTCGCCCTCCTCCTTGCGGAAGATTTCTTCTTCTCCTTCGTCTTCGAGAAAGGAATATCCAATACATGTTGCAGACGACGGCGAAGGAAAGATTCGAGACGTCTCTCGCTTCGCGTCGATGTTTTCGGCGTCGCCGGCGGAGTTGAAGAAATCGAGAGAGCAGTCCTCGCTGTCGTCTCCGTTACCTTCGATTGCCAGGGTGATTTACGACGACATCAGCACGTGCAAGGACGACGACGATGGTCTTTCGTCTTCCGCTGGGAAGCACTCGAACTCGTTCGAGGATATGTTTCTCGCGAGTCCAGCGGCGTTGAGAAAAATTGGACAGACGCCGCATAATACACCAGTTGGACGAGAGCATACCAGCGCCGAGAATATCGTGTATCACAGCATGGAAAACAAACCGGAAGCGCCTCCGTTACCTGTGACATTTGAGGACATGTTTTCGGCTTCGCCGAAGCAGTTGAAAAACATCGCTTTGAACGACAAGTTGCGCATACACGAAAGACCAGTTTTGGACAGTTTACGTTTACGAACGTCCACTTCGAACACGGCTTCGGTACCATCGTCATCGTCGTATTCACTCTGCGATCGATTTGAAGTGAAATATCTATTACTAGCAAAAGATGAAGAAGAAGCCAAGAAAATTACGCTAGAGATTTGTTTAGAACAGACTGTGGAACTTCCCGAGTCGCTCGTTCCGGAGGGCACCTGGATTCGCGAACACGTCGTTGGAAGATGCGAAAAATTGAGCGAAGCGTCCAAGTGTTTGAAAAGTCGCGCGTATTGCCCTTCCAAGAACAACGTCGAAAAGAATAAGAATGCGTTCGAGGCGACGGTTTCGTATCACTCCGATTGCGCCGGAAACGAGCTGACGCAGCTCATAAACGTGATATTTGGCAACACCTCGATTAAAGAGGATGTCATGGTAGTAGACGTCAAACTACCGCATTGCATCTTAAAAGATTATCCGGGACCGCGCTTCGGCTCCGTAGGTTTGCGAAGGATGCTTGGCGTTCATAAAGGCCCACTTTTGATGACTGCGTTGAAGCCTATGGGTTCTTCGGCGGACGAATTAGCAGAATTTGCGTATCAATTCGCACTCGGCGGTATCGATGTAATCAAAGACGACCACGGACTAGCAGACCAACCGTACGCACCGTTTGAAGAACGGGTTAAGAAATGTTCCGAAGCGGTGAGAAGAGCCAATTCGATTACCGGAAGACGTTGCGTTTACGCACCCTGCCTCAACGCCCCGGCGCATTTAATCATTCGCAGAGCATTTACTGCTAAAGATTTAGGCGTTGGTGCCGTCTTAATGATTCCAGGTATCACCGGATTAGATGCCTGTCGTGAACTCGCGGCGGACGATTCCTTCAAGCTGCCGATTATCGCGCACCCAGCTATTCTAGGAAGCATGCTCGGCGGCGGCACGAGAAATTCTGTCCGAGGCTTTGCGCACGAAGTTTTACTCGGAGTTTTACCAAGAATCGCAGGCTGCGATATGACTATCTTCCCAACATTTGGCGGACGATTTGGCTTTAGTAAAGATGAATGTTTAGGAATTAAATCCGGATGCGAGCGCGGCGATTTAGAAAATATGCCTTCAATCGTGCTCACTCCAGGCGGTGGCATGACGATGGAGCGAGTCAAAACCATGCGGCAAGCGTTCGGTGATGAAAATTTGTGTCTATTAATAGGCGGAAGTCTCTACGGCGCGGGAAAGGATTTGGCCGAAAACGCGCGAGGCTTCTTAAAGTTAGCCGGAAGAGAAGATTTGTACGGTCCGTTTGAGGAAAACAAAAAGTAGTTCCGAGTTTTGTAAAAGAAACTGAAATAGAAACGCCGCGCGCAAATACGCGATGTGTAAATACGTATACATTACATAGATGTGCCCAAATCATCATTCACTGCCAAGCATCTTCGCCCAATATCCCTTTCTCCTTCAACTTCCCGATCAACGGCGAAACCAACGTCGCCAACATGTGAACTCCCAAAAGCGGCTGAAACAAAAACGGCCACAGAAACAACCACGTCCCCAACACCGGCTCGTCGTAACTCAATCCTTGCTTATACACCCCTAATCTCACGCCCACGCCAAACACTAACCACGCTAATATGAATAATATGACGAAGAAATCGTACAGTAAGAATTGATCGACGCCTTCCTTGAACGCGTCCACGCCCTGCTTTTTTTGCATATCTTTTTCTCGTTGCTTCTGTTTCTCCGGGTTGGACAAGTCTTGCGCTTGGAACGCGAGCACGTCTTTTTCCAGCTCTTTCAAAGTGTCGAATTCGCGCGGTTGTTGTTCTTCTTCTTGTTGTTGTTCGTCGATGCCGCTCTTCTCGTTCTCGTCGAAGGAGGAACCGCGGACGCCGACGGAAACTCGACGACGACACCGGAACGACGACGACGACGACGGAAGAGATCGAAGAGTGCAAAATGTGGCTGCTTTTTTCCCAAGAGAAGAAGGAGAAGAGGAAGAAGCAAACGCGGAAGATCTCGATCGAATAACGCCGCTCTTTTCAGAACGAAACACAGACGCAGACGACGACGCGATGAGGAAGCCGCTCATTTTTGTGTGCACGCGCAGAGACAGACGTCGGGAAAAGAGTGAAGCACTTTTCGGGAAAAAACGTATCTAAAAACGCGACTAAAATCTTCTCAAACGAACAAGACAACGCGCTTTGACGAGGAGACAGAGAGCACCTGTCTGTCTCTGCCTGCGTGTGCGCGTGTGTGTGTATATATTACGAAAGTAAATAATGGCTGCGTGTGTACCTGTGCAATACCAAAGCGCGTTTCATGGTTCGTTATCTGGAAACCCGATTGGATTAGAAAGACGGAAGAAGAATAACAATAACGAGAGCAGAAGAATACGAAGAAGAGGAGAGACGTTCATAAAGCCAGTCGTCGCGGTTGCCGCGTCGAGAGTCGTATCGTCGTCGTCTTCGTCGTTCGAATTGAGAGAACGTGCAACGTTTGCGTTTACGACGAGCACTCACCAAAGTGCTGTTTCTGCCTCTGCTGCTGCTGCTGTTGTTGGTAGACGAAGACGAGGAGGAGGACGAATGAAGCGCAAAACGGAAGCGTTCGTGGACCCGTGGGGAGTGACGGACGCGGAGTACACGACGTTAGAGGCGAACTTATTCGCGGCTTCTCTGTTCCCGTACCTGTTCTTTCTCTTCTTTCTTGGGAAACCAGAGACCGCGTTTCCGAAGCGAGCTTTGTTCGGGTTCAAGTTTTTACTCGTGTTTGTCTTTGCGACGATACCGGCTGGGATTTATGCCAAGGTGCACTACTCGGATATTTTAGCAAACGTGGATTGGTTGCACGGCGGTGCGGAGAGTTTGTTGACGATTACGAACTTGTTGATCGTGCTGGGGATGCGAGAAGGTTTGAGAGATGCCGAGAGAGAGGCGAAGGAGAAACGAGAAAAAGATTTGACGACGACGGCGACGACGACTCTTCGTAGCGTTGATAGTGTTGTCGTTAATAGCGAAAATAGCACCGGAAAAAGTATGGGAGATGCGAGGAGTGAGAACGACGACGGCGGTAGTACTGACAACAGGATAAACATCAACAGCACGTTCTCGTTAGCAGGGTTAACGTTGCTCGTCGTCGGTGCCGCCGCGCTCGTCTCTTCGTCCTCTCCAGATGCCGTCGCGGCGACGACGGATTCCATCGCGGATGTTGCGGATGGCAGTGTCGTCTCCTCCCTCATCGCGTCCGCCAAACACGGCGAACCAGGGAACGCGTTGTCGTTACCAACTTGGGTCATCCACGCTTCCTCGTTGATTGAATGGCTCGTCGCCATGTCGTTAATCTGGAACTACGCGGACGTAAAGAAACGCCCGAGTTACAAAGGGTTGACGTGGGGTATGGTTACCTCCCACGCTTCTGGTTTAGCTGCGTGCACGTTCCACGTCTTCTACAACTCCCCGGCTCTCAATTCCGTGGTCGCGTTACAAGCCGGTTTAACGTGTATCGGTAACGCCACCATGGGCATCGCGGCCTATCGCATGTACCAAGAAGGCAAACGATTAGGTATCTCTTCCGACGACGCCGACGACGCCGACGCGGTCTCCGTCCTCGCCGGAACAAAAGCGTTACAAACCCCATCTGCCGGGACATCCTTCCTCGAAACCGACGACGCGTTCCTTCTCCTCAAGCTCGCGCTCGTCTCCACTTTAGTCTCCGCTCTGGTCAAATGGGGTTCTCTCTTCGTCGACTTTCCGTTCGAACCATCCGTGCTCCTCGCGTATTCTATGATTGTCTTCCCGACGATACTCAACATGAACGCTTGGAAAAAGTTATCCGACGACCCAACCAAGAAAGCCGATTCGCTCTTGTAATATCACACGTCATATATTTCCACACCACACACACGTTTCATATACATCACGACGTACCATCAAAGTCGTCTTCCCCGTTACTCTTATCCTCCTCCTCGTCCTCCTCTCTTCTTTTTCTCAGCACCGCATCGTTCCGCCATCCTTTATCGTCTGCCGCGAACGTCCTCGCGTTCTCTCGCGCTTCCTTCTTCTCTCGCAAATACGTTCCTTGCTCGGAGGAATCGATTGATTGCTTTCGAAAATATCGACCATCGACGGCGACGATTTCACAGTTCAGAGGAGAACTCCTCTGATTCTGGGGTTGCTTCATCGTCGAGGCGCTTTTAAAAAAGACGCAAAAAAGAAGCGTCGTGGTCCGCTGCTGCTGCTGTTGCTCCTGCCCCTGCTCCTGCTGCGCCTCGATGATGCGTGTCGTCGCGTGCAAAACGTGTGAGTAAATGAAGAAAAAAGTTCGTTAGAGGGACTGCCTCGCCATAAAAAGAGGGATGGCGACGACGACGACGCGTCCAGATAAAGAAGAAGAAGAGAGACAGAACGAGGACGAAAAAGGTGGCGCCAAAACCAGCGCGATAATCAACGCGCGCGCGGAAGAAGAGGAGGACCTGTTCTCATCATCATCCGTGGGGACGCTGTTGCTCGGGAAAAACAAAGCAGAGGCGAGAGAAACCATCGAACGGTGGAGAGGTACCGCAAACGGCGGAAGAAAAAGCGGAAACCCGACGAGCGAAAAATCGTTTCAAAACGGCGAGATTTTGTACGAAAACTACGCCGATCTCGGTTTCAGCGTGGAGTTTCTCCGCGAGAGCGTGGATTGTGTGCATCTGTACAACGAAACGAAAACGGATTTTGTTCCTTTTCGAGGAGGAGGAAAAGGAGGAAAAATGCCTTCGTTGCCTTTTGGTATCGATTTCGAGGAGGATACCGCGAAGGACGTGGTCGGTAAATTAGGCGAACCGACGAGTAAAGGCGGCACTGGCGTACAAATATTCATCGTGTACGAGATGCTTGGGATTAAGATATCTTTTAACGCTTTGGATTGGGAAAACGCCGGCGCGAGCATACACTCGATGGCGGTTTGGAAAGCGAGCGATTGAAGATATAAATTAATAGTAGTAGTAGTAGTAGTAGTAGTAGTAGTAGTAGTAGCAATAATAATAGCTGTGTATATGTGCGCGATAGATGTATAGAATCAAATTACTTCTTTTTCCTTCGCTTTCTACCACCTTCGGCTCGCGTTCGTAATGGCGCATCCGCCGGGCGCTTCTTTTCCTCCGTCGCTTTTTGTTTCGCTTTCGGGAGTGGAATGTATATCGGTTCGCGCGTCACTGGCATTTCTGGTTTATTCTTCTTGTTGTTATCGACGTTCTCGTCTGAATCCGAATCTGACGACGTTGACGATGAACTGCTACTGCTACTACTACTGCCGCTATTCTCACTTCCATTCTCCTTTTTCTTCTTCTTCTTCTTTTTGTCGCTATCCTCGTCGTCGTCATCAGAATTCAAGAAGAAATCGTCCCCATCCAAGTCATTCGACTTCACAGCGTTCGTCCGGGCTTTTTCGTTCTCATCGTCGCCGTCCACGATGCCTTCGTTGGCATCTCCCAACTCCGCTTTCGCTTTCAAAATCTCCTTGATCTCCTTCCGAAACCGTTCTCGTCTACGGTTTTTATGCGTCTTGGCGTCTTCATCGTCCTCGTCGTCGTTGAATAGCGACACGTATTTCCGGTGTTTCGGAAAATGCAACACGTACTCTAAATCCCGTTCCAACGTTTTCAACTGTTCCTTCTCTCTCTCCGTTCGCTCGTCTTCCTTGATTCTACTAATCTTCTCCATCTTTCTCGTCACTTTTATTCTCTCGAAGAATTTCACCCGGTGGTACTTCTTCGCGTATTTCCGTTCCTTCTCCGCGTGCAGATTTTCCTTCTGCGCTTTTTCTAAATCTTTCAACTCTTGCTCTTTCTCCTCTCGCAACTTTTGCGGCATGTTCTTCGCCTTCGAGAGCATCCGTTGGACGTCTCGCATCTGGTTTTTTATCGATTTCGTTGGTTTCTTCGTTTGTTGATTTTGTGCCGCCGCCGGGGAGTTCCTGCCTCGTCCTCGTCCTCTTCCTCGGCCGCCGCCCCGTCCTCGTCCACCACTCGTTCGACCACCACCACCTCGTCCTCGACCTCGTCCTTCGTTGTAGTTGTACGCCATTATCGTCTTCTTCTTCTTCTTCTTCTACGCGTGACAGTTTTGTGATGTGTTGTTTTGTGTAAAAATGCATCAAAATAAAACTCAACTGTGATGTGGGTACATTTTTGAACTAAAATTTTCTCTCGCGAGCGGCGTCACTCGAAGTCTCTCTCCATGTATTTCTCTCTATCTATAATCTCAATCGCTCCATTTCTTCGATTTGCTCGACAAACACAGCGTATTGTTCGTCCGTTGGTTCTGGGCACCCTTTTTCGAGCAAGTAGTTTACGCACTCGCGTTGTTCGAAGTAACGAGCGTTAGCGATGCCTTCCAAGTTGTTAAGAGGCGCTTTCGCCTCTTCGACTAAGTATTGAAGGCAATCGAGGCGGCCATACTTTGCAGCGGCTCCCAAGAGGGCGAACTTTAACTCATCAGATATCTTTCTTTCTTCAACGAAATATTTCAAGATCTCCACGTGACCAAAGCATGTTGCTTGTATTACTACTTCTTTTTCCGTACCTCGCGAAGGTTTCACTTTTTCGAAAAGCAATCGAAGACAGTCGAGGTGTCCTTCACTCGCAGTTTGAAAGCACGACTCTTTTTTATCACAAGGGCAACCATTAGAGAAGCAGTACTTGAGCATCTCGAGATTACCTTTAAATGCTGCCACTTTAATCGTCTCTTCATCCCACTCGCACTGTTTCACTTCTCTCGCCCACTTGAGGAACTCGAGTTTGTTCGTTGCAGCAACTCCCGCGCAAAACAAGGCTTGATCTATCACGTTTCCTTCGGTATCTTTCTTTCCCCAGGGAAAGTGATTCCACGCGAATTCCAGCGTCGAAATGGATGAACATTCGTAAATACCCCAATTTAATTTCGATACGTTTACCCCGGCGTACGCAAGCACACCCCAACTCTCTCTATTCACCTTCTTAAAGAAAAACCGATCTGTCCTATTCAATTTCGGAAGCACATGCGATACAAAAATATCCTTGTGATGCAACACCAATCCCGTCCAAAGCGGCGTCGGTCCGAGCTTCAACCGCTCCATTTCCGCGGCGAGCTCTTCTTTCTCCTTCTTCTTCTTCCTCTTCTGCGCGCCGGATATCTTTTTCCCCATTCTTATTGTTCTTCTTCAAGTCAAGTCAACGGGGGGGCTGTCTGTGTGCGGTTCTTTTTTCCAAACGTTTCTTTTTTTTTTTCGCAAAACAAAAAAAAACATTGGGAAGCTGATGTGTTACCACTACACCACAAGCGCTTGTTGGAGTTATATGACTAAATACGCTAGCCGCTAGATTTGTGCATTAGTCTTTGCATCTATTGATTTAGAGTTTTAACTTACGAAATCGAATCTATCAAAGGGAGAAGTGTAAGTTCTCTTTACTTGAAGTCATTTAATTCTTACCCGAGGCTGAATTAAAGGAGGTTAGTTCTCTCGCTCAATTACTTCTGTGAGAATCAAACCTCCAGCTGTTTCAAAGTAACACTTTTGATACTCCTTTCGGAGCAAGCTTTTATTTTATCAGGTAGTGAGTTAGGGTTTACGTTTGTAAATATAAAGTTTGTTTTTGTTAAATTCGAAACCCTAAAAAGTAAATGAAAGGTGGTAAAATATGGATCGCGTCAGCTCAATAATTTTCCAGAAAGAAGAATTAAAGAAAGACGCGCGCTTCTTTTGCTGCACTCTTTTTTTGCTCTCTGTGGTCTTGTTCGTTCCTTTCAAAGACGCAAAGTGGTGTTGTTGCTGCTTAACAACCTCTACGTACTACACTATCGCGTGAGAGTTTCTTCTTCGAAAAGAAGAAGAAGAAGAAGACAGAGAGAGATTCTTTTTTTTTGTCGAAGGGAAGAAGGAAGGCGGCCGCCAATTTTCTCTCTTCTGCGTAATCATTCTCCCGAAAATTTAACACAAAAAGAAGCTCGAGAAGAAGAGTAAGAAATGACACAAACGATGATGCATTTCACCAACGGGAACAACGAAATAGATTCCGTGCAGATCGCGACCGCGCACTTACCGATCAAAAAAAGATACGAACAAAAGTTCAAGTGTTCGTTCGATCTCGGCTCGAAAAAACACCGAATTTTGGACAAACAATACACGCAAGGGAAAAATTACGTCGATATTTCTTTACTCGATTTGGGGGATTTATTGCGAAGGTACGCGGCGGGCGCGGAGAACGTGAAATCGAGAGAAGAGTTGATGAAAGAAGCGAGGAAAGAAATGGAAGAGAAAGAAGAACGAGCGAAAGAGATGCGAAAAATCGCGGAACAGAAGAAACAGAACGCGAGGAGGAAACAGGAACACGCCGAGCGCGTGGCGAAAGAAGCGCAGGAAAAGAAGAGGAAAAACAAAGAGCAATCGTTGAACTCCACTCCAGTTTCCACGCCGGTGAAGAAACAGAAGAAAGTAAAAGAGAATAACAACAACAACAACGATAACAGCTCGAACGATTCTGGTGCTACCGTTGCAACGCATAATAATGAAAAGCCAAAGACGCCGAAGAAACCGAGATCGTTGACGGCGTCGCAGAAAAAATCGCAAAGCTCCTTGAGCATCGATACGAAAGCATCCGTTGACAGAGGAGCGTTGTTGAATACAACGACCACTAACAATAAAAGCGGTTTGACAAGCGATTCAGACAACGAGAATTTTGAGGCGAATAAAAGAGAAGAAGAAGAACCAGAGGAAGAGAAACCGTTGACGGACGAAGAGTTGGCGAGAAGAATGCACTTAGAAATGAACGCGAGTCCTCGATTGGGCAGGACGGGAGGCAGAAACCGCGCGATGAGCTTGTTGGGAAGCTTTTAATTAAAACCTCTTTTGTACCATATACATACATCGTATTTTAATAATAATAAAGAAGAAGCAAAAAATATACAGCATATTATATATTAAGATTGATTAAATTAACTCAACCACTTCGGCAACTTGGATAATTTCTCTTCGTCGTCTTTCAAAACGTCCCTCAAATACTTCTTCGCTTCGCTCGATTCCTTCAAAATCTTCTCGGCTTCCACAAACTGCTTCGCGCGTCGTTCCAGCTCTTCAGTCGTGGCGTTGATTTCCTTCGTGAATGCTTCTCTCGCAATTCTCGCTTCTTCCATCGCTAACTTTTCGTACTCCGCAATCGCCGCGCGACGAGCTTCCACGATTCTGCCTTCGCTATCGTTTTTTATCTTTTCAATCATGGAGGCGGTTTTCTTCGCCTTCTCCATGGCGTCTTGGAGCTCTTTGCGAACGTCCTGGACGGACTGTTTCTTCGCTTGAGTGAGCTCCTCGCCGTGTCGACTGATCACGTCCTTCATCTTTTCCGCGTCTGCTTCTAATTTTTCCACCGCTTTACTCAGTTGCTCCTTGTCCTTGACTAAAGCGTCTTTCGTTTGTATCATCTTCTCCATCTCGAGTTTTTGCGCGTCTTTCGAGTCGTTGATTTGCTTCTGTAACGCGGCTACGTTTTCGACTAATATCGCAGAGGAAGAGTTTGACGCGTCTTTCGCTTCTTCCAACGCTTTTTTATGCTGTTCTTCCAACTTTTTCACGTTTTCTTGCTGCTGCTTTTTCAACGCTTCCGTCTCTTGTTGCACCCGAGCAACTTTCGCCACCAAAATCGCATCCGCGTTCTTCGCCGACTCTTTCGCATTTTCCAACTCTTTCGCGTGTTTTTGTTCGATCGCAGCTATTTGTTGCTTAACATCCTCTCTCGCTTTTTCGGTTTCTCGTTTTGCCAATAAAACATCGCTCTCGTTTTGCTTCTTCAAATTGTCCATCTGTGCTCTCGTCTTTTCGTCCTTTTGCGCGGAGTTGTTCTTCATCGCCAACAATTCGCCTTGAAGCCGCTCCATTTCCGCGGTGAACCTGCCGTCAACCGCGTTTACTTTTGAAAGACGCTCCGAGTTTTTCATGCTTTCGTTTGTTGCCAGCCTATACAACGCGTTCCGTTCACTTTTTGCCATTTCTAAACTCTTGTTTGCCTTCTCCAACGATTCGGCGATATCTTTTTGGCGCAAAGACCACTCCGATGCGGTTTGCGTTAAACTCTGTTGACTCGCGTTCAACGCGCTTTCCAACGTCGCCGTTTTCGTCCTAAGTTCTACACCGATCGACTCCAACTCTCTCTCCCACGATTCTAAATCCGAAGCAGCCATTTCCGTTTGATGATTCAACTTCAAACTTTCTCGCTGCGCTAATCGATACAAGGCGTCTCGCTCTGCTTTGGCCATTCTTAAAGCCTCTTCGATCGGTTTCGTTTGCTCCGAGCCAATTCTCTTCGCTTTTGCGACTTCAGATAGGAATAAATCGCGCAACGCGCGTTTGTCGTTGGTACTATATTTCGTCAACGCTTCGATCCGTGCTTCTAAAGCGGCAACTTTGGCGTTCGCCTCGTCCTCGGTCTTCGAGTCTTTATCTTTCCTGAATTCACTTTGTAACGTCTTATACAACGCATTTCGTTCCGCCTTTGCCATGATCAACTCCTTCCTCGCGTCTTCGAGCATCTTGGATGCTTCTGCATCTATGGCTGAACTCGTTGCCGATGCCGCTTTAAAGTTTTCTTGCGCCGCTGCCAACGAACTTTCATACGTCGCCTTCATCGTCTTCAACTCCTTTTCAATCGCCGATACCGCGGCATCTCTTTCGTGTAATACCTCCGCGATCGCGTCCACATTCTCTGCTTGCAACGCGGCAACGATGTCCAACTGTTCCTCTTTTAAATCAGCGATGACGTCGTATAGTACCTTGACCGCGTCTTCGGCTTCGGCTTTGGTATACTCCCGGTCGCGCTTCGAGGTTTTTGCAAACTCGTGCGATTGAAGTCGATACAACGCGTCTCGTTCAGCCGCTTGGAATTTACTCCTTTGCTCGTACGATTCGATTTGCGATCGATACGCACTCAATTCGATTTCTATTTGGTTTTGGGCGGCAACTAATGCAGACTCGCTCGTCGCTTTCTGCACTTTGTTGTCGTACCGCAAAGACGCCTCTCGGGCGAGATTTTCTGAAAGCAACGCTTGGACCACTTTTTGAATCTCTCGATCTTTTTCTTCTTGCAACTTGGACACCATGGCGACGACGTCTTCTTCGCTCATCATTCCTCCTTCTGGTTCAGAAGAAGAAGAAAGCACGACTGGTGGTGGTGTCGTTTGTTCTTTTTCCCAGCTCTCAATTTTCTCCGCGCTTAAATTTCTTTCCTTCTCCAACGCTTCTGTAAACTCTCTTTGCGCCGCGTTCATCGCCGATTCGTACGTCGCCCTCATCCTCGCCATCTCCTCCCGCAAACTCTTCACCTCTTCTTCGTTCTCCGCTTTCATTTTTTGCGACGACGAGGACGATTCCAAAGCTTCCGTTGCGCCCTGTTCTCTCCCCGATGCTCTTCCTTCAATCGCTTGATCGATTCTCGCGTTCATCTTTTGCATCTCCGCCGAGCGTTCGTTGATAATTTTCGCCAACTTCTCCTCCGCCCTCTTCTTCTCCTCCAACGCTTTTCGCATCTCTTTTTCAATCTTCTCCACGGATCGGGTCATTTCTTTCTCAAACTCTCTCGCCATGGCTTTCTTAATCGTTCCTACCGCAGAGGCAAAATCCACGGACGCGCTCAACGCTTCGTTATTCAACGAGTCTCTCCCGGCTTTCGCTGCGCTTCTCATCACGTTTTGCACAAACGCCACGGCGGTAAAAAACCCAGTCACCGCGGCGATCCCACCGATCGCTCCAACCAACTGCCACGGACTCGCTAAGCCATAACTCACTTTCCCGGCTTGAAGAACAACAACAACTAAAATGCTCGCCATCGCGTACGTCGCGCACGCCAACGCGTACGAATGCATCGTGTTGCTCGAAAACGCGTGATCCTTCTTCCAGACGCTCGAGGCGTATCCGGCTAAAGCGCTCGCCGCCGCCGCGCGCGCAAACGCCGACAAAGGCGTTCCAACCCATCGCGTCCACTCCATCCCTGCTTTCACCGACGACGCCGTTTGGCTGCCAAACATCACCAGAAACGTGACGTCTGCCATCGCGCAGCAAAGGAACACGCCTAAAAACTTGAACATCGTTTGATACTTTCCGATGAAATTTTTGGCGGGAAAATACATTTTGTTGAGCACATCTTCCAGAAGCGCTCCCCCACTCGTCGATTTCGTCGGCGTAGGTGGAGCGTTGCTCGCGCTGTTTCTGACGATCACCGTCGTTTGACCGCGGCGGCGAAAGTGCTTCGTTTTGCACCCATGAACTGCAAAACTGGAGACGACGAAAGAAGAAGAAGAAGAAGGAGAAAAAGAACAAGAAGCCGTCGTCTTCACATCATGTCTTCGTCCTCTTCGTCGCGATAAAAGCGACGAAGAATTCAAAGAAGAAGACAAAGACGACAAAGAAGAGGAGTTCAGTAAAGCACGCATCTCCGGTCTTCTCTCAGATCTCAGATCTTTCTCTTTCTCTCGCGTATCTCTCTCTCTTTCTTTGTTCGTTTCAGTTGCGAGTAAAATTTGAGGGGAGCTTTTTCTTTTTTTGGTCTCGAGATGTTTTTTTGTTCTCTTTTTTTTCAGAGAAAGTCTCATCATCGAGAGCAGTCAAGTGTCTCGAGTTCGAGTCTTTCTCGTAATACACAAATTTCGGAGTTTGTGACTTAATAAGAAGGGGGAAAAGGAATCGCATTTGCCAGAAAATCACCCTCCTCGGCTGATTGTAATATCACACGCTCTCTCTTCTGTTGCGCTTCTTCTTCTTTTCTCTCTCTCTCTCTCTCTCTCTGTCGAAAGAAACGCGAAAAACACCTGCGAGTGACGACTTTGTGCGACGACGACGGGAGTGTATTAGTAGTATTACACGTCAATACATTGAAAAAATGGTGAAGAAAATCGTGGACATTTGTGCGAGTCTCGTCCCTCCGATTTCCTACGCCGACTGCGTGGGATACTCGACGTTGATGACAAACGTCCAGATTTGGCTGGGAATATTAGGCGCCTTGGGGTGGTTCGGAGGCCAATGGTGCGCGATTTCAACCATGTTTGGTCTTTTGGCGCTCGTGTCGTACGAGATGAAGAGCGCGAACATCATGAAATATTTGGCGGTGAGTATTTTACCGCTCACGGTTTGCGACGTGATTTGGATGAGCACGTACGCGAAAGAGGCGTCGACGGTAAGAACGAAGTGGACGTTGGCGTGCGTGATCTTTTTATTCTTCATGCGAGTGCCACAGTTTTTCGTGTGGTCGAAAATGTGGAGCACGGATTTCGGAGAGACGAACGACGACGCGTTCGAAGGGCAACAGCAACAGCAACACGTAGGAACGCAGCAGGCATACGCTTCGCCAGGCGTAGGCGTTAGATTAGACGACGTGCAAACGACGGAGACGCCGAGAGACCCGAACGTGCCGCCACCGTATCAGCCTCCGAATGAGTTTGCTTAAGTTTAAGAGAGAGAAAGAGTCATTTTTATTCATATATATATTATCCATTAGTTAATTAAGAAGTGTCGTTGCGTATCGTTCAAAGTGTTTGTTGATCTTAGTAGTAATGTTACAATATATAATAGTCAGAAGGCCTCTGCTTCCACTTCCTCTTCTTTCGCGTCCAGGGCTATGAGTTTCTATGACGAGTAGTTTTGGTTCTTAATCTCTCTTTTATATTTTTGTTTTCTTCACTTGTTCGCGTCTCCCAACGGCGCTTGTCCGTAGTTCAGCGGTCTTCGGTAGAGCATAATGTGCGGTTCCGGTCGATGAATCGCGTAATGCACCCATCCGCGAGATTGTTGCACGCCTAATCCTCGCCATTCCGTCTGTTGTTTTGCGTTTTTGAAACCAGAGAGAAAGATGTTTTGGTGAGTATTTCTATTCTTCTTCTCTCGTCGTCGTCGCTTTTGACGCATATTTTCAAAACACAAGGGAAAAGAAGAGAGGAAAAGAGAACATCATCCATCCTCCTCCTCCTCCGCGGAGAGGACGACGAGCGGGAAAAAAGAACGAGAAAAAACGACAAAACGAAGCTCGACAAAACGCACCTCGTTCAACAATCTGTTCTTCGGCAAGCACTTGGCGATATCCGGCGGTAAAACCACGTGTCTGTGTATAGGAATTTCAAAGAGAGAGAGATCGATGATTAGACGGAAACGTTAAAAAGAAAGCGATATTCTCTCATCCTCCTCGACACCCGAGCGACGACGACGCGGAGGACGAAGGGCTCGAAGAATTGGAACTTCTCCCTCTCTCCTTTTTCCGTTTTGCCTTCTTTCTCGTGCCGCAGTGATGATGAGAACACGACATAAACTCTTCCTTCGCGTTTGAAATTTTCAAATCATCTCTCGAGCGCAAACAACAACGAAAGAGAGAATAAGCGGAACCGACGAAAATCTTCTCATCTCTCCGCGTTTTCCGGGCAGATGCGACCGCGTAATCCCAATTCCGATCGCACGTTCTCACGAAGAAGAATGAAAGCGTACCTGTACTCGTAGACATCGTCGTAGTATTTTTCGCTGTACTGTATTTGCGGCATTGATATGTGCGGGCGGATGTGGTGGAATTTTATGCGGAGTTTGGTCGATTTTCCTCTCGTTCCCGTTTCGAAATTTTTCTTCGAAATACACCAGAGAAGAGAGCAAAACGTATAAAGAAGGACGATATAAATACGAGCGCACAAAACGCACACACACGCACGCAACACACGCTCTAATTTTCAAATTCAAACTGTTACAATTCTTCTTTTTAACGCGCTATAAATAAATATGTGTATTATTATTTAATTCAAAGTTTCAAACGCGTTCGCTTTGGCCGCGGCGAGCGCCTCGGCCAAGTTCGAGGCGTCTCTTCCGCCGGCTTGCGCAAAGTTGGGTTTGCCGCCACCACCGCCGCCGCACGCTTTTGCAGTCGCGCCGCAGATTTTTCCGGCGTTGAGGCCTTTCTTGACGGCGTCGTCGCCGGCGGCGCAGACGATGGCGACTTTGGTGTTATCGTCCGAGGCGGAGGCGAGGAGGACGAGAGCGTCCGGGCCCAAGGATTTGAGTAAAGACTCGCACGCGACTTTTAACGCGTCAGGGGCGACAAACTCGTCCATTTTAGCGACCAAGACTTGCGTTTGCGCGCTTGGATGCGATTCCGCTAACGATTTCAAACTCGATGCTTTGGCGACGGCGAGTTCGCCTCGTAACTTTTCCGCCAATTTTTGTTGCTCGAGCAAGTCTTTTTGCATAGATTTCACCCGGTCGGGGATCTCCTCGGGCTTGATTTTTAAACTCTTCGTCAAGGTGTTGACGACTTGCGCGTTCGAGTTGACTAAATCAATCACGGCAGGACCGGCGACGGCTTCTATGCGTCGAATGCCACTAGCGATACCAGATTCGCTGAGGATTTTGAAACCGCAAATTTCCGAGGTGTTGGAGACGTGCGTGCCGCCGCAGAGTTCCATGGACACGTTCGGAACGTCCACGACGCGAACAACGTCGCCGTACTTTTCGCCAAACATCATCGTCGCGCCTTTCGCCTTGGCATCCGCGATGGGCATTTCCGCGACTTCTAAATTCGTCGAGTCGAAAATCCATTCGTTGACTAAAGCTTCGATTTCTTCCAACTCGTTCGGTTTCGGTCCGCGCGAGGAGTTAAAGTCGAATCGCAATCGGTCAAAACTGACTAAAGAACCGGCTTGGGAGACATCGTCGCCCATGACTTGCTTTAATGCGCTTTGCAATAAATGCGTAGCCGTGTGGTTGGCTTTCGCTCTTCGCCTGGAATCCTTATCGACTTTTGTTTCTAAAACGGAAGTCTTGGCGACGATTTCGCCGGATTCAACGCGCACGCGGTGCGAAATGATGCGCCCACCGGCGGCTTTTTGAACATCTAAAACGTGTACTTCGGTGTTGCTATCTTCTATTACCATAACGCCGACGTCGGCGATTTGACCACCAGACTCGGCGTAGAATGGCGTTTGACTCAAAACGACGTCGACTTCGTCGCCTTCCCGAGCGCGTTCGAGCATCTCCCCGGTTTTCGGGTTGACAATGGCGAGAACTTTCGATTCTCGGGAGAATAAGCTGTCGTATCCGATAAACGCAGAATGCTCGTCGTTGTTTAAGTCGTCCGCGACGCGTGCTAACGCGTCTCCGGTGGTGACGTCCACCGTTTTTGCAGCCGCGCGCGCCAAGTTTCTCGCTTTTTCCATTTCCGTTTCGAATCCTTCCACGTCTACTTCCACGTTATTATCTTCGGCAACGTCGGTAGTGATATCTAGAGGAAACCCGTACGTGTCGTATAACAAAAATGCCTCGGCACCGGTGACGCCATTTTTATCCTTCTTCGCTCTCGCGATGATATCCGCCAACAAGTTTTCGCCGTTGGCGAGCGTCTTTTTAAAGCCCAACTCCTCGCGTTCCAACTCGGCGTATATTTTCTCGCTTCGTTTCATAACGTTAGGATCGCACTCGGTGGATAACTCGATGGCTACTTTTGCAATCGCAGAAGTAAACGTCTTCGAGTCGCCTTCTTCTTTCATGCCTAATAATTTACCGCTTCGCACGACCCGGCGAATCAATCGTCTCACGATGTACCCTCTCCCCACGTTCGACGGAAATACCCCGTCGGAAATTAAATACGTCACGGCTCTGATGTGATCCGCTGCAACTTTCAACATTCGTTTTTGTTTCTCGTCGCACTCGTCGTACTTTAACTCTGCCATCGCGCACGCTTTCTCGATAATCGGCATCATCAAATCCGTCTCGTAATTGTTCGGTTTCTTTTGTAAAATCTGCGCAACTCGCTCTAATCCCATCCCGGTGTCGATGTTCTTATTCTTCAACGGGGTCGTTTTCCCGTCTGCATCTCTCGATAACTCCATGAAAACTAAGTTATAAAACTCCACGAACCTCGAATCGTCGTTTAAATCTTTCACGCCTTCAACGCCCAGCTCGGGCTTAAAATCGTAATACAGCTCCGAGCACGGTCCGCACGGCCCCGTCGGCCCAGCCGCCCAAAAGTTATCCTCCGCGCCCATCCTCAAAATCCTCGCCTCGGGAACGCCAACTTCGTCTCTCCAAATCGCAAACGCCTCCTCGTCGGTTTCAAACACGGACACCCAAATCCTCTCCTTATCGATCCCGAGTTCTTTCACGCTCAGTTCCCACGCCCACGCGCACGCCTCTTTCTTGAAGTAATCTCCAAAGGAAAAGTTCCCGAGCATTTCGAAAAACGTGTGGTGTCTCGCAGTCACCCCGACGTTCTCGATATCGTTCGTTCGAACGCACTTTTGCGACGTCGTCGCTGATTTCACCTCTCGTTCTTTTTGGCCCATGAAAATCGGTTTGAATTGTAACATTCCCGCGATGGTTAAGAGGACCGTCGGGTCCTCCGGGACGAGCGAGGAGGATGGTAAAATCGCGTGATTTTTCTTCTCGTAAAAGTTTAAGAACTTTGTTCGAATCGCTCGGCCGGAATTCGTGTTCTCGTCGGACGAAGAAGAAGACGACGCTCGGACGACGACGCCTTGACTTCGTCTCATCGTCTCATAGGACGACGACGACGACGACGAACTGTTGTTGTTGTTCCAAACGAAAACGCGTCGCACATCCCGCAGCGATGTTAAATTCCCGTGAACGCCTTTGCCTCCGGTGTTGAGGAAACCTATCACGCAGCGGTTCGACAACATCTTTTAGTACTCTGCGTCTCTCAAAAGAAGAAGAAGAAGCAGAGAAACGACGACGACAAAAAGTAGTGTTCAACTAACTCGTTGTCCTTTTTGTCGGCGTTCGAATGAAAAAGGAGTCGCAAAAGGAAGTCTGCAGAAGGTAATCCAATTCGCAAGGGGCTTAGAAAAGTGACGATTTTGGATAAAGAAGAAGAAGAGATGAAAATGCAGAAAAAAGAGCAAAAATGCCTCCCGCGCGCGTCTTCTCTCTGTTGTTGTTCGTATTAGTATTACAGCATATAATTAAATGAACTGATCTTCGATTAAATTCTTCAAGCCTTGCATTCTCTCGATGATTTCCGGGGTCATCATCCTCGCGGCGTCGCCTCCCAAGGAAGTCTTCACGACGGATTGTTCTCTCGTTTTGAGAATGACGTCGATGGTTTGGAGCATGCTTTCCGGCGCGCACCAGAGCATGTCTTCGTTGCCGTCGACGTTTTCGAGTTCAGGTCCTGGCGTGAACGCTTGTTCGAGCATGTTTCTTTGTTCGATCGGGTCGTCGACGCTGAGGACGAGTTTGAGGATGCGGACTTCTTTCGGTTGTTGTCGTCCGACGGTGTCGCGCATTTTTGAATAGAGATGGACCATGACGTCTTTCACTTCCTCTTCGACGTACGGGGATTCCTTGACAGACATGTACGCTTTGGCAGCGGTGAGCATCAACGCCGGGTCGAGTTTACCCGTGGAGGCGAGTTCGTCGATTTTCGCGTCCATGTCCTGGATGGTTTCAACTTTGAGGAGTTCTTGGAAATTCTCCGCCGCGGTGTCCAAGAGTTGCTGGTCTCTCGAAGCTTCGTCGAACTGTTCGACGATACCTAAAACTCTCGAAGCAATTCTCGCTAAATTCGCCGTTAACTCTACATCTTTCATTTCGTGCGCTCTTTCGATTTTGTGCGTCACGTAGCTAAAAAATTCCGCCGTAAACTCGCCTCGTCGCGAAGGGACGAAACCTTCCAACACGTCGTCGTCTTTTTCCAACAGTTCCTGCAACAAATCTCGATAACTCGTGCATCTCGCGTGCGTCTCTTTCAACTTCCTCAGCAATCTCGCCAACAACAACTCCTCCTCGTCCCTGTTCTTCACCGCGGGATCTTCGTCCACTTTTTCGACTCGCTCTTCGATCCTCGCGAATAAACCGTCGCACAAATCGTACCATTTCTCCGAGCTCGCCAAAAGGCCAATCCATTCGTCCTCGTCTTTACTTCGGAAAATAGTGATCAGTTTGTCGAACATTGCTGGCGACATGTCAATTTCTGTTGTCGCCTCTTTGTTCTCGTCGTTCGCGCCGAAATACGGTTGCGGTTGCTTTTTCTGGCTCAAGTCAAATTCCGGCCCTTTGGCGGGTAAATCGTCCTTCATTTGGTACGGCGTGGTTCCGATATCCGGCATGGTGTAGATGTTTTCTCGCTGTTTTTTCGGTCGTTTCTTCGAAGAAGCGCGAGGCGTTTGGAGTGTTTGTCTTTGTCGTCTTTGTCGTTGATGATGATTTTGCGCTTGGCGGCTCCGAGGGAAACTTTTCCCGAATGCGTTTACGCGAGAGGACGACTTTGACGACGACGACGACGACGCGGAGAACTGGGAAGATTGTCTGCTGCACGCGCGCGGTGTGCTCGATGATGATATTGCCAAGACCATCTTCGCGGAAGATTTTGCGAACGTGGTGACGAGAATCTGTGTGTGGTTTTGATGATTCGAGCGAAGAGCGAAAGAAGTGCGTGTTGTTTGTTGTTCTTTTTGTGCTGCCATTTCATGCGAATTGTGCAAAAATACGCGCTACGAGACGATATCGAGACACGGACGATGGATGGTTTAAACGGATACATCAATTCACAATTCACAATTCACGCAGATTTCATCCGCATCTCCGCCGCGTTGGCGACGTTCGCGCGTAACTTTTCCACCTTCCTCTTCCAAAAGAACAGTTTGATTTTCGCGGCGTTTCTTTTGTACAGCAGAAGAGCGGCGACGAAGGCGTAGACGACGAAAAGGAGTTTGACGAGCCTTTGGTCGCGACGCCAGTATCGCGCGGTGAGGAACTTTCTCCATCGAAACTTTTTGAGTCGACGATAGCCTTTCGCCGTAGCTTTCTTCTTCTCGTCTGTTTTCGATGGTTTCTTCTCGAAGACTTTCGCCGGGACGGAGCCGTCGAAACACCACTCGTTTACGACAGCCGCCGTCGATTGGTCGTCGTCGTCGTCGCTTTCTTCTTCTTCTTTGTCTTCTTCTTTGTCGTCGTCAAATTCGTCCTCATCATCCTCCAATCTCGCTTTCTTCTTCGTCCTGCCAACGACTTTCGCACCCATCATCTCTACCGCTTCTTTCCAGTTCCCGCTAAACTCCTCCAATTTCGCGCATATCGCATCCGTGCTTTTACACGGCGTCAATCTACCCCCGCTCGAAATCAACCCGGACGACCCCCTTCCTGCGCCAACGCCCCCACCAACTGCGCCTTCCACGAAATATTCCTCTTTGCACGCTCTATACAGCTGTTTCGCGTACGCGGAACAGACTTTAAATCTATCGTCATCCTCGCTATTATTATTATTCCTAGTACTCCCTCCTAAGTTCCTCGCGTCGCATTTGCTGCACTCAAATCTCCCGAACAAACTCGCACACGTCGCCGATACCGATTGCCGCTGCATCTCCACGTGATGGACTAAAATCCTATCCGTATCTCTCGAAGTGCAACACGTGTGCGAGCGGTAGTCGTCGCAAAACGTCAGCGGTTGTTTTTTCGGAGCGTCGTTCGTGTTTTTACATCTTTTTTTCATCGTCATCTTTTCCCCAAAATCATCATCGCTTTGTATATGCGCGGAAACAAAACGAATTTGAAGAAGCATCGTCATCAAAAGAGAGACTTTCACGAAAAACTTCATCCTCATCTCTCTTCTTTTCTCTTTTTTCGCGCTGCTCGCAACAATGAATGGTTAATAGTTCTCTCTCTCTCTCTCTCTCTCTCTCTCTCTTTGTTGTTGTTGTTGTCGTCGGTGTGTTGTTTTGTGACAGACAACAGTTTGTTCTTTTTTTCTTTTTAGAGTTTAGGTTTTTTTTTTCTGGTCGAAAAAAAAAGAAGAGAGACAAGTGTGACTCAAGTGAAAAAACTCCTCTTGAAAAAAAGCGAGTGACACAAAGAAAACTGTTGAAACGCTCCTCTCGAAAAACGAGAGACTTTCTTTATACACGCGCATCATATAATAACACACACTTTCAAAGCGCGAAACGCATTTTTCTGCCGCTGCCGAAACAAACACACTGCTTTTTCTCTTTCTCTCTCTTTTGAAAGCGCTCTCTTCTTTCTCCGCGTGGCTTTCTTTTTTGTTTGTGAATAGAACGAGGAGAGAGAGAGAGATTTTCCAAAAAGCGGTGATGATGATGATGATGACGACTTTGACTGCGGCGACGACGCGCTCGACGAAGACGTGTTGTTGTTCGTCGAAATCATCGTCACCATCGGTACCCCCCTTAATAACCGCGCGGAGGAAAACGAATAACAGTACGAATACTCGAAGAAGAAAACGAAGAACAACAACGACGAGAAGAAGAGCAACGACGACGACGACGACATCAAACGAAATGGATGCCTTCGAGGCAAAATCATCGAAAAATTTGAAGTGCGAACTCGTCTCGAACGTGGCGAACCGCTTCACGGTGAAAGGAACGATATTACTCGGCGCACACGTAAACGCGGACGACGTGTATAACATGCTGACGGATTACGAGAACGCGAGCAGAGTGTTCCCGAGCACGATTAAGAAAGTGGAATACCTCGGGTTTGAGGAGGAGGAGTTGGAGGACGGCGAAGCGAGGAGACCCGGCGCGGTGAAACGCATAAAACAGACGTGCAATTGGAAGTTTTTCATATTCGGTGGGAATTTTAACATCGAGTTGGGCGTGGTTGAGAACGATGCGAAGAGGCACATGACGTGCACGTTGGAAGGCGCGGCCTCGCAGAGGAAGTTTGGGTTCTTGAGAGAGTTTGAAGGTTCGTGGGAAGTCGAGGAGAACGGAGAGGAAGGGACGAAGGTGACGCACGTGTTGAGTGTTAAACCGAGTTTGACCCCGCCGTATGCGAGCGATATATTCGTGAAACAGGTTGAAGGGATATTGGAGGACGTGGAAAGAGAAGTTGGGTCGTGGGAAAATGGGTACGCCGTGCCTATGCACCGAAGATAATATATAAATAGTATGTAAAGATTGAAAGAGAAAGACGAAGAAGAGAGAGAGAGAGAGAGAGGAAAGCACGCGCGCGTTGAATTTGATTTGATAAAATGTAATTATTATGATAGTATTATTATTACAACAACAACGAACACCAAGGAGTACCTCTATAAAACTCAAAATGCATTTCTAGCCTCGGACGCGTAGAACTGCACGTCCACATCAGCGTCTGCTTTTAAACCGTCCAAAACTTCCAAGATTTCTGTTCTAATCGCGCTCCCTGCGCTCACGCTCTTCGCCATCTTCTCGAGCGATTTAGCAATATTAAATCGTACGTTTGCCACTGAATCCGCCGCGGCGGCTTTTGCAATCGGAAATAGCGTTCCCGTAATATCCCCCTCGTCTACTTTCTCCGCCAACATCCCTAAAGTCGACGCTACCGTCACTCTGACCAAATAATTTTTCTCCGTTTGTAACAACGACTCGAGTTTAGGAATGACGTGTTCTTTCGCCCAGGCGGAACCGAACAAGGCGGTTAAATTTTGCAAGTTTTGCCCAGCCGCTTGGCGAATGCTGGAAACCGGATCCGCGAGCCATCGCAAACACAAGGAATTCAAAACATCTTCCGCGCTATTATTTTCGCTATCGCTAGTGCTCGCCTCTTTCGAAAACAAAAACGAACTCTCGCCGGTTTGCGTGGCTAAAATCGGAATGTATTCGATAATCGCCAATCTCACGCGCCAGTGTCGATCTTCAGCTAAATCTTTAATAGCGGGCAAAAGTTCTTTGGAAAGCGTATCCACGCCGATGACTTCGTTGACTTGGTCTAATTTACCGATGACATTTAGTCTCACGTCTGGAAACTCGTCCTTCAACAACACCAAAAAGATTGGCAAGAGTTGATTCACGGTTTCCTCTTTTCCTAAAGTCGGCGCGGATTCCATGACGACCGACGCCAACGCCGCTCGAACGTGTTGACTGGCATCTTTCGCGAGCTCGCGAACTCTCGGGATGATATTTTCTCTGCTTCTTTCCGGTCCAGCCAAGGCGCAAAATTTGCTCACCTTCGCCGCCGCCGCGATGCGCACCTCCGCTTCCGCGTCTTCCAATAAGTTCTCGTACGCTGGAAACAAATCTTCCCTCGCAAAATCAGCGCCAATAATCTCACACAACTCGTAAATCTGTTGCGCTACCGCGTACCTCACTCGCCAGGACGTGTCCGAACTAAACTTCAACGCCACGGGAACGATGCTCTTCAACCTTTCCTCCTCGCTCACCAACTTCGATAAACTCACGCAATCGTCCACGGCCAATAACCTCACAGAATCTTGCTCGTCCGCGGTTAACTTCCCGAACCACTTCAACACCTCGTCGTTGATAAACTGCTTATCCTCCACGCTCGCTTCGGCCACCTTTCCCAAATTCGTCGCCGCCGCTCTTCTCACCATCGGCGTCTCGTCGTCGCACAACTGCCCGAACAAACTCCTCAACTGCGCAATCATCTTCTTCTCCTCTTCGCCCCCGTTACCATTACTGCTCACTTTTTCCAACGCGCACGCGAATAATCCACACGCGCTCACCCGAGCCGTAAACCACTCCCCGGTGGCCAATCGTTTCACCAAAGGGCAAAAATGTTCCATCGCGCTCGCGCGATCGCATCGCTCGCCGACTTTGACTAAACCTTCCACCGCTTTTTGCCTCACCACGGTTTCCTCCACCGTGCTTAAACTCTCCAAAGGTAGCAACAGCGCGTGAACGAACTCATCCCCGCCGACTGAGGTGACCAGCGATGGAATGTGTTCCGCCACCGCCATCAAACACTCGTCGTCGTCGTCGTTCATGTCCACTAAAAAAGGGACCAATTCGTTCCTCGTTCGTTCCGGGCCTAACGCGGCCGCAATCGTCGATAAACGGCTGATGGAATTCAGGCGCAATCGCACGTCTTCCGACTGATGATAATATTGAGAGAGAGAGAGATGAAACGCGACGTCAGCAACAACAAACGCATCACATCATTTCGAGTCAAAATACAAGAACCATCATCGGGAAAAAAAAGAAACCGATCAAAGAGTAATCAAATCGCACCTTCAACTCATCGATGAGCGCGGCGACGGCGACGACATCGTCTGGACCACCACCGCTATTCATTTTCAGAGCAGCAGACGCAGAGACGGGGGGAGGGATTTCGCTCATCGGCGGTGGTCGCGCGGTGTCCGTCATCTCTTCTAATCTCTTTTGTTTTGTTTTTTCTTTCGTTTTGTGTGTTTTGCGTCGTTTTTTGTGGGGCTGCTTCGTGGGAAAATCGAGTAAAAAAGCGAGCACATCTTTTAAAACAGACACCACAAAACAAAGCGGAGACTACGATAAAATACGAGGAAAAGAGAGAGAGAGAGAGAGTAGAAGAGTAAGAATAGGAGCGCGTGTGTGTGTTAAATTATAAATATGAACCAACCATCGCGAGCGGAAAAATTTCTCATGCCTCCGGGCAGTCGGAAACTCTCGTACACCCCGGACACGAAATTAGCCAACGCCGGGGAATTCGTCTTAATGAGAGAAGATCACACGCTCGGGAACATGCTCAGGATGGAACTGCACAACGACCCGAACGTGGTCTTCGCGGGGTACCAGCACCCACACCCTACGGATCACCGGATTTTGATTAAAGTGCACACGAACGGAGAGACGAACCCGGTGAGGGCGATGCGAGAGGCCAATCAGAGATTGACGGAACAGGTGGAGAGTTTGAAGACGCAGTGGGAGAGCGAGTTGGAAAGCGTGAGAGATAGCGGGGCGATTTGATGATGATATTGTTTTTCGGTCTATCTTTGCGTGATAGAATAATAGTTCTCCTTTTGTATTGTTTAAAACTAACTACTGGCAGATGGTGTGTGTTACTACTCGTCGTACGCTTTCTCTATATGCGCTCGTACTCCTCGGTATTTTATACCTCTCATCATCGAGGAGCGAGAGGATCGTCTTCGTCGAGAACGGACGAGGATGACGAAGAAAACAAATATTTCATGCCTTTAGCGGCGAAGTTCATCATTTTTGTGAGCGCGTCGTCCTCGTCCAACTCGTCGTCGGAGAGACGTTCGTCCAACTCGCCAGCTTCCTCGATCTTATCGTCGCTATTGCTCTCGTTCGAGTTTTCGCCGTAGAAGGCTTTGCCCGTGGTTGAAACCGCATCGTCTTTGTGCTCGTCGTCGTCATCGCCGCCACCGTCCTCCTCCTCTTTTTCCTCTTTACCTTTGCTCGCTCTTTCTCGCATCATGATTTCTCTCGCGTTGAACATGCTTTCCGCCTTCAACAAGTCTTTCCTATTGCCTAACCGTCCAATTTTCTTCCTCGGATTTAACCCGCACGTCTCTTTCCCGGCACCGCAACGGTTTATGTACCCAGCTCCGACTAACCCGTCCAATATGGCGTGTTCTAACTCCATGGAATGCACCGCGTCCACACCACTCCGTTCCGTGCCTCTCAACACGTAATACTGATACTTCGCCTCCGGCGGCAACGCCGAAGGGAGTTGGTTTCTCCATCCTCTCCCGACATTTCTATCGTCCACACCGAACCCGTACAAATTCACCTCGTCGCATAAGCTCATCGCCAACACGGTGGATATAATCCCCGAACTCGGCGTGTTCCCACCTTTTGGTTTAAACCCTTTCGCTAAGCACTTATCCGCTTTCGATTTAAACTCTCGCATGAGTTTCCCAACCGCGCCTCTCACCGCGCTCTCTAAACCGACCACGCGCACGTCCGGTCTTCTCGGATACGCTTTCACTAAATTCCTCGCAATCTTATCGATCCCTCTCGAGGCGATCAAATACACGTCTTTCTCCAACGGTAAATACTCCTTATCACCTCTCGAGTACTGTTGCGTCCACTTCTTATTGAGCACGCGAAACGTCGTCTTCTCTCCGACGAAGAGTTCGTACGTCGCCGTCGGCGCTTGGTTTTGTCGGAACACCACGTCGTGCGCGTCGATCGCCTGACCAAACTCCGCGGACTTTAATATCCCGCCGTTCCCCACGACCGCGCATCTTTTGAATTTCACTCGTCTCGCTATGCGTTCCGGCACGCCTTTCGAAGAAGAAGAAGACGTGTGTCCGTCCTCCACCACATCGACGGTCTTAAAAATCTGCGACGGTTTCGGCAACATCCTCTCCGGCATCCCGTCGACGAAAACTTTCGACGCCGCTTTATTCATTCTCGGGGTCGACAAAACACCGCTCGGAACGCAAAACGCCTCGCTTTTGTCTTCTTCCGGTGCGGTCGTTCCCGACCGAGACGCGAACGGCACGGACACATGAGAAGAGGGAAATTCCATCGTCGTCCTCCTCGCCTCCGTCGTCAAAACCATCGTCGTCAAGGAGAGAACGCAGAGAAAGGAAAGAAGAAAAAGGAAAAAACGCATTTTCGTCGTCGTCTTCAAAGCATCCTACTCATTTCTCTCTGTATCTCTCTTTCTCGCGCACGCAAAAAGCTTTTACAGTAGTGTTTTGCTGGAATGCTGCAAAGCGTGTGTGAGTATAAATCTGACGTGCTTGAAAAAAAACAGAAGAGAGAAATTAATTGGCTGCTTTTTTCCTCGGACTGAAAAAAAGCGAAAGAGAAAATTTTCCTCGAAAGAAAGAAAAAAAAAGCCGTTGCTTTCAAAATTTTATCAGACTTCTCCGCACAACAAAAATCACAAATCTCTTTCTTCACGAACAGCTTTGGCTTTGGAGCCGAGAGAAGATCGAGAGAGAAAATGTCTGCGGTGTTATCTTCGCGTCGGGTTTCGGTGCACGTTCCAGGAGGAGGAGGAGGAGGAGGAACGAAGGCGGCATTCTCGAGGAGGAGCGCATTCGTTTCCGGGATGAGGCCTCTGCATCGAACCGCCGTGAAAAAATCATCGTCGTCGTCGCGACGACCGAAGAACGCGGGGAGGAGGAGGATGATCTCGTCGTCGTCGTCGAGCAGAGATTTATTCGAAGGCGACGAAGGCTTCGACGTCGAGCTTTTGCAGAAAGATCTCGTCGAGGAAGGGCTGTTGGATCAGAAACACGCGAACGGGTACGTCAAAGAGTTTAGTAGAGATATCTTTCTTTTTCTTCTTTTTCCCAACGGCCGAAAAACTTGATTTTTGAGCCCCTCCTGTGTGTTGGTGCCAAAAATACTGACGAATCTCTCTTTTTACCACCTTTGACGATAACAAAACAACAGACACTTCAACGGCCAAACGACCGAGGCGATCGCGACGCTTCAGCAACAGTTCGGTTTACCCGTCACCGGCGAATGGACTGAACTGGAAAGATTGGTGTTTCAAGGAGGCGCGCAAAAAAGCCAACGCGTGCGCAACTTTAACGACAGAAACGCCGGCGAGCGAGCGTTGGCGCCTCCGACGGCGAGAGGGAAGAGGGCGTTGGAAAACGCGCAAATGTATTACACGAGCGTGGAGGATTCGCGTGATTTGATCAGAGACGGTAGTGACGCGTTGCAGCGGTTCGTACAGCCTGGGCTTTCTGGAGATATTTTGACCGGATTGGTCTGGGGGTTGGGCGTGGCGAGCGCGGTGTCGTTCACGAATGATCTTTTTGAAGATTATTTGCAACCCGTCGGTCGGCAAAAATCGAAAGAACACCAGAGAAGATGGAACGAAACACCAAACGACGAAGGTTTGTTACCAAAGTTGAACTTTTTTGGCGGCGGGGGTAGCGGGGGTAACGGCGGTCGAATCCAACGCGCATTTAAGCAAGGAGGAGGACGAGGACAGCGGCAACAGGAACAGCAACAACCTTTCGAACGAGGTGTGGCGTATGCATCTTCTTCCTCGTCGTCTCCGCAACGAGACAGTGGTAACGGTGGTACAGTTCCGTACTGGCAAACTGGACGTACTTCGCGCATGTTGCAAGAATACCACGGAGCTTCTGCTTCCTCGTCGTCGTCCAACTTTGTGCCGCCGGCGAACGCGCCTGGGTCAAACGTGCCGCCTTCGCCGGCGTTTGCTCATATGAATACGAACGCGTCGGCTTCGATGAGTGTGAAAGAGATGAACGCACTTCGAAAAGAAATTACTCGACGGAACGCGAGTCAGGCGTTTGCGCAGTATAACAACAGTAGCGGCGATGCGCCGGCGCAAAAGAGAAACACAAAAATAGGCTCCCGAGACGCCGCCTTGGAACCAATTCGAGCGAAAGCTCGCACGCAAACGCTCGAGAGACCGGGATACGCGAACGACGGCTTTGGCGAGTATGGGAATAAGAACGACAGAAATGGTAACAATAGCAGCACCAGTAGCAGCAGCAGCAGCAGCAACAACAACAACAACCCGGGGGACGCGATGGACGAACACAATCGAGGGCCTCTGTATGTCCAAGGCTTGGACTTCCTCCGCGAAATCCCGAGCAAAGTTCCAAACTTGTTCGCACCGAGTGAGTTCTCAGCACGAGCGATTAAAGAGCGCGAGCTGGAAGCGTCAATACAGGAGGCTCGTCGGATTGCCGAGAGCGAGCGCGCGGAAAAGCACAAAGCACAAGAGGCGTTTGCGAGACAAAAATCTGAACTCTTGGAGGTTTCGAGAATTGCTCGTCAAGCCTCTTTCGTGGCTGATTCGCACGAGCAACGCATCAAAGAAATACAAGAGAAGTTGAATTCGATGCAAGTTAACGAAGGGACGAAAATGGAAAGTTTAGTCAGTCGAATCGACGAGTTGGAATCCTTCGTCAACAAGTCTTTGCAGGATAAATTTGAAAATCTCGAGGTGGCGGCGGAGCGCAAATTCAAGCAACTCGCCGTCGATGTCGAGAGAATTGAATTAGCGATGAAAGATGCCGGCTCGAATTTGGACGAGCTCGATACGATTGGTCAAGTTACGATGGCTTTGTCGAGCGTGAAGAACGACGTGACTGCAAAGTTACAAGCATTTGAAGCCCAATTGAACGAACAATTGGAAGCGACGTCGAGACAATTAAAAGAGGACCGAGAAAGCGACACTCGCGCCGATATTGCGTTTGCAAAGTTGGACGCGCTGGAACATTCTCTTTTGGACGTCCAATCTGGTGCCGGTGCTGAAATCGAGCGTTTACAAGCGCACATTGATCGATTGGAGGCGAGCTTGCGAGCCGCTCCGGCTCCCGTGGTAGTTGAAGAAGAAGAAGAAGAAATTATACGAGAAGAAGAAAAAGAAGAGGTCATTATTCCCACCTCGTCCGCATACACTGAAGTGGATACATTAGAGGAGTTGGACGTAGCAAAAGAGCAGGAACAGGAACAAGAAATTGTCGAAGAAGTTGTGGAAGAGAAGAAACAACAGCTCGAGAATCTCTTCGCGGCGCCCGCCGTGCCAGACGTTGTCATTCCCATAGCTCCACCAGTCACTCCGGCACCGGAGGTTGAAAAAGAGGACGACTTCATCGATGGACAGATATTCGAAACTGGTATTCCGAAACGCATCGCGACCGGTCGTGAGGTTATGTTGCAAGGCTTCCACTGGGAGTCACACAAGTCTGAATGGTACGACATCGTCAGCGACCGCGTGGAGCAAATCAGAGACGCCGGGTTCACGCAAGTTTGGCTCCCTCCGTCTGCGGACTCGCTCGCACCGCAGGGTTATTTACCAAGGAACTTATACAAGCTCGACTCTCACTACGGATCCGCCGAGAAACTCAAATCTTTGACTCGCAAGATGAAAGAAAACAACATCTTGCCAGTCTTGGACGCCGTGTTGAACCATCGGTGTGCGACGCACCAAGGTGCCGGCGGAAAGTGGAACCGATGGGAGGGCACTGGTATTGACTGGGGAGATTGGGCTATTTCCAACGAGCAACCGGACTTTGCCGGCTCTGGGAACGCTCCAACCGGCGACGTTTTCCACGGCGCGCCGAATATCGACCACACTCAAGACAAGGTTCGCCAAGATTTATGCGAATACATGAAATACTTGACCTCCGACGAGGTTGGTTTCGGTGGTATTAGATTTGATTTCTCCAAAGGTTACGGCGGTTCGTTTACAGGCGAATACGTCCGGGCTTGTGAAGATAATGTCGAATTTGCCGTTGGGGAGTTTTGGGATACCATGAACTACGGCGTCGGATTAGAATACAACCAAGACTCGCACAGGCAAGCCATCGTTGATTGGGTCGATCAAACCGGCGGGTGTTGCACCGCGTTTGATTTCACGACCAAAGGCATCTTACAAGAAGCATGCGGGCGCGGCGAATTCTGGCGTCTCATCGACGCACAAGGTCGCGCTCCGGGCGTTATCGGTATATGGCCCGCTCGAGCGGTAACCTTCTTGGACAACCACGACACGGGAAGTACTCAAGCGCACTGGCCATTCCCCGGTAAGCAAGCCGGTCAAGGTTACGCGTATATTTTGACCCACCCGGGTACCCCGTGCGTCTTCTGGGACCATTACTTCGATTGGGGCGACAACTTGCGCAAACAAATCGACTCTTTACTCGACGTCCGCGACAAGATGAAAATCCACGCTCGATCCGTCTTGAAAATAGAACACGCCAAGGATAACTTATACGCCGCTAAGATCGACGATAAAGTCGCCGTGAAGTTAGGTCGCGAACACTGGGAACCCAAAGGTGACGGATGGAAAGTTGAAGCGTTCGGCGACGACTGGTGCGTCTGGACGTTGACCAAGTAGAAAGAAAATCTGGCGCGCTGGCGCGATACGAAAGAAGAAGCAGAAGAACAAGAAAAAGATGCCCCCTCGAATCTCTCCGCCTGAGAAGAGTGATGACCGTTGTTGTTTATGTCGATTGACGACTCGTCTGAAAAGGAGTTTGCGATTCGTAAAAGTTACCGAGGAGATGGAAAGAAAAGATACGAAACCGTATTAGCAGTTAACATTTTTATATTTATTCTCACATCAAATCACATCAAAAAGTCAACTCAACTCCTCTTTTTGCTCAAAAGTCTCTTCATTTCCACGCACGAGACACGCGCACTCCCAACTTGCAAAAAGAGCAACAAACACTTTTGCTACTGTATAATTGCTCGCATGTTCTCTGCGTCATCCTTCCTCGCCAACGGCGCGCATCATCCGTTCGTATCTCTCTCGTCATCGTCAACGAAGAAGAAGAACAACAACAAACCGTCGTCGTCGTTTCGTTGTTTGTCGTCGTCGTCATCGACGACGCGCAAAAACGCTCACCAATCGCACCTTCTCTTCGCAAGGAAAAGTGCATCATCTATTCGGAAGGTACGCGTTCACGCACCACCATCGCGGCACAAACAACGCGTACAAGCTTCTTTTTCGTCGCGAGCAGCGCGCTCTCGCAAGGCGTTCTCTCGCGGGGAGATTGCCTCGAGTGCAACAAATCACCTAAAAATAAACTCACAAAAAAAACGTTTTGTTCCTTTCCAAACAACCAAAAACAGGCGCGAGGTGAACACTCGCAAAATCGAGCGATTGCGGATGACACGCCTGTACTAGGGCTTAGCAGCAACAACAAAGATTCTACGTCCTCTTCCTCGTCCGAGGAACGGGAGAGACTGGTGGCTGAAATCTTAGAAAACGTGGACGATGGAGGTGCGCGCTTTCGAGAACGCGAATAATGTTGGCATTTCCCCTAATCCATCCATCGTCGCGAGTTTTTGGTTTGATGCGAGCAACAAACTGACACACTTTTTCTCTCTTTCTTACTATTATTAAACAGCATTCGGCGGCGCCATGTCCGCGGAAAAAGACGAGCAAACCTTTGAAAATATCAAACAGTTAGAGCTCGTCTCCCAGATCAAACCGTTATCGAACCCGAAAATTTTTGGCTACTACGACGTCGCGTACACGAAAGCCGGGTCGAAGCAAGACGGCGCGCCAGCCGGAGGGGCGTTTCGATCGAAACTTGGGAGACTCATTTTTAAAACGGAAGGGTTGGAGCAAAATTTAGTGGAACCGAACTTTGTGGAGAACAGAGTCGCGTTTGAGTTGTTCGGTTGTATTCCAGGGGAGGTGAAATTGAGAGGCACGTTTGAGCAATCGAAAGCGCACGATAACGACGGGAAAACGGTTCGAGCGCAATTCGGTTCGCCAACGTTTAGAATTTTTGGTTTGCCAGCCTTACCTATTGGGCCAAAATCAGAGGTGACCTTAGCGACGACGTACATCGATGATCGCGTGCGGTTAGGTTTAGGCGGGCGCGGTTCTCGGTTTGTCTTTAGGCGCAAAACGAAAGAGCAACACGAGAGAGACATGGGATATTGGGGAGTCGCCGGGTTAGCCGTGGTTACAAACTTAGTCAGTACCGTGTGCATGTTCTTTGCGGCGAGGCATTACCAATCTTTAGGGACGAGACCGGGGATGACGGCCAGTTTGTACGCCGCGTTTGCGATGTTGTTTGCGTTCAACTTTATTTTGAGACACGCCGGGAAGAAGTGCGAACGCGACGGGTGGGAAATCGCGCCAGCTTTGTCGGAAGAAGCGAAGTCGTTTTTGAAAGGCACGAGAGAAAACAAAACAGAAAACGTGTTTGGGAAGAGCAATAACTAGTAGGCATTTATTCTTAATTCTTTTCATACATAGCAAGCGGCGGTACACGATATTACATTACAACAATCTCTATCTTCAATCTAAATTCACAGGAGAACGTCGACGACGTCTTCATCGTCCATATCTAACGTCTCCGGCGTATCTTCGCTAACTTTAATCCTATCACCGTCGAACGTGAACTTCGCCTTCGCGACGTCTCCTTCCGGATGATGTTCGTCCACAAAATCCTTCCATATCCGTTCGAAAGTGTATCTCTTCGACGTCTCGAACTCGACTTTCTTCGTATTGCTAAACGCAAACACCAACTGGATCGGTTCGTATCGCACATCGTCCTCATCTTCATCATCCTCAGCCCCGTTCGCACCTAACGCTCCAACATTATCATCAGAAGCAGCGACGCCGTTACGTTGTTCATCTCCGTCGTTCTCGTCCTCGAAGACCCTCGCGTCTGTTTTCTTCGTCAGCTCTCGCATCAGCGCCGAGGCCTCTCGCATCTTCTCGTCGTTATAGTGCGCTCTGTCTCTCCTCGCGAGAGTCGACGAAGGCGGCGCGTCCGAATCTGATGATTCCGACACCAACGCGTTATTACTCGTCGGTTTCTCTTCTTCTTTTTCCTCTTCTTCTTCGTCGTCGTCGTCCTTTTCGTCGTCCGTTTCATCATCATCATCATCATCATCATCATCCGAATCTGAAATCAAAGCTCGAGTTCTCTTCCTCTCCTCCTCCTCCTCCTCCTCCTCCACTTTCCGTTTATTCGTACCGTTATTACTCGTCGTACCTAACGCGTTATTCTTCTTCTCCTCTTCTCGTTTTCGGTTATAGCTCGGCGCGTAGAATAAATCCTCGTCGTCGTCTTCGCTGCTGCTGCTGCTGCTCATAGTTTCGTGTAACGAGTATTCAACAGATAGTAGTAAGGGAGTACGTACGAGAGAGATGGATTTTTGAATTTTTTGGTGAATTAATTGGTTGGTTGTTTGTGAACGTTCCCTCGGTCGCGATTTTCGTTCGGAAAGTGAATATTCCTGGAGGCAACCTTGCTCGTGTGCTCCATAGTAATAATAATACTCCCGCACGCACCATCACATATACACACACGCGCGTTGTTGTTTAAAAATGTCAGACAGTTACATCGACAAAAACACGTACGCGTACTACCACGGGAGTGGGGGTGCGCAACAATCAAAAGACGGAAACGACACGCGAATGGAACCGGTGTACTCACACAAATCTCCAAAAACCGGGGTCGACGACGAGAAAATCAAACTCGGCGAGGCGATACAAAACTGCGAAAGTTTCAAGACACCGATAAGGAACATGCGACCGTACGGAGGCATGTATCGATGCCGATCGAGCGGGCAAAATAGGTTTTGCGACATGTGTTGTGCCGTGTGTCCGGTGTGCGTGTATAACGTGCCGTGTTGCGGATCGGATTCGTGTTTATGGACCATCTGGTGTTGGCTCGGGATACCGTTACCGTGGTCGTTTTGTACGATGTTTTCGTGCGAGATGATCGGGCCGAGCGTGGTGACGAGAGGTAAACACGGGGAGCTCGCGTGTCAGTACGTGAGATTAGAAGAGCACGAGAAAGGATACGGGTGCTTTGGAGCGCAGGGATGCGATGGTTTCAAAACCCGGGCCGGGCTCAGGGACGATACGCCGATGTTGTTGAAAGCCGAGCCCGGGTGCTGTTAGGAAATGAAACGTTTTTCCTTTCGCGCACAAAGTTAAAAAACTCTCTCGCAGAAAGAGATGATTTTGGATCGTGCAAAACAACCATCGTCGCGCCTTTCTTTACCACAGCTTCGATGTGCTCCGGAAGTCGTTCGTCCACCTATTTTTTATGTATATAAAATTATAAGTCACCGATGTATATTAAACTTCTACGTGTATGTTTCTCTTTGTTTGTTTGAGCGTCTCTCCGTCTCTCCTTTATTACGCCGCCCCGCCCGTTGCTGCTCCAGCAGTGGACAAAATAATCCCAATAATTAAACCGTACAAAGCCAACGCTTCGCAAAAAATCAACATCAAAACCATACCGACGAACAATTTCGGTTGCTGCGCGTTCGCTCTCACCCCGGCGTCGCCGATAATACCAATCGCCATCCCCGCGGCTAAGCCAGACAAGCCGCACGCTAAGCCGGAGGACAAGTGCGCGTACCCTTGAAACAACGTGTACCCAGTCGGAGTGATGTTCGTGGAGATGATGACGGCGATGATCAAACCGTAAATGCCGAGAACGCCCGCCATGACTGGCGCGATGACGGATTTCATCACGAGCTCTGGTCGCATCACCCCCATGCTCGCGATCCCAACGCCCGACTTGGCCGTCCCGTACGCCGCGCCTATGTTTGCAAACACCAACGCGCTCGCGGCGCCCATGAAACCAAAAAACGGCGCCACGGCGTCGCCGCTGGAGTCATCGTTGGTTTGCGCGAGCGCTCCTTTTGTCCCGCTGCTTATGAATAAGAGTGCGAGCAAAACTGCGATTTGGTACGTGGTATACATTTTCCGGATGAGATCTTATCGGACAAAATCGACTCACGAATTCTTCTTCCGGTGAAAACGATGTGATACTAAAAGAGCAGTCGCAGCAGTACTCGAACAGCAGGCGATCAGAGATTCTTTTTTTGTCTTCTTCTTCTTTAACTTCTTCTTAAAGCGAGAGAGAAAGACTACTCGAAAACAAAGAACGCTGTGAAACAAATGACGAAAGTCTGTGTGAAGAAAACGACAGACGAGAGGTTTTTCAAAAGGAGCAGAAACCAACCGAAAAACACAGGCAATTGGCTTGTTTTTCGCATGAAAAAAAACTAAAATTTTAACGAACTCGCGTCAAAGCGAAAGAAGAGAGTTTTGATTCAATTCCACGAATTCATTCACGCACGTTTTTTCTCGCAAAGAGAGAGGAGGAGCGAGAAGAAACACAGATTCTGTTGCATCTCTCTCGTTTGTCGTCATCGTTTGAGACAGAGTCAGAGAGGAAGAGTACTTTTGAGAGTGGGCGAGAGAGAGAAAGAGAGAAGAAAAGAAAGAACGGCGAAAATGACTTCGGGTGGTGAAAAATAAATCGCGCATTTCGCGCGCGAAATGGAGGAGGAAAAGATGGAGACGTTTTTCTCTTTACCCGGCGGGAACGTTGATGATGCGAACAACGATGCGGCGAAGAATAGTTCTCGTCGCTTGGATGGCGCTTTTCTTCGTGCGAGTTTAAAGGAGGCCGAGAAAAAAAAATGTGCATACATCGTTCGAGGGATAAATGCCACTTCGTTTGAGATTATTCGAGTCGTCGCGCCGGCGTCGTCGATTGGTGGGCAATGCAGAAAGAAGAACGTGTCGAGAGTCACGATGCGTCCGAAAGCGTTCGTGAGTTGTGGTGGTGATGGTGACAGAAAGGAGACTTTTCTTCAATGCGCGATAAACAAAGACGGAGACGCGATTGCGGCTACGGATGGTTTTACTTTAGTGACGTATCACCGAGTGTCGACACGAATGGATGGAGATGAGGAAGATGCGGAGAAAGAGGTCGGTTTCAGCTCGTCCGAGGACGAGAGCGAGGACGAACCCCATCCCGACGACGCGTGGGTGGAAACCGAGTCGATTGCGCTCGAGCGCGATAAAAATGGAAATTGGGGTACAGTTTCTGATATCGCGTGGAATAAACGTTGCGATGAGATTGCGATTGCGTACGCGAGTTTTTTAACGACATCTCAGCGATGCATCGTGCGCGTTGAACACATTTGGAACGAAGATGAACAGAAGAGTTTACGGGTGGGAAGGAAGTCGGATTTGACGTATGACGTTTTGAAAGATGATCAATACGCGACAAAGTTACGTTGTGGCGACACGGTGATCGCGTCGAGTTCTGCGGAGACCGTGTTCGTGTATTTCGGTACTGCTTGTGCGAGAATTGCACACCCAAAAGGGAGCATCGTGCTCGACTTTCTCGTATTGGAGGATGACGAAGCAGTCGACGAGGAGAAAAATATCTCGCGTTCTAGGGCGTTAATTGCTACGTTAGCATCCGACGATTGCGTTCGTTTTTGGAACGTTAGATGCACCACCAACGGCGACGAAGCCGACGGCGACAATAACAGTGAACTCGTTTCGTCAAAGACTACATCCTCGCTAAAAGTGTGCGTTACGAACGACGAATCAACAAGCGGTGGTAAAAACGCTTTCGTATCGTTCGACGTGCACGAAAATTTTCTTCTCACCGTCGATGCAAGTGGTTTTGCCACGGCGTGGTTATTATCGAACATCCGGGGTGATATTAATAATAGAATAGCGAAAGCCACTCGCGTTCGACGGCGTTTTTCTATGTTCGGTGCGCCATTTTATAACCAAATCCCCGTTTCCGTGATGGCGAAGTGTACGCTGATTGAATCTCAAAATCGAGTCGCCGTAGAAGCGATCGCGTACGACAGCGAACGCATTGAACGTTCGTGCGGTACGTCCACATCTTCAGTTTCGACGTCTATTTCGAGTGGACATTCTCACGCGTTGAAGAAAATCGATTCAAATACCAAGGCGGATAAAATCGGGACGCTCGATGTCTCCGGCAAATTGAAATTTTGGCTGTCGAGCGGCAACGCGAGCTGGACTTCTTTAGGCGGGACAATAGAAAATATAGAATCGTTCGCCTGGTCGAATTTAGATGAGAACGTGGTATATCTTCTTCGTCGTTCGAATAGTAGCGTTGATGAAGACGGGGCGCTCGCACGCATCGCATTCACAGACGAGAACGTTTCAGAAATGATCTCGATATCGCTTCCGAGTCATGCTTCAAGTACGTTCTGGAATTACGACAGTTTAAACGTGTTAAGTGACGACGATGTTTTGATTCTCACTCCGAGAATTTCTGGAAACGTCAAAGTCTGTTCAATCAAAGCTCGGCAGGGTGGAAATGATACCACTCTTTACGAGTGTAAAGAGATGTCTATAGCATCAAAGACGCCTCGCGGTACATTCGATGTTGTCAAAAGTACAGTTTCTGGCCCAATAATCGCATGCTTCGACGGCAACACTCGGACAAACTTCTGGCGATTTGATGCTGAAGTGCAAATTTTCGATTTGCTCGGCTATGTCAGTTCCTCGAAAAATGTCGTGAGTCTTTCGACGTGCGGCTCGAGAGCATGTGTGGTTGATGTATCCGGGAATTCTATTGAATTGCTCGACGCCTCTGGCGAGCTCGATGGTAAGTTAACGAGCGTGGCAACCTTTCCGTGCGACAGTTTCGAGAGATCTGGAACGCCTACATCGGAATGGTTAGATATCGGTGGTGGTTCTCTGGCTTGTTTAGTCGCTGTTAATCAGAAAGTATTCGTCCTGGCACCGAACTCAAAACTCGGAGAATGGACTGTTGCTTATTCTCGCGCGTTTGAAAAACCAATCGCTCGAGCGGCGTGGAAGTCAAACGGTTCAAGTATAATCGTATCGTTCGACGATGGTGAAATACTATCTCTGGGAGTGCAAGGTCACGAATCATTAGCGCGTAAAATTGCGGAAATCTCTGCACCGTTACCGTGCTACCATCCCGCAGTCTTACACGATTGGATCGTGCGCCGGAAGGCGCATCGCGCGAGAGCCGCGATTCGAAAGGTTGTCTCGCACCTGGAAAACGTGAACAACATCGATATGCCCACGGACTTGACATCCTCTGCGCGCAGCACAATTTCATCAATATTGGAACTAGAAAATTCAAACGCCGACGATCGGCCGTCGACGCCTCGTGGAAAAGTCATCTCCCCTAGAGGCGCTTCAAAAGTGTCAGCGTTTAGCAGCGCACCGACGCCATCGCTCGTTCCAGAATTTGATTTGAGCGCGTTTGGAGGTTTTGGTGGTGGTAGTAATAGCAGTACTTTTACAACCAACAAAACGAGTCCAAATATGTTTGCTCCGGAAAATCTCTCGCGTCAAAACAGTTTAGCATCCGAATCTACTTCGTTGTTTCGGCAAAATTCAAATAGTTTAGATGATTCGGCGTCCACGACGACGACGTATACGAGCACGGCTACTGCGCCGGGTTCATCGGTTTCGTTCAGTGCGACCGAAGCAGAAATTGCCGCAGATGTATTCTCTCGTCACGCGGATTACCTTGGACTGAGCTCGCAAGAAGCAATCGAAGTTCTCGGATGTCTCGACGCTTTGAGAGATAGTGATGTAGGTATCGAAGCGACGGTTGATCAAGCCGGGAGGCGTTTACACGCACTTCATCGCGTTCGCGAGTTGACTTTTGGACGACAAAGAGGAACCGATAACGCCGATGTTGATGTAACTGGAGAAGGGTTACTCTGGGCAGCGCATTGCGAAACCGGTGACGCTGTCATCGACGCCATCCTTCACACGTCTTCGTCTTCCCAAATTGCTTGGCGGGACTTGCGCATGCTCGGCGTCCCTATTTGGCTTCGCAACGAAACTACCTTGAAAACTATCCTCGATAAAGCCGCGCGCGCCTCGTTTGCAAAAACGAAAGATCCGGAATCGTGCGCGTTGCTTTTCGTATGTTTAGGTCGGACGTCAGTATTAGCTGGATTATACAAGGCGAAGCGGGACCAAAAATTGTTTGAGTTTTTATCGCGGGATTTCAACGAGAAGAGACACCAAGAAGCGGCGTTGAAAAATGCGTACGCGTTGCTTTCAAAGCACCGATATGAGCTCTCTGCGACGTTTTTCGCGCTCGCTGGACAATACGAAGACGCCGCAAAGATTTGTTTGAAGCATTTGAATGACGTTAGCTTGTCGATAGCTATTTTGAGATGCGCGACGGGTCCTTCCTCGTCGTCTGTGATTGGTAAGGATGGTTCGTATTCGGTGGAGAGCGAAGTGTCCAAATTTATCCGCAAAGAGATTCTCGAAGACAAAAATGATGCTATCGATTCGTTCGATACAAAATGGCGACTCGCGGCGTTTTATTGGATGTCTGGCGATTGCGTGAAAAGCGTGGCAATGCTTTCGCGACTTGTAGGAGGAGGCGAGACCTTCACCAACGCTGATACTAAAAAAGAAAGTCATGCTTTAAAGGCGTCTGCTTTAGATCTCTTGACGCATATAGCATCGAGAAGACGTAAAGTTGTTGATCCACGCGTCCTTGTGGCGTGTGAGAAAGCGGTGAAAACTAAAAGCGCGAGCGTTTCCCGAGCGTTTGAACTCGCGGGAATGCCTTTAGCAGCATTAGAACGTTTAACAAATTCTCGCGGTAAAAGAGATGGTCACGAGAATAGCTTGGGATTGAAATCAATCATTGATAACGAGGACGACGTGCCTGAATTTGAACAAGTCGGAGGCCTTTCTCCGTTGAAACAAAAAGATAGCATTGATCACGCGATGGAGCTCGCATCGACCGTGGTTGAAAATTTTGGTCTAAACGATGTGGTTTCGCCGTTGCGACGTTCAGTTTCTCAGCTCGTTAACACCGGTCAGTTTGATTTTGATGGCGCGTTTGGATGGAAGCTAGATCACAATGCAACAACGACATCAACGCCAACAACGGCGGCGGAGCGAATCGATGTTCCCACAACTCCAGCGAACGACGAAGCGCTCACACAAAAAGGTTCTTTATACCTTCCGATCGAACAGAGCAACGCAGATGAAGAAGGAACTTCCGTTCAACATCTCAACGCGCTCAAACAGAAAGGCGTTCAGTTTGTCACGAAAAGTGCGGCGGCGCGTCTCGCTGCGAGTGCTCTTTTAGTCGCTTTTGATGAAAGTGGGAGTTACGTAGCCAAATACAGCGACGTCCCGGACGACGCGCAAGCGTGCACAGAGATGCTTTCTAGAGCACCGTTCGATGTTGATGCGTCAATGCTCCAACAGAGCCTCTCGAGACGCGCGTTGACGTTGCGACGATATGAAGACAATTTGAATTCAAACGCGAATAGAAAATTTTCTTCGGCAACAGCGAATGATGGATTAGCTGAATTCTTTCGATCTTCGGTGAAACGTAAAATTGCCAGTGCTGCTGCACTGCATATTCAGACCTCATCTACGAAACGCGCTGTTTCTAAAAAATCGGACAGAGATGCCTCGATGCCAGTTTTGAAGAAATCGGTCGAGCTCGCGCGTCTCAGCGGCGATGGATTCGTCGACTTGTGTTGCAATGCGAGAGAAACGACCGAGTTGGCTGTAGCTGCTGTGCGACGCGGTTTAGTCACGGTCGATTTGAAGGAACTCTCGAAATCGGGAGACAGTAAGCGCGCCCCGGGCGTTTTATCTGCCGCCGAAGCTATGCGACGCGCAACGGCAGAGAGTAAAGCTAGAGAACCTACGCGCTCCTTGATGGAACTGTTCGGCTTTTCAAAAAAGCAAAATCTTTGGGCAGAAGCGTCGGTATCGCTCGAAGATTGGAACATGTCGTTCGCTCCTAAATATTCAAAACGAAAGAATCGAATGACCTCGTCCTCCAACGCTGCTAATGTCGCAGATAGAGAACCTTCATCTCCGGACGCGCACAGGCGTCCAGAGACGCCTTCTTCGGCACCAAAGACACCGCACTTACACGATTGGGGCCACGAGCTCGGCGTCGTAATACCTGCCGCGGCGGCGTTGTCGCGTCAAGATTCTCAATCGTCTCCCGGTTCTTCGCCGCGATTTAGTCTTGCCGGTGGAAAAGAAAGCGAGTCACCCGCAGACGTTTCCGCGAGAGTCGTCGTTTCGCACCCATCGTTCCCGATTTTTGCGTGCGGCAGTGCAAATCGAGGCTTACAAATATGGAGGTTCGGATTCGAAGAGACGAAGAAACGATTTCAACTTGAAAGTTCGAAAGATAGCACGTCGAATGGAAGCAATTCGCACTCTACTTCATCGTCCTCTCCCGTCGCTCTCTCGTTTAACGCTTACGGCGAACGATTGGCGTGCGCGACTACTGACGGCCGAGTTGCCTTGTACGATTCCTCTTCCTCTCTGCGAACGATGGCGTCTCGCTTGTGCGTGTTTGATAGCAACTCCAACAGTTCCGCTTTTGTTGCCGCTAAACCAAAGGAAGTTGCTTTCGTTTCAACTCTGGTTTGCGCGATTGCGTGCGAATCCAAAGGCTACTCCAATGGCGTCACCGGCGGTATGATGCGTTCGGAAAAAGCGCTGGCGGATGGAAACGGCATTTTACTCTGGGATGCCGCACAACCAAACTCGTCGAGATGTGGTGTGTTATACGACACATGCGGCGTTACGAGCGTGTTGGATTGCGCGGTCAACGGACCATCGCTCCTCGCTTCAGGCAACAGAAATGGCGAAGTTGTTGTGCACGATCTTCGGAAGCTCTCTTCGTCGACGTCTGCGACGTCCACGTCAACCACGGCGCTCTGGCGCTCCGCCGCCAACTCCACCAAAATCACCTCTTTACTCCACCACAACACCTTCTCCTCCTCTTCTCCAACCTCGGAACACCAAATCCTCCTCTCCGGCGACGACAAAGGCGACTTGCGCGTCTACTCTTTCTCAGACGGACGCCTCTTACAATCCGCGGAGAAAGCGCACGACAAGCACGCGTTCATGGCGCCGAGGATCGGCGGCGCCTCCGTCGCCGTAGGCTTGAGCTCGATGTGCAAATTAGATAAAGGCGTGTTAACTGCCGGAGGCGACGGCGCCGTCAAGTTGTTCAGATTTAGTTAGTCCTTCGTAGTAAACGTTGCTTCGTAATACTACTACTATTACTCTCCGCGCGTATTTTTGCGAAGCATTTGCCTCCTCAGAGAACCTAATAAAGAGACTGAACGAAACAGTAAAAGGTCGAAAGTGTTTAGATTTATGAGTCATTCGTACTCGTTTCCTTGTTGTTGTCTTGTTGTTGTTGTTCGCGTAATACTACTAGTACTACTACTCTCCGCGCGTATTTTTGCGAAAACAAAGGAAGGATTTGCCTCCTCAGAGAACCTAATACAGCGACACACCATAAAAAAATCTTCATTCAAAACACACAAACAGAAGAAGATCAAATGTCCGCCGCTGCGAACTCCGCCGCGTACTGGAGAATCGCCGGGATGTCGTACTTGAAGTACGCCAACGCGTGCGCAGAAATCGTTCGAGGCGCGCTCAAGGAGCCGCACTTGTCCAAGGTATAGTGTTATTACTCTCGCTTCTTTCTCTTTCCGTTCGAGAATCGATCGATCCATTTTCCTCTTCCCTTTTGTCGCTTTCTTTGCTGACAATTTTCTCTCTCTTTCATAAAAGGCTCGAGCGCGGGACGCGGTGTACTTTAAAGCGACGAAATACGTGAAAGGATCCCCCGAGGCTGCCGTGATCACGGAGGTCATACCCGCGGAAATACCCAAGTAATACTATACACAACGATGTGCGTTGGGGGAAATTAGCTTAGAATGTGTAGTGGTATTATCGCGGTATTACAACGATAGTAAAGCGTCTCTCTCTCTCTCTCTCTCTCTTTCGCGCAGCAGTAAGTATTACCCGTGTGTTGCATCGTCGTACTTTTTATCCATCATCGCATCATTGCATCTAAAGATCTCTTTTACACGATGTCAACAAGTCCGCGAACGCTTGGCACTGCGCCACGTTGTCCGTGTTTTGTTCGAGACATTTCCCGAAAAGCTCCATCGGTCCCGCGCACGGGTTCGTTCTCGCGTCGACGACTGCACCGTTGGACGACGATGCTCCTTCTTCAGCGTTGTTTTGCGCGGATTCGTACGCGATCGTTCTCGGTCCCATGATGGAATCCGTCACTCGGTGGCCGATGCCCGATCCGGCTCCCCACATCATCCCTTGGCCAATCATCGACGCCACGCCGCCGAGCAAGGAACCGCCGCCTTCTGTTCGTCGCGTCGAGGGTGGGGGCGCGCCGGAACCGCGCGCAGTCGGGGCCTTGCGGGAGAAACCTCCACCTCCGCCTCGTCTTCTGCCCATTTTTAAGAAGCTTTGTGTGTGTAAAAGTGAAGAAACAAAGTTGCCTTTCTTTCTTTCCGTTGTTGTCTAAATATTTTTATATTATACATATTACAATACGAGTACCTAGGTACTACTATTATGAACGCTAGGGAAAAGCAGGCGTCGGGAACTCTTCGGAGAATTCTTTGTTTCTGTTGCCGTTTTCGTTCGCTCGCGCGGCTTCTTCTTCTTCGTAGGCGTCGTCGTCTGAATCGTCGTCGTCGTCGAAACCGTCTTCGATGCCGCCAAACTGCTCCAAAGGAAACGTTTTCTTTTCGGTTTTATTCGCCGCGATGATTTCGTCGCGAGTGTCGTCAAAGTCGAGCTGAATGGAGTCGCCGTCGTTGGCGAAGCCGCTCAAGAGACACTCGGAGAGTTGGTTTTCAACCATCGCTTGGACTGCTCTGCGCATCGGTCGGGCGCCGTATTTCGGCGAGAAGCCGTTGCAAAGTAAGGCTTTTTTGAAGGCGTCCGTGCACGTGATGACGACGCCTTTCTTTGCACATCTAGAAGCGACCGATTCGAGCATGTTTTCGGCGATTTGCGCGACTTCGAGTTCACCGAGCGGTCTGAACACGACGATTTCGTCCAAGCGATTGAGAAATTCCGGTCGAAAGCGCTTGCCGAGGTTTTTGCGCGCGAGTTTTTTCACGCGTTCGTAGGCATCTATTTTCGCTTGCGGTGTTTTCGCGCCAGCAAAGTTTTCTAATATTTCTCGCGAAGCTATGTTGGTCGTCATAACGAGCATGGCGTTGGTAAAATCAACAGTCCGGCCTTTGCCATCTGTTAATCGACCATCTTCTAAAACTTGAAGCAACGCATTGAAGACGTCCGGATGCGCTTTCTCAATTTCGTCGAGCAAGATTAACGAGTGCGGGTTGCGTCGAACAGCTTCAGTGAGTTGACCACCTTCGTTATATCCAACGTACCCAGGCGGCGCCCCTATTAATCGCGACGTACTCACGGCTTCCATGTATTCAGACATGTCGATGCGGACGAGATTTTTCTCGGCGCCGAAATACACCGTCGCCAACGCCTTGGAGAGTTCCGTTTTACCCACGCCGGTTGGTCCGGCAAAAATAACCGAGGCGACAGGTTTGCTCGCGTCGGCTAAACCAGATCGAGCTCTACGAACGGCACGAGCGACGGAAACGACGGCTTCGTTTTGACCAATTACTCGTTTCGTCAACTCTTGTTCCAAACCGAGTAAATTCTTCGATTCTTCCACGGATAACTGTTTCACGGGAATACCGGTCCATTCCGAAACGACTTCTTGAATGTCCAACACGGACACTCGAAGCACTTGCTCACCATTGCCCGTCTTTTTATCTCTCAGTTGAACCAACGCTCCGGCTTCGTCTAAAACATCGATGGCTTTATCCGGTAAAAATCGATCGGTGATGTACCGACTGGACAACGCCACGGATGCTTGAATCGCGTCGTCCGAAAAAAACACTTCGTGGTGCTTCTCGTACGTTTCTTTCAGACCGGCTAATATTTTTAACGTGTTTTCCGGCGACGGCTCGTCCACTCGCACCGGTTGAAATCTTCTCTCTAACGCCGCGTCCTTTTCGATGTATTTTCGATACTCGTCCACGGTGGTCGCACCGACGACTTGGATCTCACCTCGCGCTAAAGCTGGTTTCATGAGGTTACCGGCATCTAAACCGCCATCATCGCCGGTACCTCCGGCACCTACAATCGTGTGTATTTCATCGATGAATAAAATAATATCGCCGGCTGATTTTACTTCTTCCAACACCGAGCGCAAGCGCTCTTCGAAATCGCCTCTGTATTTCGTATCCGCGAGCAACAAACCGACGTTCAAGGACAAGACTCGTTTATTCTTCAATCTTCTCGGGACGATATCGCTATCTGCTGCGATCAAACTCGCTAACCCTTCCGCGATAGCCGTCTTCCCTACCCCTGGATCGCCAATCAAACACGGATTGGATTTCCGTCTTCTCACTAAAATTCTCACCGCCCTCTTCGTCTCCTCGTCTCTCCCAAACACCGGGTCCAACTCGCCTTTCCTCGCCATCGCGGTCAAATCCACCGAACACTGCGCCAATATATTCTTCACTTTCTTCTTATCGATCTTTTTCCCACCAGCTCCGACTAACTCTTTCTCGTCGCCGACGCCGTTTACGAAATCTCTCAATAAAGGCACGTCAACTTCAATCTCGTACTTCGGATTCGTCAACACGTCGTAAGCGGTGCACTCATCGTCCGCCACCATCCCAAGCACCAACTCTTTCATCGTCACTTCGTTTTTACTCGCGACTCGTTCGAATAACTTTTTCAAATCGTCTCCTAACGGTACCAACCCGTCCGCTTTCTTCTTCTGGTTCAACCCGCTAAACGGATTGACGAGGTCCACGTCCGTCACGCCCGCGCGATCGCACAACGCTTTCTTCACCGCATCTTCCGTCGCGCCGGATTTATGTAACGCTTTCGTCGTCGAATTTCGCTTCTTCGTGCACGCGTACAACAGATGTTCCGTGTTCACTTTACCGCTGTTGAATTTTTTCGCGTTGTCCATCGCCTCTTTCACGAGCGTGACGGATTCGCCGTCGAACGATTCGAACATGCCACCACCTGCACCATTTGAAGCGTTGAAAACAACGACACCGCGTCTTCCTTGTCGTTTTCCGTTCGTTTTCGTATACGTCGTCCTCTTTATTGGTCTCTTTTTTAGGCTACTCGACGACGTGAACGACATCGACGCGCTCATCATTTGACACGTCGACATTGTTAATGTTGTGTAGTAAAAGACGACACGTCGTTGTTTACGCAGCAGCGACGACAAAGAAGGCAAAGAAGACGAGAAGAACGTTAATGTCGTGGTATGCTCGTGCTGTCTGATTCTATAACAGACGAACAAACAAAGCGAGAGTGAGTGAGACGAATGTATCTCGTATCCTCTTTTTATGGAGAAAAAATATGTCTGTGTTTTTTAGTGCGGACTGACTTCCTCCTTCTCGTTGTATTATTGTTGTTGTTGTTGTTGTCATTCGCCGCTGTTCTAATCCTCGGAATCTCGTTGCCGATTTTCGACAAATTCAGCGTATTCTTCGTCCGTTGGTTCCTGGCACCCTTTTTCGAGCAAGTAGTTAAGGCAGTCGGGTTGTTCGTTGTAACGAGCCCAAGCGATGTCTTGCCAGTCGTTAAGAGGCGCTCTCGCCTCTTCGACTAAGTATTTAAGGCAATCGAAATGACCAAGCCCTGCAGTACTGTACACGCAGTCACTCTTTACCACATCCGCTATCTTTCGTTCTTCAACGAAATATTTCAAGATGTCTATGCGACCCTTTCCTGCTGCTAGTAGTGCCACTTCTTCTTCCGTCTCTCGCGAAGGTTTCACTTTGTCGAAAAGAAATCGAAGACAGTCGAGGTGTCCTTTAAGAGCAGCATGTTTACACAAAGCTTCTTCATCACACGGGCAACCGTTAGAGAAGCAGTACTTGAGCATCTCGAGAATACCTCTAGCTGCTGCCACTTTAATCGTCTTTTCATCCCACTCGCACTGTTTCACTTCTCTCGCCCACTTGAGGAACTCGAGTTTGTTCGTTCCAGCAACTGCCATGCAAAACCAGGCTTGGTCTTTCACCCTTCCACTTTTACTTTTCTCTCCCCAAGCCATGTTATTCCACACCAATTCCAACGTCGAAATGGATGAACATTCGTCAACATAGTAACATAATTCCGATACGTTTACCCCGGCGTACGCAAGCACACCCCAACTCTCTCTATTCACCCTCGAAAAGAAAAACCGATCCGTCTCGTTCAATTTAGGAAGCACATGCGAGACAAACACATCCTTGTGATGCAACACCAATCCCGTCCATATCTTGGTCGGTCCAAGCTTCAACCGCTTTATATCCGCCGCAGCTTCCTTCACGGCCTCTTCTTTCTCCTTCCTCTTCTTCCTCTTCTGCGCGCCGGACATCTTTTTCCCCATTATTATTCTTCTTCTTCTAAAGTCAACGTTCTTTTTCTTCTCTTTTTCCCAAAAGGCGTTTTTGTGTGGTTTTGTCAACTTTTACTCGCCACTTGTTTGAGGAGTATTCGCATACATGTAATAACGATATGCAGACACAAACAACAACAACATCAAAAGTAAACAACAACAACCAGTGTTATCGATGCGAAACCGTCGCGGTTCGATGCGATCGCGAATCGAAAATCGCCGTGGTCTCTTTAAACCGACCCAGGTATTTGAACGCGATCAACGCGCAAATGTGGCGAGAGATACCTGTCGTATTTGACGCGCTTTCCGAGGATGAAGAAGTAAACGCGATCGTGCTCACCGGGGAAGGGAAACATTTCTGCGCCGGGATAGACGTGTCGAGTAAAGAATCCTTGTTTGAAACGCTCGGAGATGTAGAGAACGAACGCGATTTGGGGAGGCGTAATGAGTATTTGCTGAGGCACATAAAGCGGTTGCAAGCGAGCGTATCGAGCGTGGAGAGATGCCGGAAACCGGTGGTGTGCATGATCAAAGGCGCGTGCGTTGGGGGTGGGTTGGATATAGCGGCAGCGTGTGACATACGGATGTGCGACCGGACGGCTTTTTTTAGCGTGAAGGAGGTTGAGTTAGGCATCGTCGCTGATATAGGCTCCTTGCAGAGGCTACCGAGCATCGTCGGGCAAGGAAGGGCGACGGAGCTCGCGCTGACCGCGAGGACGGTGAAAAGCGACGAGGCAGAAAAGATTGGGTTAGTTTCCAAATGCTATAGCGATACTGAGGAATTAGAACGTGCGTGTGTAGAGGTTGCGAAAAGAATGGCGAGTTTATCGCCGTTAGCTATTCAAGGGACGAAACGTTCTTTGTTAAACTCTCGAGACTCTGAAAGCGTCGAGAAAGGATTAGAATACGTAGCTTTGAAAAACGCGGCGCAGTTGATTTCGGACGATTTGAAGGAAAGCATGAACGCGCGGTTCGAGAAGAGAAAACCCGTGTACAGCCGTTTGTAAAAATACGATGAGTCCTACTATTTAAATGCCGCTCGCTCGAGCAGCGCGCTCTCCTAATCACTAATCCCCTATTTTACCAAGTTCCCCAAGTGCGGTTGTAAATACGCCAACGTGTGCGACGGATTGGCGACTAAATCAATCGTGATGAGTTCGAAACCCTCCTCGCACACCGCTCGAATATTCTTCGCATTACCACCGCTCGCGCCACCATCATCTATACCTCCCGAATCGACATCTAACGCGGCCTCCGTCGAACTCCCCCACGCTCTCATCGAAGCGCCGACGAGACCGCCCGCCTTCTCGTACACCTCTCTCACTTTCCTTCCCGCTTCCGTACACTCTAACACTTCCACCACAACTACGACAGCGTTGCCGTTAAAATACAAATCGTGCACGACGTGCGAGGTTTGGTGGTCCATGATGCCGTCCAAACTCACCGCATCCGTCATCGCCGGCGTCTCGTTCGCCCCGTTTGGCTTCGAACAACAAGCAACACACCTAAATCTCCTCCTGTACCTCTCCACGGACTCCGCGTCGCTCGCGTCGCACTCCGGATGCTCCAACCGTCCAAACATTGGCAACTTTACCGCTTCCATTGCTTTCGCCATCGCATTGCGCGTGAAAACCCGTCCGTTTCTCGTCACCTCGTTCACTCTCGCGACTTCTCCGGAGAGGAATAAACGGTTTTGGTTTCTCTTCAAGGAGAGAACGAGACGCTGGTACTTTTGTTCGTACCCATCGCTAGTACTACCATCTTTAACAGGAGATGATATAAATGACGATGGCGATGATGCCACCGTCGTCAAAGACGAGAATAAAGCGTTTCCCATGTGTTTGCTGGCATATGTATTATCAGAGCGTCGTCGTCTCTCTTTTCACTCTGGGGAAAAGTTCGTCAGATCTTCATTCAATTCATCACAAAGAAGAAGTTAAAGAAGTTAAAGAAGGCTGAGAAGCACAAAAATGACGACAACAAAAGCAAGCAGCGGTGGTGTTGGTGGTGGTAATCAATTGATATTAGAATCCATCAAATACACGCGAGGTTCTTTATTCGTCTTGGACCAAATTCAACTGCCATCCAAAACGGAACATCTCCCCGTGGAAAACTGTTCCAAATGTTTCGAGCTCATCAAGAACATGAACGTCCGCGGAGCGCCGGCTATTGCGATTACAGCCGCGCTCTCGATTGCGGTGGAGTTAGAGCAGACAAGTTTTGCGGATGGTGATGCGGCGTTGTTTCAATTCGTGAAGACAAAAGCGGAGTATTTGTTGAAAAGTCGACCGACGGCGGTGAACTTGGGGAACATGGTGAAATCTCTCATAAAGTATTGCGAAGAGATCGAGCACGAAGAACTGAACAACTCCGGCGACGAAAACGGGGAAAAAGGAAACAAAAGAGAGATGATTGTTCGATGGTGCGAAGATATGCTGGAAACGGACATTCGACACAACAAAGCGATTGGAGAGATTGGCGCGAAAGCGTTGCTGAAAGCGTGTTGTAATAAGAAAAAATTGAAGGTGTTGACGTGTTGCAACACCGGTTCGTTAGCGACGGCGGGGTACGGGACCGCGCTCGGGGTAGTCAGAAGTTTACACGAACAAGGACGGTTGGAGATGTGCTATGCGGTGGAAACGAGGCCGTATAATCAAGGGAGTCGATTGACGGCGTACGAGTTGGTGTATGAAAATATACCCGGAACGTTGATCTGCGACAACATGGCGGCGTTTTTGATGCAGAAGGACGAGGTGGACGCTATCATCGTTGGCGCGGATCGCGTAGCAAAGAACGGAGATACGGCAAATAAGATTGGGACGTATTCTTTGGCGGTTTTGGCGAAACATCACGACGTGCCGTTCTTCGTTGCCGCGCCGTCGACGACTTTGGACGTGTCCACCAAGTGCGGGATGTTGATTGAAATCGAAGAAAGGCCGGGGGAGGAGGTGTGCGTGTTCAAAGGCGAACGAGTAGCCGCGGAAGGAATAAACGTGTGGAACCCGGCGTTTGACATCACACCAGCGTGGTTGATTGAAGGTATCGTGACTGAACGAACGTGTTTGTATAAAAATAAAAGAGGCGAGAAGGATCAAACCGGCGCGGCGTTTGATATCGGGAGGCACGTGGAAGAGATTGAGGCCATGGACGGTACGATGAAAAAGAAAAAGAAGGTGGACGAGATGGATGCGAGTAAAGAAAAGGACGATTCGGCTGTTGATGTTGACGGTTTTTACGCGTTGAATTTGAGTACTGTTCTCGATTACGTCGCGTACTACCCCAAAGTGTGCGCTCCCATCGGCGGCAAGGCGAGCAAAGAGGACTGGGTCTCAAAGGAGGTTGGCGACGGGAATATCAATTTTGTGTACATAATAATGAACAAAAAAACGAATGCAGCCATCGTTCTAAAACAAGGGTTACCATACGTGAGATGCGTGGGCGAATCGTGGCCGTTGACGCAAGAACGCGTGCGATATGAGGCCGAAGCGCTCATCGCGGCGCATGGTTTCTGTCCCGAGCACGTACCGGAGGTGTATTTATACGACTCGAAAATGTCGACGATTGCGATGCGATACATCGAGCCGCCGAACAAAATCGCACGAGTTGGATTATGCGAAGGTAAAACGTACGTGAGAATGGCTGAACACGTCGGCAAGTACTTAGCGGAGACGTTGTTCAAATCGAGCGCCGTATGCCTCGGCGCGAAAAAGTTCCGCGAGAATCGAATCGCGTTTGGCGGTAACGAAGCCATGTGCGCGCTCACCGAGCAAGTTATCTTCACTGAACCATACGGCGTTTTCGAAAACAACAAGTGGACGCACGAACTCAACGATATCGTAAGAGAAATACAAAGCGATGGCGAACTTAAAGTAGCCATTACCGAACTCAAAGCGAAATTCATAAACGAATGCGAAGCGCTCCTGCATGGAGATTTGCACACGGGGAGTATCATGTGTGGAGAGAGGAGCACGTACGTCATCGACCACGAGTTCGCGTTTTACGGGCCTATGGCGTTTGATATTGGCGCGTTCATCGCAAATTTATACTTAGCCTACTACGCCTCTGACGGTTTAGGACATTCGGAGAATCACAAAAAATATTTGCAGTGCATGATCAAAGACGTTTTGATTCGGTTCGTGTCCGACTTTAGCAGATTGTGGCGCACAAACGGCAGACAGAAAGACTTTGGCGGTCTCTCGCATCCTTCCGTGTTTTCCGCACATCCCAACCGTCCATCCCAATCGTTCAATTCGCCGGATGAGAAACACTTTCAACAATCGCAGTTGGAGTTCATCAGTAGAGTTATTTACGACGCGCACCGTTTCGCGGGTGCGAAGATTATTCGACGCATCATCGGAATAGCACACGTCGCGGACATGGAAGGTATACAAAATCTGGAACTGAAAGCTAAGTGTGAACGAGCCGCACTTGAGATGGGCATGCGACTTTTGAAGGGCAAGTATTCGTGCAAGACGTCCGTTCGATTGAGCATGAATTGGGAATATGGCAGAAATCAACCGGTACCAACGGCGACGGAGATTGAGAACGAGGCGAACGATTCCGAGGAAACGAAATCGCTCTATTTCCACATGAATACGGATGGCGCGTAGTTTCTTTTTTTCCTTTCTTTTTTCTATACTTGTTATAAATACAGAGATGTATGCGTTAAACAACACCTAATACTCAATCAACTCTTTCTCAGGAGGCTTCGCGAACGGAAGAGCCCCCCTGTTTTCTTCGGAGCTTTCTCTTCCAACGGTTGCGCCGCCGTTGCTGGTAAAGTCGTTATCGTCGTCGTCGTTGCTCCGTACCCGGGAATACTCGGGTGTTGTTGCTGCGACTTACTACTACTACTACTGCTATGCCGATACGAAATCTTTTGCTGCTGTGCTGGTTGTTGTTGTTGTTGTTGTTGCTGTTGTTGTTGTTGACTATTGAATTTTGAGTCGCCCCCGAAATACGATTTCAGCAAATCACCCTCCTCGTCCACGTGCTCTTCAAATTTCCACACGTCGTACGATTGCTTCTTAAACCCAGGAATGTACTTTGCAAAGGCATCCGTGATAACAACCGCAATCCCTAACAAAGCAATGCCAGCACCGATCGTTTGCGTCAACATGACGACGTCGAATCGTCTCCCGACGCCGGAAAATTGGATGCGCAATCTCGGGCCGTAAGCTTTTGTCAACAATCGCGTTTCTGGATTTTTCGTATCAAATCGACAGTTATACGGCGGGTTCAGGGGAAACATGTTCGTCATATTCGTCAGCTTCGCGTTCGGCGTCGTAAAGTGATTCACGGCGGATATCCAGCGCGTGTTGTATCCGCTCGAGAGTTCAGCCAGCGGGTTATCTACGCGATCAATAACAAACGGAATCTCCGGCGAGCACGTCTGCACGCCACCTTCCTCGATCGCCACCGTCGCCAGCGTTTCGTTATCACCATTCAACACGCTTTGCGGCTTTGGCACTTTCACGCCTTCGTCTAAGTTACAATCAAAATACACGTTCAACATTTGATCTGATCCGTACGTACTAATCTCGGTAAAATTCTTATCGTCCGTCTGCGTAATGTTCTCCAACGAGAACAAATTCCAACCCATCCGAGGTTCGGTCCCATTCGCGTTATCCCATCGCATCTCCTCCCCGTTCTCGTTATACATTCCAGGAAATTTCACGTTCATGCGTATAAACACGGTAAAATTGCCCACGTTTTCCAACGGCAACACGTCGTCGTCCTCCTCCGCCTCGGGCGGACACCACCCTTTAATCTCGCAAAAGTGTGCGCTGTTCGGATCGCTGGTACTCGGCAAGCACTTCCCAGTTTGCCTTCCGTTTCGACTGTACGACCCTTTCACGCACGTGTTCTTCCCTTTCGAGCACACTTCGTCTTTCGAGACGCCTAAGCACGTTCCTTTCGCCTGCATCGTCTTCACCAGCCTCGTGGCCACAAAAACGCCATCCGACGAATACTGCACCAAATCGTTCGCATCGTACACCCTCTTCTCGCCAGTTTCCGTCTCGTTCGTCGCGGCTGTTCCTTTCACTTTAATCGCTAAAACACCTTCCGCCGGGACGGATTTTTGGTACCCGTTTTCTTTATACAACAAGAACCCGACGATGTAGAATGAAATCAAGAGCACGAGGAAATAGTACAAAACGCCGAGCGATTTCGATTTGATCAAAACTTGCTTCGGCGTCGTGTATTGGCCCAAGGAGTCCATTTTGCCACTCGTAATGCGTGCGCGTGTTGCGCGCGCGTGAGTGCGTGTGTGTTTATATGTGTGTGTGTGTGTTACTACGAATCGAGACTTTTCCCTCTCGTCTCGTGGTTTCGTGTTACAAAATTTGCAAAACGTTTTGCTCCTCTCGCCTTCGAAAAAATGTACAAACGCGAGAGACCAGAGAGACCTTCTTCTCTGTCCGCTTTGAGCATGCGTGAGTGCTCTTTTTCACCGCAGAAATTAATTGGTTGCCTTTCTCTTTTTTGAGCAGTCTTTTCTCGAAGAACAATTTTTCGAGATCAAACAATTCTTTCTTTTCTCATATAATCGTCACAGAATATACTACTCTTTATTAAACACCTAACGCACGAATACAGATACCGTCACCTAAAGTTGCGAATTCTATACGCAGACACGTAATAAGAAACGCACCGAGGAGAGTCGCGCTTTTGAGTCGAGTACTTTTGCTCCGTTTTAGAGTCGTCGTACTTTTTCTTTTGAGAGAGAGAGAGAGAATTAAAAAAGCACAAAATGGCGGTGAGGATCCAACCGACGGCGGCACCGGAACACCCGGGCTTAACCCGCGAAATGCTCTTAGCGGTCGTTTTACTCCTGTGCGCGAACATTGCGACCGTGTGCTCGGGGATCGCTTTAGTCGCGTACGGGACGAGGAGTGGACAAAAAGCGGTTTTGTTGAACAAAATTTTCGAAGGGTCCGATTACGAGGCGACGGTGTTTGACGACCCGGCGAGAGCGGCGACGGTATTAGGCGCTTTATTGTTGATTACGAGCGTGTACGGTTTAGCCGGGGTGTATACCAGGAATAAGTTGATGCTTATTTTGTATCACGGGTGGACGTTTTTCGCGTTGATTGGGTTTGTGTATGCGATTTGCGTGTTGGAGATTTACCGACAGAACGCGCCGGCGATGGTTGAGTCGTATTTCAACGGCGAAGAGGTGAACATCGACGAAGGCGTGACGAGACAAGGCGACGAGATTGAGTTTTTCAACATCTCCACGTTGGCGCAGATCGACAACGCGAAGAATTTGACGACGATCGATGCTATCACGTGGATTAACCACGTGGACGATAGCTCGAAGGCGAGCGTGGTGTTTATTTTAATCGCGATGTTTAGCGCGAGCTTTATTATGGGGGTGAGGTATACGGCGAGAAGAATGGGTGGTTTTTCGAACGTCGCCGGGTGGATTTTTGGCATAGTTTTGGCGGTTTTGTCGTTTACGGTGGCGAAGTCGACGTACCGGGTGAATGATGCGATCGCGGTGGATTTGAACACGAGGTTCGTGCACGAGTACGGCGTGGACCCGTGGAGAGCGATTACGTTGAAGGAGACTTTGGAGCAGTACCCGGAAGATATTTTCTTACCACCGGTGTTGTACGATTCGCCACCGCCCGCGCCGCTAGCGCCGGGGGAGATTGAACCGCCAGCACCGGAGTTTGATTCACCTCCGGCACCGGTTGGTAAGTGGTACGCCGACGGCGTGTGGGTGGAGTACGCGAGATTGAATAAAATCAGCGAAATTCAACACGACGTGTCGTGTCGATTGGCGTTGACTGGGGTGAACCACACGGAAGGGAGAGTGTCCACAGACTTTGTGGATTGGATTAAGTTTCAAGTGGCGGATTACGCCGCGGTGGAGACATCTGACGTGGATTTTCTGTCTACGAAGGAAGGCGCGGAACATCCCATCGCGGGGAAACACGCGGCGAAGACGTTGGGAGGCGCAGCCGTGTTTGTAGTCATTGCCTCGGCGGCGGGGATTTACGGAACGTTGAAGCACGATCGACGCTTACTGGCGTTGCACTTGCTCATTTCGGTTCCGTGTGGTATTTTCGTAGTCGTCGCGGCGAGGAAGGCGGCGGAAGGCGCAGACGATACGTTTGAGTCCATGCGTTTGCATTGGCACGCGTTGCAACACGCGTACATCGGACCGGCGGTGACCACTGGTTCCGCCGCCGCGTTTGCCTCCGCACATTTCAAACAAGCCGCAGCGTTAGGGGCGATTGTAGCCAGCGTTATTTGGCTCGCTATTTTCAGTTCGATCGGTATGATAATCACCCACGACGCGACCAAAGTCCCCGGGTACCAAAAGCCGGGCGGCGCGAGCGACATCGAAAACCAACGCTTGGCGTCCGGTCCGTCCTCTTCCGCATCCCCTCTCGACTCCTCTAAACTTGGGGGCGGTGGCACCGGTAAAGTCGCCGAGAACATCGTCGAAATGAAGAGTTTAGCCGCGACCGTTCGAGACGCTGCCACGGGAAGAGGCCAGTTCAAGCCTGGATTTAGACCCACGGAGTTGAAAGAAACGAAGAAGAGCGGCGCGACGCCGGCGCGAGGCGGCCGACCAAAAGGTGGCGATAAAGATTTAGACGCGAAGTTCTCCGTCGATTAATCTTGTGGTACTATTAACATATAACAGTTTCAATATACATTATCTAAAATACCGTACTTTTAAACTGCATCTACTCGACATCTTTTCTCTTCTTGTTTTTGTTTTGTTAAACGAACTCTTCACTCTTTCTACAACTTACTCCTCTCTCTTTGCATAAAACACGAACGTCTTCGTTATTTAGTAGCCATCGATATTCAAAGAGTGATTAAGAAGAGAGAATCTTCAGCACTGACTGAACATGAAACCGGACCTCACGATCGACCCACCGAACAACACCTCTTCGCCTTCTTCCTCCTCCTTTTCCGCGAAGAATAATCCTTCGGGAACGCCTTCGTCTGCGAAGTTAAAAGGCTACCCGCAATGCCTCACCATCACCGTCTTGGGAGCCTCTGGCGATTTAGCGAGGAAGAAAACGTACCCGGCGTTGTTTTCTTTGTGGAAAGCCGGTCACGTGCCGTTTAATACGAAAATATTGGGTTACGCGCGATCGAAACTTGAACTGGATGAGTTCAAAGGCAAAATCCGTCTGTTTTTGAAAGACTCGTCGAATGAAAAAATTGAACACTTTTTATCGATTTGCGATTACGTGCAGGGCGAGTATTCGTCGATAGAGGAAGGTCCGCCGTGTTTTTCTGGTCTGAATGAAGTCATCGAACAGTTGGAGAGAGAAGTGGAGGTGAATTGGAAGGAGAATGCGTTTATTACTCCATCGACTTCCGCGGCGGAGAATAAGAAGTATAAGCGAGTGGTCGGGAATAGGATTTTTTATTTAGCGTTACCTCCGGTGGTGTATCCGTCCGTGTGCGCGGAAATCAAAGCGAGCGCGATGTCGAGCACGAAAGGAAGCTGGACGAGAGTGGTCGTGGAGAAACCGTTCGGGAAGGATTTAGAGAGTAGCGAAAAGTTGAACCAAAGCTTATCGGCGTTGTTTAGCGAGGAGCAGTTGTATAGAATCGACCATTACTTAGGGAAGGAGTTGGTGCAAAATTTAGTCGTCATGAGATTCGCGAATCGGTTTATTTCGCCCTTGTGGAATCGAGATAATATTGCGAACGTTCAAATTATATTTAAAGAACCGTTCGGGACGGAAGGGAGAGGCGGATATTTCGACGACTACGGCATCATACGCGACGTGATTCAAAATCACTTGTTACAAATCATGTGTTTAGTGGCGATGGAGAAACCGTGTTCGCTGTCTCCGGACGATATTCGGGACGAGAAGTTGAAGGTGTTAAGGTGCATTGCTCCAGTATCGACGGATAACGTGGTCGTCGGGCAATATTCAACCGGGCCTCACGGGCAACCGGCGTACGTGGACGATCCGGGCGTGCCCGAAAATTCCATGGCGCCGACGTTTTGTACGTGCGTCATGTACGTCAAAAACGAACGTTGGGATGGCGTTCCGTTTATTATTAAAGCCGGTAAGGCGTTGAACGAAGCAAAATGTGAAATTCGCGTGCAATTCAAAGACGTCCCGGGCGATTTATTCGAAAGCCGACGCGTCCAAGGCAAACAAGCCCGGAACGAATTCGTCGTTCGTTTACAGCCGGACCCGACTATTTTTATGAAAATGACCGTTAAAGAACCCGGATTAGATATGAATTTAGCGCAAAGCGAGTTGGAACTCTTATACACCACGCGTTACCAACGCGTCGCCATCCCAGAGGCGTACGAGCGCTTGATTTTAGACTGCATCAACGGCGACCAGCAACATTTCGTCCGAAGAGACGAACTCGTCGCCGCTTGGACCATTTTCACGCCGCTTCTGAAATACATCGACGCCGGTGGAATGAAACCGTACCCGTACCCGTACGGTTCCGTAGGACCGTACGAAGCGAACGCGCTCAGAGAAAGAGTCGGGCATCAAACCAATGTCATCGGGAGAGACATCACCTGGGAGAAGCACGGATTGAACAGTCAAGAGTATTAGTTTTTAGTTGAATGAAACATTTTTTGTAACGAACTTACCAAAATAACGTCAGACTTTCGACGCGCAAATGTTGACGCACGGAGCGCTTTGCTCGCGTTCTCTCCGCGTCTTCTCGAAGCACACCTACCGCGATGGAGGATGCTTCTTTATGAAGCGAATGATGATGCACAAAGCGTCTTCTTCTGACGACGATGCTTCTCTCGAAGAGCGCGTCTTTGCGCAAACGTTCGTCTCCGACGACGACGACGTTCGCCTTTTCGCGTGCGCGAAAACACTCTCCGCGCGAGACTTTGCAAACCTCATCGCGAGACACAACCCGGACGCGCTCGGGAGGAAGATGAAGAACGAACCGAAACTGCGCAACATGGGAAAAGCTAAGAGTTCGTTCAACATCGCGCTCTCCGCACTCGTGGAAAACGGAAGATTCGAGGAAGTTGAAAAGATGTTTTCGATTTGGCGAGAGGAGTTTCCGCGCGTGGACGTGGATGTAGTGTCGGTGTCTTTAGTCGCTTCGGCGTTACGTCAAACTAGGGAGGATATCGCAGACGTCGAGCGGTTCGTTTTTGAACAGAAATCTCGGCACCTGATCAAACGCCCGAACAAGAAAGTCGCGAGGAAGAAGATCAACGCGAATAAATACGAGCGAGACGGGTTGCTTCCCATGGGCGTGGTGTACGAAGACGAGGATGTTATTGCTGTGTGTAAAACGAGCGGGATTCCGTCGACGAGCGATCCCTCGACGCCGTCGGTGTCGGATTTTTTGATGTCGATGAAGAAGGACGACCCGTCGTTTTCTTTGAGCGAGATGAACGGCGCGGATGCGAGAGGCGTGGTGCATCGATTGGATAAATTAACGAGCGGAGTGATGCTCTTAGCGAAAAATGATGTGACGCATTGCGAGTTAGTGAGCGCGTTTTACAGAAGGAAAACGAAAAAAGTGTACAACGCGATTGCGAGTGGGATTTTTGAAGACGACGAGGGAGAAATAGACTTCCCGGTGGATAACCGCGAGGCGTATTCAAAATACGCAGTGTTAGAACGATTGGAAAGAGGCGAGTCAAGTTTCGTGGAAGTCATGCCGAGAACGGGAAGGAAGCACCAGATTAGAGTGCATTTGTCATCAATCGGACATCCACTCGTGAACGACGCATTATACACGCCGAAGAAGATACGAAAATCAGACGAGAATTCAACAGTAGTGAAACCAAAATCGTCCTCCTTTTACCTTCACGCGCGTTCGCTCGAGCTGCCGCATCCGAGCGACGCTTCAAAAATGTTAAAGTTGGAAGCACCTTTAAGTGCTTCGTTTTTAGCCGAAATAGATAGATTGCGTTAGCTAGATGTGGTAGGTAGATAATGTGTAGGTTGTTTAGTTTCATTTAGTCATTTAGTTGATATTATTAGTTATTTAAATCTGCTAGTCATGTTTTTTATCTTCTCTCTCTCTCTTTCTCTTTCTACTGCGTGTTCTCTCTTATTCACTAGAATTTTCTTGGAGAGAACGAATTACATGCCGTAACCGGAGTTGTCGAGAGCACCGGCACCGGCAGTCTGCGCTTCTTCGCCTTCCGGAATCTCGCAGACGACAACATCGGACGTCAAGAAGATTTTCGCGACGGAAACAGAGTTTTCTAAGCAGCATCGGATAACCTTAGTCGGGTCGATGATGCCAGACTTCATCAAGTCTTCAAACTTACCGGTGGCGGCGTTGAAACCGTAATCCGGGTTATTTTCGCTCAAGACTTTTTGGACCGTGACGGAACCGTTGACGCCAGAGTTGTACGCGACTAATCGCATCGGATAAGACAACGCTCTCTTGATGATGTCCGCGCCCAATCGCTGTTCGTCGTTGTCCAATTCATCCTTGATACCGTCGACGAACTGACCAAGCTTCAAGAAGGTTGTACCCCCACCAATGACAATGCCTTCCTCGACCGCGGCTTTCGTCGCGTTCAAAGCATCTTCAACTCTCAACTTTTTCTCCTTGAGTTCAGTTTCAGTTTGCGCGCCAACCTGGATGATGGCGACGCCGCCGGAAAGTCTCGCCGCACGTTCACTCAATTTCTCTTTTTCATATTCTGCTTCTTGGACTTCAATCAAGCGGTTAATTTGTTTCACTCTCGCTTTGACTTCCAAATCTGTGGACCCATCACCAACGATTGTGCACGACTCTTTGCCGAGCGTCACTCTCGCCGCATTACCCAAAACTTCCGTGCCAACCTTGTCCAAAGATAAGCCGAGCTCTTCCTTGACAACAGTACCGCCAGTCAAAATGGCAATATCTTCCAAGTACTGCGATTTTCTCTCGCCGAAGCCCGGGGCTTTCAACGCGCACACTTTCAACGCACCTCTCAATTTGTTCACGACCAAGGTCGCCATGGCTTCTTGTTCAATGTCTTCCGCGATGATCAAAAGCGGAAAGGAGTCTTTGATCGCCGCTTCGAGAATGTTAATCATATCTCTCGCCGAGGAGATTTTCTTGTCCACTAAAAGCAATTTGCATTGCTCGTAGTCGCAGATCATTCTTTCTTGGTCGGTGACGAAGTACGGAGAAATGAAACCTCTTTCAAATTGCATACCTTCGACGACGATCAGGTTGTTATCGACCGATCTCGCTTCTTCGAGCGTAATCACGCCCTTGCGACCAACTCTCGCCATTGCCGCGGCAATCATCTCACCAACTTCCAAGTTACCCCCAGCAGAAACCGCAGCAACGCTCGCCAATTCCTCGTCCGCAACTTCCTTTGACAACTCCTTCAATTTAACAATCAACCTCGTTACGGTCTTTTCCATACCTCTCGTCAATTGGACCGGGTTCGTTCCCGCCATGACAATCTTCATACCTTCCGTAATCATCGCCGCAGACAATACAGTCGCAGAAGTCGTACCGTCACCAGCTTGGTCGTTCGTTTTTTGCGACGCTTGTCTCACCAACTTCGCGCCAATGTTTTCCACCGGATCTTCTAATTCAACTTCCTTCGCCACGGTCACCCCGTCGTTGACAATCTTCGGCGAACCAAACTTGGATTCCAACACGACGTTTCTCCCTTTCGGACCTAAGGTGACGCCGACGACGTGGGAGAGCTTATCGACCCCTTTTTGCATCTTTTTCAACGCCAACCCATCTTGCGCGTTGAAGTATAAATCTTTCGCGGCCATGTTCGTGACCGAAAGTTGACCTCTACCGCGGACAACCTTTTTGGTCTGCGAAGACGTCGAAGCCATTCGAGTCGAACCAGCTAAAGCCTGTTGTTGTTGTTTGATGATGCAATACATACGCGTTGATATAAGAGAGAAAGAGGTCAGCGTTACGATCGCTCGATGTAAACCAAATCACGAAAGGACAGACAAAAGCATCGTCGTCGCTTCTAAGAAGAGAAAAACGCGGGGGGATTTGTTTTCGAAACATCCTTCTTTTCTTCTCAGGTTAAGGTTTTACTCCCCGGAGAGCGTCAATTTTAGATAAAATCCATTTCCGCGCGAAGAGCACGCGTGCTCCCCCAACCATCCAAAGAGAGACAGAAAAGCATCCTCCGATATCGTTTGTTTGCGAAAACGTCGCTCGGTGTTCTCTGAATCCTTCGCGAAACCGAAAACTCGATCCGTTTACCAGCCGCCGGGCAAATTTCAAGGCACCCGGAAAAAAAGAAGCAATCCGAAAAAGCTACATTTGCGCGATTGCACGCGCAAAGCGAGACGACGCGAACGCGAACATCACGTTTCGAGACTAGAATTGCGTGAAAAGTGACGTACCGTGCGACTAGTAAACGTAAGCGACTGCATTTTAAACGTTCGTGCGTGTTTTTTGTATGTGTGTGACGCTAAATTTTGTGCGGCTTTTTTTGGCTGCGCAGCCTCTCTCTTTTTTTCTTTTTGTCTTGTTGAGATGGTCGGAAGTCTGATTTTCAAGCCCACGTGTCAGAGGGAAGGAACAGGCGCGAAAGAAACGCAAAACCGGCCGAAGCAACAGCCCCAATTTTTTGCCTCTCTCCCAAAACGCGATTTGACGATGTTTATGTATAAATTTAGGAGGAAAACGTTTTATTATTATCAAAGTGCGCGAAAGCGCGGTGGATGCTATACATCAAATCCGCCAGACGAAGACACCTTCTTGACCGCAACTCACGATTCTCTTGCCGTCGCGACTGAATTTGACTCTGTTGACGCGCGTGGAGTGCGCGCGACCGATAGCGAGAAGCGAGACGGTTTCGTCGGCTTGTTCTTCTTTTTCTTCTTCTTCTTTTTCTTCTTTTCTTTCGTCTCGAAATATTTTTACGACCGGGTCGGCGCTGCCGCCGGAAATGGCTAACAGGAGGGTTTTTGAACCACTGTTGGTTGCATCTGAGGAGTGCAGCGATAACGAAGTCACTTCGCTCGTTTCGTTCGCTTCGACTTCGCGCGTAGGTTCGCCAGTTTGAACGTCCCAAAAAATAATTTTTCTGTCTGAAGACGCGGTGACTAAAATCGAATCGTCGGCTGGATGGAATAAGGCAGACTTGACGAACGCGTTGTTAAAGCATTTCAACATGCGCAAACGGGAGCACTTAGACATGTCCCAAAGAATGCACGCCCCGTCGTCGGATGCGCTCGCAGCAATACTTTCGTCGTTTGAAAAGTTGACGCTATTTATTTTTGCGCGGTGTTCTTTCATCGACGCTTTCAGCGCAACGGTGGTGTATCCGCCATCTGGGAGCGTCCACACTCTCACGGCACCATCTGTGCCTCCGGAGATGAGAGTCGAACCATCCCTGGAGATTTCTAAGGCGGATACACCTGCAGGATGGCAATCCTCTATGGTGGCAAGTAATGTTCCCGACTTTGGCGAGTAAAATCGAATGTTCCCATCACTCCACGCAGAGATGATCGAGAATCCGTCTGGAGCAAAGACGACGTTTTCGCACGTCGATGAAACTCCAGAGGCGGAAATTCGCGATAACTCTTCGCAGTTTTCCGTTTTCCACAGTCGAATTTCCGTCCCAGCGCAGGTAGCAAAGAGTCCCTCGAAGTTTCGAGGAAACGCGATATCGTTCACCGGAGCGTCGTGGCTGCCGCATATCAAAACTTTTCCATCGTTTGACTCTGTATTAGCAGCAGCAGCTGAAACGATCGATAACGGTTTTTCCGCTTTAGGCACGATTTTTCCCGTTCCATACATAATGTCGTTATCATCTCTGGTTAAATGAAACAACTCGACGTCGCATTTTGACGTTCCTACCAAAACCGTATGCGTTGTTACGATGGCGTCGGCGTTTTCTCTCGCCGCGCGTTGACGTCGTTTGATGGTCGCGTTCGATGGTGGCACTTTTAGAACCGTCGCGGGTGAACGACGATGGTACTGTTTATTTACTTCTTCAGTTAGAACAACAGCGCCACTCTTAACTACTTCGTCGAGAAGCTCTTCCTCTTCCTCTTCCTCTGATACGCGCACGACGATCGAAGTAATCCTTCCATTTGCAAACACCTTCCCGTTCCCTTTGCTCCCTTTCAAATGATGTTCATCCAGCGTCTGCGCGTCCAACACGTTCACGCTTCCATCACCACCGCCTACTAAAAGTAAGGTTCTCCCGGTGCCTTTCACTAGCGCCAAACTCGTCACCCCGCCGCTCACTTTATAGTCGCTCTTCCTCTTAAACAACCGATCCCCTTCTAAGGACACTTTCAACACGTCGCCGGTTTTCGTCCCGAGATATGCAAAGTCGTCGTTTTCACTCACCACGACCTTCACCACGTCCCTTCTAATCTGCCCTAATCGACACTTCTCGCTCGAAAACGACCTCTTCGCGCTATCAAACTGCCACATTACCACTCCGCTCTCGTCCGCGCCCGCGGTCACGAGACTCGGATTAATACTCGCTCGGTTCACAAACGCCACCGTCGTTGCTCCGAACGTGTTCCGTCCGCACATCGCCTTCCCGTCTGCCAATCGCCACAACACGAGCTGATAGTTATCGCTCGCACCTCCTAGACTCGCGATGAATTTCGAGCACGGTGAAAACGCCAAACTCGTCACCTCTCCTTTATGTAAGCTCAGCTTTACTAAACTCTCGCTTTGCTTCTTAATCCTCCTCCTCCCTTCGCCGGCGACTTCCCACAACCGCACAACCGCCACGTTGGTCGCGACGTTCACTCTCGAACCGGCGGCAATAAATTTCCCGCACGGCGACGTCGTCGCGCACGTGACGCGCGTCTGGTCGCGGACGTCGGAATCGTCGCAGAAAAACATCGGGGGAATCGTTTCTTCTTCTTCTCCGTCCCTTTCTTTGCGCGTCGTCGCGACCGTCGTGTTCGTATTTTTTGCACTTTTTCCACCACCTTCGAGAAAAAGTTCCCGAACGCACACCGACCCACCCAAAGGATGCACCAGTAAAAGACGCTCGCGATCGTCGTCCTCGCGTGGCGGTAGCGACAACACGTTGACGCCGTCGAGGCATTTGCCGTTGAATCCTCGCGCGGTTTCCAGCTTCATTGTGTTTTAAAAGTGACGTGCGAGATATTTTTTTGGCGAGTCGTGTTCTATTTTTAATTTAACGAGAGTTGACTTTTTTACTCTTTTGACTGTTGTGTTGTTAGTTCTTATAAAAAAAATGTGCCGGCCTATTTACATCATCTGTATTTCATTCGCATCGGTATCCATTCGCACGGGCACTCGCTCGTCGTCGTCGTCGTCGTCGTTGCGCTCCTGTTCTTCTCGTTCTTCTTCTTCTTCTTCTTCTTCTTCTTCTTCTTCTTCTTCTCTCGCGCCTTCGACGGCCCGGGCGACAAAGTTCGCGGCGCCGGAGTGATTGATGCACGTGCTTTTACCTTCCATGGCGGGGAGTTTGCACTGCACGCCGCTCTTGGTGATGGCTGAACATCGTGCTCGCTTGTTCCATTTCATTTCTGCCCATTTCTGATCTGCGAGCGCGTTTCCCTCATCTTGCGCGGCGCGGAGTTCTAGGCGTTCGTGCATTTCGCCGAGGAAGGTTTGGATGGTATCGTTGAAAACTTTCGCGCAATACGCGAGGACGGCTGGGGTGAGCGGCGTTCCGCTCTCGCCGAGAAGCGTTTTGCGCCAGGCGTCCCGACGTTTGTCATAACCCGGGTGTTTCCAGATGCTCGCATCGTCTACATCTTCTTCTAAACGATCGTTTTCAAAATCCTCGAACATTTTTGCGCGCACGGCATCTTCGTCTTCATTTTCTTCCGCGTTTTCTTTCATGTGTTCTTCAATCATTTCTCGGCGTCGAGCTTCGACGGCTTCGTCCAAGACTTCTTGTGGAAGCATTGCAGCGAGTTTCGAGCGTGCCATTTTCCAGGATCTCATGTCACGGTCGGTATGTTTTAATACTAATTGTTCCAATCTGTGCTTCGTAAGTTCAGGCGGTGCAGGCGAGAGGAGATCGGATTCTTCCTCGGCGAGCGCGAATTGCTCGTTTTGGAATTCGTACAATTTTTGTTCGATATCCAAGAGCTTCTCGGAGAGGTTTGATTCGTCCATGTAGCGCCCCCCGCTACCTACAAGCTCTTTCTGCTTGGATGTTATCGATTCCATGGTTTCGTTGGCGATCGATTCCACTGGAAGTTCCGCAACCTGATCAAAAATTCGTCTGATGACCTGTTTCGCGTGTAGAACGGCGCTGTAATCGTCAAACGCGAGGTACGCGTCCAAAAACTCTTTTTGTGCAGCTAAGGCTTTCGCGCTCAGCTTCGCTTTTACTTTGGACGCTTTAACCATGCGCTGTGAGCCAGGCGATAGAATGAGCTCTTTTGGCGCTTCGTCAACCTCGGAGGGTGCTGCGATTTTTTGACGCATCGGACGCGCGCCCGATTTTTCTCTTTCCTCTTGTTCCAATTGCAAAGCGAGTAATCGATCTTTCTCTTTCTCTTCGTGTAGGCGCACTTTTCGAATTCGCTCGAACGCGTCCTCAATCATATCCGCGCGTTTCGCCAAACTATGTTTCAACGCGGCTTCGCGCTCACCTTTCACGTTTAAGGCTACGTTCAACGCATCGATTTGATCTAGGTTGTCGTATTTGCCCCATTTTCCGTCGAAAGATTGGACGTATACCGCGTCCGTGCGACCGCCAACGCCGAACCAGTACGTGGACATGCTTCGATCTCGGCCGAGCGCCCGGACACGAACGCGAACCATGTCATCTTCCGCTTGGTATCGTTCCAAAGTCGCCTGCCATTTCCGTTCGCGCATGGCGTCGCCGTCCGCGCCTCTCATTAGCTCCGCTTTTTCGATGCGTTTACGTTCGCGTTCTTGTTTCAACTTTTCCGCTTCGTACAGTCTGCGTTGTTCGGCGAGGACGCGCAGAGCTTCTTCGCGATTCTTTTTCCATTTTACAAACGCAGATCGATCCAGCTCGCTGCCTGTGTATTTTTGAAACTCTTCCGGTAAGGCAAATTTGGCGTCTAAATCCTCCTCTTCTTCCTCTTCCTCGAGACTCACCGGGATCGGTTCTCCCGCCTCCCGCGCCAACCGTTGCTTCTCGAGTAACTCCTTCTTTGCCATCGCGTCAGCTTCTCGTTTCAATCGTCTTTTCTCTTTCTCTTTCTCTTCTCGAATTTTTTGTTGTTTACTTCGTTTCGCTCTCTCTTCGAAGCGTTCAGCGCGATAAATGTCCGCTTGTTGAACGCGCGCTTCCAACTCTTCATGACACGGTCTGCTATCGAGTGCTAAATCGGCTAATGCTCGCAAAAGCGTCAAGTGTTGTTGAAGCGTGAGCTTATCAATGCGTGCACCGTCATTCGATAAGGATTGGACAATCTCCATCGCGGCTTTCCCGTGCGCGCGTTCGCCTTCCAACTGTAAAAGCTTTACAATCACTTGCGCCCAGACGATATTATCGTTGACGGAGCGTAATCGAGTCACCCCTCGTCCAACACCCGTCGCGTCTTCGTGTAACGCGCCCTTTAATAGCGCGCGATAAAGCACATAAAGCTGTTGTTTGTTCTCGTTTTCTAAACACTCGCGAACCATCAGATATGTTCGCAACGGCGGCGCTGTCAACGCTTCGCTAAAAATGGCCAGAAATTCCGCCAACGCGCCTTCATCCGCTAACACTTGCCCATTCTCCACCGGCACCGGTTTTGGTAACGGCCGCAGCAATGCTGATAACTCGATGCCCTTCTCTTTCGATTCTTCTATTAATTCTTCTCTCAAGTCGTCGTCGTCGATTGGGTACCTTGCTTCGTGAATTCTTTTCCTCTTCTCTTCCTCTTTCGCCGCTTCTCGATCGGCTTTCGCTTTCTCCCTCTCCTGCGCCGACTCTTCCGCTTTTATTTTCTTTATGCGCACTTTTTCCTCGTTCAGGCGAACTCTTTCTTCCTCCGCTTCCGCTCTCGCGAGTAGTCTCATTTTTTCTCGATCCGGAACCGCTTCCAAGCTTTCTGATTTCGTTTTTTCGATGTGTAAAAACAGTCGCTCGAACTCAGCCAGTTTGTTCGTATATTCCCAATCGTCGATATTCGACTCTAAAATAATTTGTTTCCTGACTTGCAACGCTTTGATCACGTCTTCGCACGCTTGAAGGTGCAATTTCGCCCGATCAACTAGTAGCGTCGCGGCGTTAATTTGTGATTTCATCTTTTTCGGATCCACTTTCAAAAGCGCCTGTTGGTCGCGCATCTCTTTCCTCCGTTTCTCCACGTACGCGTCGACGGCACTTTTCATCGCTTCTTCCGCTTTTTCTTTCCCTTTGTTCCATTTCGTTAACGCTTGTCGGTCGTTCTTATTTCCGGTGAACTTTAGAAACTCTTTCGGTAAACTGGGACATTCAGCTTCTTTCTTGAACTGCGCGGGCGTTTTCAATTTTTCAATTTTTGGTCGTTTCGCCGGGTTGTTATAATCCGATTCTTTCTTCTGGAGTTGTTTAAGCGTTTGCTGGTACCGCTCCACGCGTTCTTTTGCTTTGCCGATGTCCTTGGTCGCTCGAGAGAGACGCGCGACGTTCGATTTCAAGGCAAGTTTCAAGGAGGATTTTTTTCTATCGTCGTCGTCATCGTTTGGTTCACCCTCTTCTTCTTCTTCTTCTTCTTTTCCTTCTTTTTGCGTCTTCTTCGCGTTCCCGGCTACCAAAACCTGCACTTTACTCAACAACTCGCCGCTCGACGGTCCTTTCAGCGCGACCGATCGGATCGTCCCCGAAGCTTTCGGTTTATCCGAAGAATCATCCGCCTTCTTCTTTTCCGCCGCCGCCGCCGCTTGACCGCTTCCCCCCGAGGCCGCTACCGCCGCCATTTTCTTACTCGACTGTCCGACGAAACATCTCAACGCCCACTTCCCCGTGGCAGTCGAACCGCTCGCTCCTCCTGGCACTCTCACGAACACCGCGTCGTGCGACAAACCAGACGCTAAAACCGCCTTAGACTTCCCGAGACTTCTCTTTTCCCTCAAGCCTTGCTCCCACAACTCGTTCGTATCTTTCATTTCCGGCCAGTGCTTTTCGAGCATCTCGTACGCCTCTCGTTTCAGCGTCCCTTTTTTAAACTTTTCGCGGTCCGCGTCCACGTCGAACATCGACGCCGGTTCCGAATCTCCTCCTTTTCGCGATGGTGACACGATGTGATTCTCGGCATCATCATCATCATCATCATCACCGTCCTCCTTCTTCTCGTGTACGTCGTCCAAAAGCTTTCTCTTCTTGTTGTTGTTGTTCATGCTGGTGTTGTTGTTCGTGTCGTCGTTATTCGACGACGACGTCTTTTTTGAACGCTTTGGAGGCATCTCTCTTAAACTCAGTCTCTTTTACTCTCTCTCTCTCTTGTTGTTGGTGTCTCGCGTGCGCCAACTTTGAAGAAGTTTTTTAAAAAGTGCAGTCGAAAAGAGAAGAGTCACGAAAGAGATCTCGCGAAAAAAACAAAAGACCGAGAAGTCACCTCTTCTTTTGTTTGTTTTCCGATACAAATTACATGTCCATTGGAAGTCAAATTGTCTCACTAAAAAAGTTGTCTGGAAGGTGTCTATTACGCCTATATATATATACCGCAAAAGGTTTTACCCGGATCAAACCGTACACGGTGCGCGCCGGGATAGGTATACAACAGCATGGATATCATCCAGTATTGATAAAATATTTATTTACAACAATATTTATTTACAACAGAGTTTTACCGTGCCCAAGGTCAGGTGCACAGGTGTTTTTTTGAGAAGAAAGAATAAAAAATAAAAAAGAATAAAAGAGTGCCCCCAAAAGGTCGTTGATCTAAGCATCGGATGTCTTTGCGGCTTCCAAAGCCGCGGTGACTTTCGCGATCGCGTCGTTCATCTCCGCGTCTCCCTGATCCCATAGTCCGACCCAATTGGTGGCTTTGCCGTCCTTGACCGTCATCGTGAACGAGACCGGTTGGCCGACTGGGTAAGAGACTGGGAGCCCACCGTTAATTTGGATGACAAACGTCGGCGAGAACATTTCGATGCGGTCGTCCGTCGTGGACACCAAAACGATCGGATGGGCGATAACTTTCTCAACCATAAACCCCCACGTTTGTGCGAATTTATCCGTCAACGTCGAGCTCGGCTCGTCGGTTCCCGAGAATCCATCGCTCCAATCCCAGCTCATTTTGTCATGAAGAAAAGGTTTCAACGTTTCCCCGTGATTGTTCCCCGCGAAACCGAGTTGGAACGCGGCGAAGAAATCTTTCGCCCATTTTTCGCCTTCCTCTTTCGTGATCGTCATTTTTTCTTCTTCTTCTTCTTCTTCTCAGGAGGTGATGCGTGTTATTCCCGCGCGAGAGGAGTGTGTTCTTTTGTGAAGCGGGGAATCGATCGATCGATCAGGGGTGCAGAGAATTAGAATTATTCTCTGGTCGGTCAAGCTTAGGGTGTTAAACCCTAAACTTCATAAGCAGCACTACATCAGAGAGATAAAAAAAAACGACACATCACAGACAAAGCACGCAAACATCATCGAGAATGTTTGCTTCTTCTCGCGCGCAAGTGGTCGTTTCGCCACCCAAGAAGGTGCGCGCTTTCATCGTCGTCGTTTCGAGTTTCGGTTTTGGTCGTCGTCTACTTCGTCGCGGGTGTCCGGTGGATGATGATGGGATTTTTCTTCTTTCCTGTTTGTTGTTCGCGTTTCGCGATTGTTTATCATCATCATCATCATCTGTCGTCGTCTGCGTGCGGGATCGAGAGAAATTATATCCTTTTTAGTTTTCGAGATTCTGTCCGTCTGTCGTCGTCGCGCGTTCGATGATGCAACAATGCGACATCGAACGCTTTTTGGTCGCCGGTTTTAGTGCTCGAGAAAGAACACCCGCCGCGCGTCTTCAACTCGTTCTTTTTAACATCATCATCATCATCGCCAAAAACTGACTCACCAAAACGTGTCTTTTCCAATCAGGTCCAATCCATCAAACGAACGAGAAAATCCTCCATCAAATGTAGTAGCGCTTCATCATCATCGACGACGACATCCGAAGAGGACAACACTGATTTTTCGCGTCGCCAAGCGGTTTTATCCACCGCCGCCGGCGCGTTTGCGTTGACCCAAAACGTCAACCCGTCCTACGCCTTGTCCGGTTTCAACGTCGTCAAAGAAACGAGAGACGGATATCAGTTCATCTACCCGGTCGGATGGCAAGAAATCTCCGTCGATGGGCAGGCGAAGGTGTTTAAAGATATTATTGAACCGTTAGAGTCTATTTCGTTAAATATTTACCCGACTGAGAGAGAATCGTTGAAGGATATTGGCACCGCGCAAGAAGTCGCGGAGACGCTGGTGAAGCAAGCGTTGTCGGCGCCGGGGGCGTTGGGGAAGTTGTTGAGCGCGAAGGAAAGAACAGATAAGGACGGTCATTTGTATTATTCGTTTGAGTTTGTTTCGAAGACGAAGAGTTACGAGAGGCACGCGTTGACGACGGTGACGATTACGCAGGGGAAGTTTTTCACGTTGACAACGGGGAGTTCGGAGAGAAGGTGGGATAAGATGAAGGAGAGACTCAACGCGGCGAACGATTCGTTTCAAGTTTACTATTAATCGTGAAGTGGGTAAGATATAACACACGCACACACACACACACACATTCGAAGAACATGACACGCGGCAGATTATTACTATACTCATTATATAATATTAAGTTTAAAACTACCTAGGTACACATATACAATAAGCTTTTCTTCAAACAATCAAAACGTCGCCTTGTCACCTTTGACGTTCATTCGACCGCGCTCAGGGGACGCTTTCACGATTTCAATGCCTAGTTTTTGCGCAAATTTATCCAAGACGAAGTTTTCTTTTTGCTCGCTGATGGAAACGACCACACCTGGAGCGCCCATGCGACCGGTGCGTCCGGCGCGGTGGACGTAATGGACTTCGTCGGTGGGTAACTCCAGGTTGAAGACGCAATCGCAATTTGGTATATCTAAACCTCTCGCCGCTAAATCGGAAACTAATAACGCGCGAACCTCACCAGACTTGAACTTTTTCAGCACTCTTTCGCGTTGTATTTTGTCCATGTCGCCGTGTAAGGAAGCTACGGGCATGCCTCGCGCGGACAATTTGCCTTCGACATCTTTCGAACGTCGTCCAAAGTTGACGAAAATGAGACATCTCTGCACGTCCATCGCGTGAACGGCTCTTCTCAACACGTCTACTTTACGATTTAGATCGGCCTGGATGAACAAATGTTGAAGGTGTGGTGGTAACGCGACCGCACCGCGATTCATCACTTGTTGCTCTTCGGCGTTGATCATGACTTGTTTCTTCATTTGCGCTTCTCTTCGAGCTTTTTCGACGATATCTTCTTCTTCTCCTTCTTCTTTTCCATCGTCAATGTTTTCTTCTTTTGTTCCTTCTTTTCCGTCGTCTTTTGTTTTATTTATATCATCATCGTCGGCTGATTCAACCGGTTTATTCATCTCGTAATCTGCCAAGACGAGTTTCAAATCAGGTGCCACGTACGCGTACGCATCCATCGTCTCTTTCTTCAGAGTAGCTGAACATATGATGGTCCTCCTCCCGCCTTTCGCGCCTTTGCCGCAGTGTTCGTTAATCCTTGCCATGTCTCGTCGAAAGTTACTCGCCAACAAATCGTCCGCCTCGTCGATGACGAGCGTGCTCACGCCGTGCGTTTTCAACACTCCCATGCGAGACATTTCTGCAATTCTTCCGGGCGTTCCAACGACAATAAACGGTCTTTTCTTCCTCAAACCTTCCTCTTGCCGCCTCGCATTTGCGCCTCCAATCAACTGTTGCGTAATATCTTTCCCGTACGGTCCTAGCACGGTTTCTATTGTTCTCACGATTTGCATCGCCAACTCTTGCGACGGCGCCACAATCATCGCTCGAACATCGTTCACGTGCCTCTTTTGATTTCGATCCATCTTCTCCATCGCCTCTTCTTCTCTCAAGATGTCGCAGAATATCGGTATCAAATACGCCAGCGTTTTACCGGACCCGGTGTGCGATTGCATCGCAATCGATGGCATAGATACACTCCACGCTTTAGCATCCTCTTCGCCCTCTCCCCCGAGCTTCCTCAAATCAATCAATTCTGGCAAAGCCGCTAATTGCGCCACCGACGGCTTCTCGATGCCCGCGTTGCGCAGTAAATCTACGATTTGCTTCGGGACGCCCAAATCTGCAAACGACGACGTTTGCTTTTGTTGTTGTTGTTGCTGCTGCTGTTCGGAGGATACGCTCGCAGAATAATACCGCTTTTGTGGCAGCCGCCGGTACAATTTCTGTTGTAATTGCGCTCTTGTGTTTCCCGAAAAAGCAGACGAGGACGACGACGTAAACGAACAGCTCGTCGCCGAAGAAGAAGCGCATCGTTGGAATGGCATCGCTGCTATCCTCGTCGTCGTCGTCGTCGTCGTGAGTGCTACGGTTCTTCGTAGTCTCTGAATTAGAGTTATAATGGTTGTGAAAGCGAGAGAAAAAAGAATTCGATGATTTGCTTTTTTTTCTGAGGACATCCTGTGTTGTGCTTTGTGATAAAAATAGTAGTGTGTCGGGAGCTTTTGACTTCTCGCTATTTATATATCTGTGCATCTATTGCGTGCGTGACTGCATGCGTGTTTTTTTTCTCTCTCTCTCTCTCCCTCTCTCTCTCTCTCTCTCTATAGTCTATCTATTTCTTCTCAGTCGCTGTTCTCTTCCTCGGAATCTCGTTGCTGATTCTCGACCAATTCGGCGAATTCAGCGTATTGTTCATCCGTCGGCTCAGGAGAACCTTTTTCTCGCAAGTAGTTTACGCACTCGTGGTACTCTTTGTAACGAGCGGAAGCGATGTCTACCCAGTCGTTAAGAGGCACTTTCGCCTCTTCGACTAAGTATTCGAGGCAATCGAGGCGGCCATACCATGCAGCGTTTCCCACGCATTCGCCCTTTCTCTCATCAGATATCTTTCTTTCTTCGACGAAATATTTCAAGATGTCCATGTGACCATGGTATGCTGCCTGATGTGCCGCTTTTTTTTCCGTCTCTCGCGAAAGGTTCATTTTGTCGAAAAGAAACCGAAGACAGTCGAGGTTTCCTCCTTTAGCAGCTAGTTTACACGCCTGTTCTTCATCACACGGGCACTCGTTAGAGAAGCAGTACTTCAACATCTCGAGATTACCTATAGCTGCTGCCACTTTAATCGTCTGTTCATCCCACTCGCAATGTTTCACTTCTCTCGCCCACTTGAGAAACTCGAGTTTGTTCGTTTCAGCAACTTGAGAGCAAAACCAGGCTTGATCTGTCACTCTTCCGCTTTTATTTTTCTCTCCCCAGGGAAAGTGATTCCACGCCCATTCCAACGTCGAAATGGATGAACATTCCCAAACAGGAATTCTTAATTCCGATAGGTTTACCCCGGCATACTTAAGCACACCCAGACTCTCTGTATTCACCAGTGAAAAGAAACACCGATCCGTCTCGTTCAATTTCGGAAGCACGTGCGATACAAACACATCCTTGTGATGCACCACCAATCCCGTCCATATCGGTCCATATATATTGGTCGGTCCAAGCTTCAACCGCTCCATATCCGCCGCAGCTTCCTTCGCGGCCTCTTCTTTCTCCTTCTTCTTCTTCCTCTTCCGCGCGCCGGATATCTTTTTCCCTCCCATTATTCTTCTTCTTCTTCTTCGTCTTAAGTCGGCGTTCTTTTTCGAAGAAATATCGATCTCTGTCGTGTTCAATTTCGGAAGCGCGCGCGAGACGAACGCATCCTTGTGACGCATCCTCGGAAAAGACACGAACGTAAAAAAAGCGAGAAAAAACTCCACACAACCAAACACCGAACGCTCTCGAAACGACGACGACGACTCAAAGCGAAGAGCATCGCACCACTGAGAACGCAAAAGAGAGAGAGGCGCGCAGAACAAAAGATCTTTTAAACAGAGGCGTTCAAAAATCGGGTGGTGGTAGCGCAAAAGCGACGAGAGAAAGCGTGACGTAGGGGATTTGTTCTTCGTGTTCTCCGTTTGAATTCGAAACGAACGGAGGAGCAAAATGGACCGATTGCGTCGAAAAGTGTTCGCGAAAGCAAGCAGTAGTTCTGGACCGATTTTGATCGATTTGAAGAAAAACATACCACCCGGAGGGGACCCGTTGCTCTCGGGTTGGGTGTTAAACGTCACGTCTCTGGTAGAACGAGTTCCGTTTTCGCAATACGCGCCGAAAACGAAAGAGCAGGTGTGGCAAATTCTCGTGTCGATTCTCGTCTTGGTGATTAGCGGGAGGTGGTTTCTCGCGCAGTTCGCGCAGCACAGAAGAGAGCGAGAAGGGTGGTGGCATTTCCTGAAGAAATCGAGGCACGTGCGGTTGATATTACCTCCCGAGTGCGTGACGGAAGCGCCGATGCGGAGCCCGCTGAAACGGGTGACGAGGAAGATTAAAAAGTACATAAAGAAGAAAGGAAAGAAAAGCGGGAAGAACGGCGGGATGAGTAACGGAGGTATTCAGCAGTATTTTATGGACGACCAGGACGCGTATTCGCCGATTTTAAGCGTAGACGTGGACTTGTTGCCGGAAGACGCGATGCCGTTGCTGGTGTTTGTGAACTCGCGGTCTGGAGGACAGACGGGGAGGCATCTGTTAGAAGCGATGCGACAGAACTTGAACCCGCTGCAAGTGGTAGATTTGCACAAGACTGGTCCCGCGCCAGCGTTGAAATTATTCGCGAGCGTACCGAACGTGAGGATTTTAGTGTGCGGCGGAGACGGGACGGTCGGGTGGATTTTGCAAGCTTTGGATGATTTGGCGCAAGAGGATTTAGACGCGAAAATGGCGCACGCGAGCGATGCCGTGATGAACGCCTCGGGAGGCAGTAACCACAGTAGCATGAATGGAAACACCGACGCGTCTGCTTCAAATACTAATAACAACAACAACAACAATAATAATAATAGTTTAGGCGGTGGAGGAGGAGGATTATCGACCGCGTTTAGAAAACCGCCGGTTGCGATTTTGCCGTTGGGTACCGGGAACGATTTAGCGAGAGTGTTAGGTTGGGGTGGTGGGTTTGGTTTCCAGGAAATCATCTCGGAGATTTTGTTGCAAGTGATGGAAGCGCACCCGACGTTGTTGGACCGATGGACGGCGACTTTGACGCCCTTACCGAAGAAGGAGCTTTCCAATCCGCAAACGCCGAAAAACGTGAGCGGAACGACGACTCCGGGAGGAGGCGGAAAGAGCGACGGAGAAAAGAGCGGCGGCGACAAAACTCCCGGATCACCGACGACGCCGAGGTTTGGGTCCATGGGAGGATTATCGACTGGAGACAATAAGGACGGCAAAACCAAAACATCTCTCCCGCCAAACTCCCCGCAAGTCCCGAAATCCATCGACGAACACGCGTCGGATGGCAAATCCACCGGTTCTCTCGTCATGGGCCCGAACGGCCAATCCGAGATTGTCTTCCAAAATTACCTCGGTATCGGCGTGGACGCGCAAGCCGCCTTACGGTTCCACCAAACTCGAAATTCCAAACCCAACCTTTTCTTCAGTCAAGCGACGAACAAAATCCTCTACGGCGTCTTTGGAGCGAAAGATTTCCTGGAACATTCCATGGCTGGTTTGCACCGCGATTGCTTAATCTATGCCGACGGTGTTCTCCAAGATATCCCGCAAGAAGCCGAAGGTATTGTCCTCCTGAACATTAACTCCTTCGCCGGCGGCGTACGCATGTGGGAAAAAGATGGCGATTTTGGCGCCTCCTCCATGCAAGACGGCTTGATCGACATCGTCACCGTCCACGGCGCGTTACACTTGGGTCAACTCAACTGGGGCGTGGACAAACCCGTCCGCATTTGTCAAGCGAGAGAAGTTCGCATCGAGTGTCTGCGAAAACTCCCCATGCACATCGACGGCGAACCGTGGGAACAACCCGCTTGCCAAATGGACATTCGCTTAAAAAACAAATCCACCATGCTCCGCCGAACGGTCGACAGTCGAGGCGCGTCCATCCTACAAATGCACGACGCCTTAGAGTGGGCAAATTCAAACGCCATCATCTCCCCGGACCAAAAAGAAATGATCATGAGCGAAGTCCACCGTCGCGCGGAGCGAGAAGACGACGACCACCGTCGCCAGCGCGAAAAAGAGAAGCGCGAAAAAGGCAGCTACAACAATTTAATGGGCCTCGCCACGGGAAGACGACACCGCAACGCTCGCGAAAAAAGACGAGGGTCCATGATGTGGGGCAGTCGAGACGCTTTAGCGTATTAGTTTTTAGAGAGAAAGAGAGAGAGAGATGCACATTCGATACTTTTGTTGTAACGCATATACTAAATACTCCTTTATAAGTATCAAACGATTCAGACGACGACGCTTCGTTTCCTCAAAGAAAAAGAGCAAAGCTAAAAAAAATGGCAAAGCTGGGCGAAGAGGACCCGCGATGGATCGTGTCCGACCGCCCTGATGGCACCAACATCAACGGTTGGCACTGGGAAGAGACGAATAAGATGACTTTTTGCAAAGACTATTTCGAATCGCAGTTGAATACTGAACAGAACGTGTCGTTCGGGGAGAAATGGTTTCGATTGGTTTCGGAAACGTTCGGGAACAAATCGAATGTCGTCGTCCGAAAGTTCTCGATCTCGAACGCATCCGTCGAGGGCGAGTGTTCAGTCTCGACGAGGAAAAAAGGGAAAAAGTTTGGCGTGTTCGATTTGAAAGTGACGATGCAGTACGAGGTGGAGGTGGAGTGCATGGTGAAGACGAAGAAGAAGAAGAAAAAAGAAGAGGAAAACGTGGACGGATTAGACGGAGAAGAGGAGGAAGAGGAAAAAGAAGAAGAGGAAACGAAAGCGTGCGCGGTGAAGGGCGAGATTTCGTTGAAGGAGTTTTCCAGCTTGAACGAAGCGGAGGAGTACGAGTGGACGACGAAGACGACTGGTGGCGAGGAAGAGGCGAAGGCGATCGTGAAGACGTGGTTCACGAGGCCGGTGTTAGAGAAGATGTTTGCGGAAACGCTGGAGACGTTTGTGGAGAAAATGAACGAGTTTTGCGCGGAGTGATTTCGCGAGGATTGACGAGAGGAAAGGGTGGGCATCATTTAAGGGGAAACTCACACATAGCGAATATAGCAACTACGACTACTACAGCCACCACCACCACCGCCATCACCACGCGCGTAAGAGCACTTACGTAAAACAGACAGGAATAAAACAGACAGGAATATCGGTTTTCAATGAATAAAAAATATCTATTTCTAAAACTATCTTATCAAGCGAACGTGCCGTTCGTCCTCGGAGAGTTCGAACACGTCCGCGTGGTCTACAAAGAATTCTTGGTAGGATTCACCCATCGTCAAAGGTTTTTTGCACAACTTGAATAAACTCGGTTCGGATTTCGAGCGTAAACTAATCCAGGTGTTCTCGTAATTGTCTTCGTGTTGGAACCGTTCGGAGAGGAATTTCGTGACTTGTTCGAAATAGCGCTCGCGAGCGTTTTTGAATCCGGCTCCATCGAACCCGATTTCTCTTCGGAGCGGTTCGTGAAAGTTTGGAGAAGAAGAGGTTGGTAACGGTTTCGGACCACTTCTTCCCATGATGCCACCTCGAGTGAAGCTTCCGGGAGAAGTACCTAAACTTCTCGGTGAGCTGCCTAAAAATGTGCCTTCTCGCACTCGAGGCGAAACAGACGCCGCGTGTTTACTACTCGTGGACGCGGGAGATTGAGCGTACGCATAGAACGCCACCGGCGGAGAATCCGCTCCTGCATTAATCACTTCCCCGGTTTTAAAATGGAAAGCGGGTGAAAATGCGCTCGTATCGTTCACGTCGAATTTATCTCGCAGTCTATCAATCTCCTCTTCAAATTCTTGCGAAACGCGATGCGCGTTTGGCGCTCGCGGCGGTTTTTCCGTGCTCGATGCCAAATCAATCGCGCTAAATGCCGATGATAATCCACCACGTCGCGGTGACGATATCGATGCTGGTCTGCGAAACTCATCCATCGACCTTCGCCTCGCGCATTCGTCCTCCAAATCCTCCTCGCCAACGTCGTTTGTCGCGTCGTCTGCGTTGGCGAAAACGCCGCCGCTCGACATCAACCCCCCTAACTTTGGCGTCCCAATCTCCAAATCCTCCTTAGAGCTGAAGCCTCTGGGAAACGTCACGCTCGGTTCTCTTCTCAGCGCGGAAAGTTGGTCGCCGTGACCATCCTCGTTTTCCTCGCCGCCGTCGACGCTGCTTTCGTCCTCGCTCAACTCGAACGACCGCCCTTCCATCTCGCCGACTGACGATCACAACCACTTGCTCCCGTCTTTTTCCTCCTTATTTTCCTCCTCTTTCTCGTCGTTCGCCTCCTCAGAATGATGCTCTTTGCTGCGATGCTGTTGATGATGCTCAGGTTGCAACTCTTTTAGTCTCGCGCTAATCTCCAAAATCTTCGATTGGTACTCCGGTACCAACTTTTTGTTTTCTTTTATCGCGCTTCTGTATGTTGCCAAATCTTCCTCCGAAACAACGCCTTCTTCCCCTTCGTCGTTTCGTCGTAAACTTTCTCTCTCTAAATATCGATTGCTTTCCTCTAACTTTTCCACCGCGTTGGTGAAGCGATCGCGTGCAATCTCCAGAAGTTCCACCGAGTCTTGCTCGAGTATTTCTTTCGATGATGAAATTCTCGAATTCTGCATCTATGTGTGCACTCGCAGTGTTTTGCGCGTGTTCTTCTTCCGCGTGTATCTTTCTCTTTCCTCTCTCTCTTTACTCTCTTTCTCTTTCACCAAAAAAGCAAAACTTTTCTACACCACGACGAGGAAACCGTGAGAGAGAGAGACAAAAGTGTCTCGGACGTGTTGCGAATTTATGCCGCAAAACTCCCCAGAACGAAACCTTCTCTCGAAGCGCGCAAAGGGAATCGACAGACACGCAGACAGAGACGAGCGCGTCTTCTGGAAGTCTCACAACGCGGTCCAAAACAACTTTACACAGTAGTAAAATGGAATCCTTACCTCAAACGGCACCGACGATCACGATCAGAGAACTCATCGAACGCATATGCCAAACCTCCCATCGCGAATTCGAACTGGTACTCGACGCGTTATCGAGGAACGACGGGAAATCGATCGCACCGATCGAAAAGAAACGAGCGCTCGTGCATCACTTAAACGCGCTGAAGCAACGCCTCGTACGCGCGCACGCCTTAATAGCCTGGGCACCGAAGAACGCGAAAGCGACGCTGGTGGCGGAGAACGCGTGCAACGCGTTAGACGAGCACGTGGAACAGTTTCGAACCGCAGCGGATGCGTTGCACGGAATGCACCAGAGGTTGCTCTGGGCGCGAGCGCCGATGTTTGACGTTTCGGCGAGTTTTGACGTTTTGTGCAGAGGCGGGTTTGATTGTTTAGATCGCGTGGAAGGGATACGGAAAGTCGCGACGATGCAGAAGTGGAAGGAGGAACGCGAAAAGGAGATTATGATGAAGAAGACAAAGAAAGGCGAAAATACGAGCGGGGACGGCGGCGCGGAGGAGAAAGAAGAAGAGAAGAAGAAGGAAGAAGAAGACAAAGAAGAGGAAATAGATTTAGCGAGGAGGAAAACGTTGGATGCGAAACACGCGTTGATTGTGGAGAAACACGCGTTGAAGAGGTTTCCTTCCATGGAAGGAGACGAGGACGGCAAGATGAAGTTTACCATTTTCGACGTCGTCTCGGGAGAGGTGCGGTGCGGGGTAGAGAACATGTACGAGATGACGCTAGTTTTAGACGACGCGCCGACGGAGAAAGAAGTTCTGTGGACGTGTACTGGAGTGGAAATTTTGTGCGGTGAGGAATCGATGATGGTGAGTGACGACGATGGAAAGAGGAAACGCATTAGCTATCAAGCGACGAAGGAGGAAATTCAAAGTTTGACGTTCAACGCCACCATGCGCGCAAAAGGCGACGGGACGGAACAACATCCAGCGAGAGGGATACTTGGCGCGCACGAAGCTATGATGGACGCGGTGACGCGGCTGGTTTGCGCAAAAACGCTCGCGCAAGCGGGTATGTTGAGAGATTTAGCAGAGGCGAAGAGCGATAAAAGCGACGAAAGCGGCAGCAGTAGCGCAATCGAGTGGACAAAAAGGGGCAAAGTGGTCGCAGAAATCGTGAAACATAAAGGCGACGTGACAGGTTGCGCGATAACGCTTTGGAACGCGAGGAAACGGTTGGACGTGAAGTTTGAAGTCGATAAGCGCAAAATCACAGCTTCCGTCGTCAGCGTTCAAAAAGAAAAAGAAAAGGAAAATAAGAAGGACGAATCGGCGGAGAAGGCGACGCTACCATCCGCGGCACTCAAGACATTCGAAGATACGAGAGAACCGATTGATTTTGACAACGGTACGATTTCACTCCTCAATGCTCTCGATCTCGCGAGCAAAACCGCGACAGTTTCGACGTTAACATCCATCAGAGACTTTTTAGTCAACTCCAAACAGAAAGAGACGTCAACGCCAAAGAAGAGTCCTCAAAAGAAGAAAAAAGCGACACCGGCGGCGTCGAAGAAACGCAAAGCGACGGCGATTGAAGAAGAAGAAGAAGAAGAAGAAGAAGAGAGAGAAAAAGATTTTTTCAATTCTTTGGGCGGCGTTACGTTTTCTGAAGTCGATGATGCGACTTTGACATTTTCCATCGTCTTTGATCGAGACGAGGTGGACAAGAACAGCAAAGAACTAGCGTCTGTTTCTGCGGTGGTTTCGGTAAACAAGTACAAGGGTATCGTCCAGTGCGAGTTTCAAGCCTATCCAGATTCCATCATCGACCGAGACGACGTCGACGATATCATCTGTTACGGTTCGTTTAAGCACGAACTCGCAAAGCGCTTGGAATCCGCGAGCGAATCCAACGACCCGCAAAATGTCGGTTTGGTCTTTCTTGAGCTAATTCCGGAGATGCGCAAGATTGCAAAGATGTTTATCGTTCGAAAATATCTCGAACCGTCCCTGAGCGCGTTGTTCGCGCCTTATTCCATCGAGAATCTGAAGGAAATTTTGAAAACGACTCGACGCGTTGCGGGCGCGAACGTCGCTGCGGTTATTAAAGCCGACGACGATGAACACCTTCTGGAAAAGGACGGCACTTTCGTGTGCGTTTGGGAAGACGGTGCGACGATGAGCGTCAAATGCGCAAAGAGACGATCGACGCTCGAGCGATGGCGCGTCGATTCGTGTTCAGAGATTACTCGAAACGGCGAAACTCTCGGCGGCGGTGGTGGTGGTGGTGGTGTCAAGCGCGCCAAAACGACGAAAGGAAAGACGAAAACGACTCCTTCTTCATCGGAAGGACCATTCGAAGGCGCGGCGACGATTTCGATCGAATCGCTCTCGAAAATAGCCGCAGATGCTGTCAAGCGCGCGTTGAAATAAAATAAAATACACATTTCCGCGCTCTTTAAAATCTACTAAAAGTGTACTTCAAAAATCAGTTATTAAACGTAAACTGAATCCCGCCGTCGGAACTCATCATCTCCTTCTTCGATTCTCCTCCTCCTTCCCCGTTGCTGTTTTCGCTCGGTTTTGGTTTCTTGCCGTACGAGCGTTCCTCGGCGGTCATCTCGCCCTCTCGCGTGCAGAGTTCCGGTTCAACGCACTCGCACTCCGCCCCCGTGACTAGTTTCACCCGCATCTCGTACCCTGGTCCGCACGCGCCTCCGGATTCTTTGAAGAGCGATTCCGCGGACATGCTCCCTCCCCCTGCCTTTGCGTTTTCAGCTTCCATCTGTTTCATCATCTCCTCGTACGCGTTGTTGTTGCCTTTTTTGTTCAACCCTGCGTGGGCTACACCCAAACGTGACGATGAAGATAATGACGATGGTTCGACGAAAGCGAACGGCCCGGAAACGGCGAGAAGCACAGAGAGCGACGCTGAAATCGTCGCCATCCGTGCGCATCTCCTCGTCTCTTCGTCGAAATCACGCGCGTCGTCGTTCCTTTTGTTTTCGGAAAGGGAAAAACGCTTCTCGGACGATGATGATGATTGTAACGACTTTGCGGATGAACAGGTCGACTTTGCCCGTCGTAAAAAAAGTGCTCTCGTTCGCGACGACGACGACGACGACGCTCTCGTTGTTCGCGATTTGGAGCTCGCGTTATCACACATCGCGTTTTGCCTCGTCGTCGTCATCATTTTCGGTGTTGTCATCGTCGTCGTCATCATTCCGCTCCTCTCGTAGTAGAGCGTTCTGTTCTCTCTCGTATTTAGTGAGGGGATTTGGAGTGAAAAAAAGTGGATAAAATCTCTCTTCTTTTGGGGCAAAAGCGAAGGAAAAAAGAGCTGCACTTTCTCACACGAACAGAGACGTATTACTCTTTTCTACTATTACTCTTTCTTTTCATTCGTGCGCGTCGACAAGACCAGAAAACCGATAGATAGTGCAGGCGCATTTTGTCTCATGTCCTCCTCTGCTCTGGCGTCCTCTTCCTCCTCGGTGTTCGTCTCTGAGTGCGGCAGGACAAAAACAAATCGTGGGAAGAGGATGCAGCGGAAACAATCTTGGAAAAAAAACGATCGATTCGTGCGCGTGAAGCAGCGGAGGAAGAAGAACACGACGACGACGACGATTCAGACGACGGAAACGAAAGCGGAAGCGACGACGATGCGAGAACAACGGCGAAAAGACGAGCGACGGAGAGAACGGAGCAAAGATTTCAACCTCTCGCCTTCGCACTCTGCGTCGGAACGGAAAAACTGGTTCCCAGTCGCGTTTAGCAAAAACGTCAAGTTTAATCAGATGATCCCTTTTGATTTGTTCAACGTGCCGTGGGTTTTATTTCGAACGAAAGAAGGCCAAATTGGATGCGTGAAAGACGAATGCGCGCACAGAGCGTGTCCGCTCTCGCTCGGGGTGCAAGTGGAAGAGGGGCACATTCAGTGCGCGTACCACGGGTGGGAGTTTACCACGAGAGGGGAGTGCGTGAAGATGCCGTCGTGTAAGACGGTGTTGAAAGGCGTGTACGTGGACGCGTTGAAGACGGTCGAGCACGACGGGATGGTGTTTGTTTGGGCCGGGGATGAGGGGGAGGAAGTGCCGGATGAAAAGGATCCCAGGCATCCGACGAACTTGTACGTCGGGGAGAAGAGTTTACGAGCGCCGGGTGGAGGGAGCGTGAACGGGACGCCGTTTTTAACGTGCGCGGAGATTGAGTTGGAGTTTGAAAACGAGTGCGACGTGCTGACCGAACGATTGTTTACGTTGACGCAACGGGCGGTGAATAAAGCGAAATTGGTCGAGGAAAAGACGGGGAGTTTGGAGAAGATTTTTGATTTGGTGGACGTGAGCGCGCAAGTCGCCAAGGCTTTGCGATGGGGGTGGCGGCCGGTACCGAACGAGATTAAATTTGTTCCGAGTAGCGCGTTGGTCAGTTCAATTGATATTCAGAGGATGTATGGGGACTCTATTCCGAGACGAGTGCATCAAGTGCACGTGTGTTTACCGTCTAGACCGGGTAAGACGCGAGTTTTGTTTCGAATGGCGTTGGATTTTTTACCCGAATCCGCGATGGTGGCCGATAAGGTTTGGGAGAACTTAGCGAGGCAAATTTTGAAGGAGGAGTTGAACGACGTCGAGGAGTGCGAGATTGACGGGGAGTGTCCGCTGATGAGCGTGGACGAGGAAGAGGCGATGGGGGATTATTTAAGTTACCGCTCCTCTCTGAAGAATAATAATAGTTCAAGTAGTAGTAGGTCATCTAGTAGCGGCGGTAAGGAAGAAGAAGAAAAAGAAGAAGAGGCGCAGTAGAGAGAATTTCAGAGAGAGAGGACGATGATTATGGTTATTTATAATAATAATATGTATTGCGCAGCTACCATGGTACACGTATAACTAAGTATGTTCTTCTAGTGAGGATGATTCACATTATCGCAGCGAGAGACTCGCGCTCGCGACTTTGTTCTTCTTCTTTAACTTCTTCGTCGTCTTCTCCGTCGTCGTTCCCTCGTCGCTCTTCCTCTTGACAAACTTCATAAACTCATACGTCACCCATAACTTCCCACCAAACGTGATTGGTTTAATAAACGCTCTCAGCGTCAAACTCTCCGCTAACGCAACCGTCAGACGCGTCGGATCGGTTTTCGCTAACATCGGTATTCTTTCCACCGCTCGGCGCGCCGGTTTCGAAGACGTTTCCAGCATTTTCAGGAACACCGGTTGGACGTTGTTTTTAATCACGTGCACGTTTGCAAACGGTTGGCAGAGCGTTTTTGACGGTTGAATGCCGTACGCGGCGACCCACGTGGACGCGGCGAACGCGATGGAGAAGATTTCGTGGAACCTGTTTTTACGTAAATTGTTGTTTTACGTTGTTTTATCCGCGTCGAAGCAGCGCACGTTAAAGAAGAGAGAAATGGTATCAGAGCGCGTCAACATCATCATCATCATCATCCGATGATGATGGAATATATTTCAGAAGAAGAAGACAACAAAGAGAACAAAGAAGAAAACAAAGAAAGCACGCACGCGAACGCCAGCGGGATATCTCTCGCGGTCAGGCCTTTGTCGAGAAAGTATTCCTTGATCCTTCCCATTCTTCTTCGTTTCTTCAGGAGTCGTGAGAGAGGTAGTCGCAGGGAGTAGAGATATCTTTTCGTGGTGTCTGTCTTTTTTCTCGTTTTTTTTTACTCGCTTTAAACTTTAGGGTGTTCAACCCTAGCCTTTTTGACGAGACCAATTTCCGCAAATTTACGACGAACACTTATTTGCGCGCGCAAGAAAGCGCTCTTTACTTTTTTATACGCGCGCAAAAAGAGAACAAAAGTCTCTCAGACGGAGAAAGAAGAGGACAGACAGAGAGCGAAAAGTGACTTTTTCTGTTTCGTGAAAAGAGTGCGATTGTTTTGGTCTCTGAGAGTTGTTTCTGTGAATTATATAGCACACATCAAATCACAAAAGCCGCGGCGAAGAGATACGAGGATGGAGGACCACGAATCCGCGACGTTAATGACTGCAAACGACGACGAACGCGTCGCGCTGCTTCTCAAAAGCGGCAGTAAAAGAATGATGACACCCGTATCGTCATCATTCGCGCAAAAAAGAACCGCCGCCGCTCCAACGATGAAAGCGGTATCGATCGCGTGCTTCGTCTGTTTCTGCGCATTCGCATTCGTGAGTCGTAATCACCCTTTGAAGACGTATTTGGAAAATCGACTCATCGTGCAAACGCTCGGGGTGAAACCAAGCGACGTGGCGTCGTCGTCATCGTGCGAAGATATCGTGGAACGAGAGACACAAGCGATGACGTTTTACGCGACGGATTTATTCGGGTGGTCGCCGTTCGTGGAGACGAGATTGGACGCGTCGTACAAGAGGCGAAGTTTGAAATACTCTTTGAGTAGGAGCTCGGCGAGCGCGGCGGAGAGCTCGGAGCCGTCTGAAAAGGAAGAAGAAGAAGAAGAAGACGAAGACGAAATGGTGGCAATCGCGAGTCCGACGGAAATTGAGAACGAGGTTGGTGGGACGGACACGTCGGAAGACGAGAGAGGGGAGAGGCAGCAGCAACAGTTGGTCGTCGCCGGGAGCGAAGAAGAAGAAGAAGAGGTAGAAGGAGAAGAGGCTGCGACGACGACAGCGACGACGACTGACGAAGATAATAACGATGCACCCGATGACGATGAATCAACCGCAAAGACGACGAGTGAAAACGAAGAAGACGGAGAAAGCTCCGTGGGAAGAAAAGAAGTGCGAGAATACGAAAACGAAGACGAAGAGAGCACCGAAAAAGCCGCCGCGGAGAAGTTGGCAAACGCGAAAGAGCTGCTCTTTGTTCCTCCAGACAAGACGCCGTACAGGTATGCGTTTATCGATTGGTTAAAGCCGGCGTTACAGGACGATCCGCGGATTGCGAATCACATCAATGATGCCGATATGGTGTTGTTTACGGATTCATTCGCGGATGCGAATCCGTACATGGCGAAGTTTTTACACGAAAACGACGTCGAGGACGAAGAATCGCGAGCGAAATGGTGGTCGGAGCAAAAAGACAACTCGAAAGTGTTGGCGCAAAACTTGTTCTCGAGAATGTCCAAGGAAAAAGATCAAGCGAGCAGAGCGGTTGCATTTTCGAACTTTTTGTTCCCGTCTGAGCGTTTTATTTTGCGTGAAAAAGACGAGATTGGAGTGCCGGAATACGCGCAGGTCGGCAGCGACGCCGTGGTGGGCGATAACAAGAAGAATTCGAACGTCTTCATAGCTGTAACGGATGTTTCGCCGGCGCATATTTGGGAAAAAGCGTACAAGACGAACGGTATTGCCATGCTCGTGCCTTTTACCGCGAATTCGGACATTGCTCGAGCATCGCTGAAGTTGAAAAATAATTTTTTCTACGAGCGCGAACGACCGGAAATGTTTTACACCGGCGACTTGGAGTTTCTTCACGACACCATGCAAGCGCCGATGAAAAACTTAATCAGCGCAGAAGGTCAGAACATCCACTTGGGTAAATCGAAATCGTTGAACTCCGATAACGACGTCAAAGATTACGCCGAAGGCTCCTTGCGTTCGTCGTTTTGCTGGATTCCGAGATCGTACGATAAGGCGCGATTTGAGACGTCGACGAGAGTCATCGACTCGATTGCAGCCGGATGCATCCCAGTCGTTGTCGTTGATTCGATCGCGGAGTCTCTCCCATTTAAGTGGGCGGTGGATTATAAATCTTTCATGTTGCAAGTGCCGGAAAAAATCTTCGTGGAGAACCCGTTGGAAGTCGCGGAGGCGGTTTCTAAAATTTCATCCAACGCGTTGCAAGCGATGCGCTCGAAAATGTTGGACGCGAGAGCGAAACTCGTCTGGAACGACCGAAACGATGCCGGGGATGCGTGCGATAAAGATACGGGTCGATGCTCGTTAGCGCCGAAATTATTTTTGGACGAGATATTGTATCGCGTGAAGCAAAATAACGCGGAGATTCAATCCGCCATGTGCGACAGACGCACGGACGGAGATGGGAGCTCAGATTGGGTCGATGGCGGCGTGTGGACTGGCGAGAAACTCTGTGCACCGTGGTTGGCAAAGACTGGATTGTGCAAAGCCTCAAAGAAAGATTCAGAACGCGAAGAGAGAGAAGAGAGTGCGTCATCGAAGGAGGAGGACGGGGGAGAAACAGCCGCGGAGAAGGCCGTTGACGCCACCACCAATGAAGAAACAGACGAAAAAGCTCCGGAATCTGGAGGAGAAGAACAGGTTGACGAAAAAGAAGAAAAAGAAGAAGAAGAAGAAGAAGAAGAAGCTGGGTCCAGCAACAGTTTTGACATCAACGAAGAACTCGAAGCGGCGATTTCGGGGAAGTCTCGAGCGGAAAAAATGGAAGAAATCGAAGCGGAACAAAAGGCCGCCTCGGAAAAGGAGAACCTCAAGAAGGCGCGGAAAGAATCCGAACGCAAACAAATCGAGGAAGCATTGAAACGCCAAGAGGACGGAAACTACGAGTTGGAGGAGGAAAAGTCAATCAAAAAAGAAGATTTGAAGGAAGAAATCGAGGAACAACCTGAAACGGCGGAGGAAAAGATGGACACGAGCGCTATGGAGAGCAGCATCGAGGATGAAATCGCGGCGACGGTACAACCAGAAGCTAAGATTAGTACGCCTTCGAACGACTCAATCGCGAGTGAGGGAGAAGAAGAAGAAGCCGGTTCTGATGTAAAAAAGGAGAGCGACGACGAGCAGGAAGCGAGAGAAGAAGAGGAACGCAACACGAGCGCGATGGAAAGCGAGATGGAAAGCAACATCGAGGACGAAATTGCCGCGACGGTACAACCATCCGCCGTAATCACCAGTGCTGCTGCCGAAGAAAGTAGCGAAGAAGAAAAAGAAACAGGAGGTGAAGAAGAACAACAGAAGGAGAAAACGCCCGAGGAAGAAGCGCAAGATCTCGCCGAGGACTTCGCCTCCGCCTCCGATTCCGGCCAAGACTCCAAATCCTTCGGCGAAGACTTGTACAACAAACTCATGGGCGGCAACTCCATCAAGAGTGCCACCACCGACGATAGCACAACGTCATCATCACCAACATCTAGCGCCTCAACGGAAGACAACACCGGCATCGATTTAGACCAGTTCGAGACTTCGTCCAAAAAAGCCTCGGACGTCGAGGACGGAGACCCCGACGGCGACGACGCTTCGCGCGACGACGCCGACGACGGCTGGTCCAGCTCTTTGGACAACGAATCCTACTAAAACGTAATACTACGAATACTACTACTAACACTACTACTAATAAACGCCGCATTTATATGTAGTAAAAGGCGTGTCCGCGTTGTGCTCTCGTATATATTTTTCTCGAAGCTTTTACCGCTTACGCAAAAATTCAAAAGAACACAAATCATCAATCATTTGTTTCATCTCATCATTGACAATTGACGTCATCATCCATTCGCTTTGGCGACGTTTTTAACGAAATATCTTTCGTCGTGCCTCGCGCTAATCTTTCCTCACATAACTCGCTTTGCGCGCGCGAATCAACACCCAAGCAAAATGCATCACTCGTCGTCAAAATCGCTTTCCTCGTGCTCCTCTCGTTCTTCCTCGTTTGCCCTTCCTCCGTCGAGGTGTAAGACGAAGGCGCACGCATCCTCGAGACGAGGACATCGAACGCCCACGACGCAGGCGATTTTTGGTCTCTTCGAAGGAACGACGACGACGAAAACGAACGACGACGACGCTTTGAAGAAGAAGACGGAAACGACGAAAGGAAGTTCTCCACCTCCTGAAATCTCGCAGACGTTGCAATCCTTGGACGACTTACTCGGCGAGGACCCGAAAATTATCGAGGAACGTAAGGCGGACGAAAGAGCGAAAGCGCAGTACGCGTTGCAGCAAGAAAAAAAAGAAAGGAAAGAAGAGACGAAAAAAATGAACAAAAAACGGTTCGAGAAGTTTCAGTTCGCGGTGAAACAATCGACGTCGATACAACGGTTACAGGCGGTCTTTTTGGAAGGTTTTTTACTCCCGAACGTTGCATCGTCGTCGTCGTCTTCGAGAGAAGAGAAGATGGAGTTCTTTGAGTTACCGAGCGAGATTATCGATCCGAGAACCGGGGATCGATTGAAGGCGAGCGCGAAGGCGTCGTCTTCGTCTTCGTCTTCGGAGTCGACTGGGGAGGAGGACGCGACGACGACGACGATTACGAATAGCACGGTGAATAGATTACCCGGGGAGTTTCAGATTCCGATTATTCCTTACGGACACGTGGTCGTTCCAGGAGCCCGAGCGAAATTGAACTTGTTCGAGCCGAGATGGTTGACGCTCTTTTCGAAACTGTTGAAACCAGAAGACGCGGAGGAAGATCGAACGATTTTGACTTCTCACGAATGGGGGGGCAGTCGAGACGCGAAAACGATTGATTTTAGCAAAGTTGAAATGATAGCGGATTACGAATCCGGCGAGAGACGGTTCGATATCGTCCCCGGGGCGAACCGGTACCCGGAAGACGGCTTTGTGGGTACGAACGCGTTTGGCGCGGTGTACAGAGGCATCGACGGTAAAATTGCCGGTTTAGGCGTCAAGATGGAAATCGAAGCGCACGATGTCGCAGTGGACGGGATTTTACTCTCCGTGTGTGCTCGTGCGAGCGCGAATAGGTTTAAAATTTTGCGCGTCGTCCAAACGGAACCGTACATTATCGTCGACGCTGTGCCGTACGACGACGATTTTGCCAACGCGTCCATGGACGAGGACGTCTCCGAGGCTGAACAAAATTTACTCGACGCCTTGGAAACGTTGAAATCCAACGACAACTATTACTACGAAGCCGTTGGATTACAGTACGACGAAGATCCATCGACTGGAAAGATTTCGGTGAAGAAACTCATCGAACCCGAGTTTAAGTCCTTCACGTTCTCGGAAATCTTTTTGTACAACAAAGACGACGTCGCGTTACAAATCCTCGCGAGCAAATCTCCAAAAGAGCGCGCGGAAATCGTCACCAACATCGCCAAACAAATGAAAGCTGGAATGAAGTTCGGCTTAAACCCTCGAAACGCTCGCGTGTTGAGAATTTTGACCTTTTGGGGGTCTCTCTTTGCCATCGGAAGCGGTTTGACGCTCGTGCGCGACATCGCCGGTTTCTGATTTTGATTGATTTCGTCCGTCGAGAACAATAACAACCGATTTAGACGACGTCGTCTGAAAAGCCAAACGTAACAGAGAGAGAGAGAGAGAGGATCGAATCAAAATTTGTAATAAAACAACTACCATATCGTATGATTACGACGCTGTTCGTAAAATTTTACTCTTCTTCTTCTTCTTCTTTCAACCAACCAATGCCTTCCTCGAACGAAAAAAAAAATATACATTTTTTTGAAAAAAAGCAGAAAAGAAAACAAGGAACACACCCGCCGTTGAAATGCGAATTTATCCGTCTTTTCAAGAGCGCTTTAATTAGCACTACCACACACACACACACACGCAAGCGTTGTATTTCGCGTTACGTTTCGTAGCGGTTTACACATAAATACGGAAGAGTAGAGTTCTTTTTGTGCTTTTAAGAGCGGATTTTGCGTTCGCATCTTTGAGATCGAGAAGCGTTTTCTTCATTTATTCGCGCGTTATACAATTTTCGAAGGCCGAAGAAGAAGTTTCTCGAGAGATAGAAATAATTGCGCGAATTTCCAACGCACGAAATGAGCGCTTTATCACTCGCTTCGAACGCGTTTACGCACGTAAAACCGAACGTTTCGAGACGAGGACGATTGAACCGCGCGAGATGTGCCGCTTCTGTGGCACGTTTGGAGTCGCGTGGCGTCGCATCAAAGCGTAACGATTCTTTTTCCGCCAACACTCATTGTCTCGAGCGCAAATCGTCCGTCGCGGGGGGTGCTTTATCTGCTCAAATTTTACCGGCAAAAGCGTCTGTGTTGACGTCGTCATCCTCGGCGTTTTATCAGCACTGCTCAAAAAGAAACAACAACAACAACACCACCACTTCTGCGATGCGATCGTGCTTGCAAGTGTTCAACGCGGTGAGCGATTACGCCGGCGCCGAGGATCAAGGCACCGGACGAGTTGATAAGAGCCAGTTTCACGCCGCCATGAGGATTCCGAACACGGCGATGGCGAAAATCGGTCGACAGTTGGGCGGCGGCGGAGCGGCGACTTTGGAGAAGGTGAGCATGGATTTATCGAGTTCGGTACAATCAGTGGCAGCGCCAAAGTTATCTGACGGCGATAACGGGGGGAATAACGGGGGGAAGATCAATAACGGCGGGGGCGGCGGCGACGGCGACGAAGGCGACGACGACGATTGGTTCGACGAAGAAGACGGCGACGGCGACGAAGGAGGATACATTTCTTTGAGAGAAGGGATCCCGGAAACGTTCGAAAGAGAGGCGATTCAAGCCGTGTTGTCCGAGTGGTTTAAAACGATCGCGAGTTTACCGGCTGGTTTGAGAATGGCGGTGGAGATGGGCGTCGTTTCGAGCGCGCAGTTGGTCAGATTCATGTCCGTGGACGTTAGACCGTCCGTGGTAAGAGTCGTCTCCAGATCTACTCCGCAGTGGGCATCCAGAGCGTTCGTTGGTCGATTAATGGCAGAACCGGCGTTTTTGTACAAGCTTGCGTTTGAACAAGCGGTGACGGTTGCGGCTGGTACCATGTACGAAGTCGCGCACAGAGGGGATAAGTTGAAGAAAGAGTGGGACTTGGCGGCGTCCAACGTGGCGCAAATGTGCGTCGCAAACTTGGCTACGGTCTGGTTGTGCACCCCATCGCGATCCTTTGGCGGCGTCCAAAAGTTTGGCTGGCAAAAAGCGTTGGCGGGTATGCCGAACAACGCGTTTGACCGCGCCGGACCTTTGCGACCGTACACCACCGGCACCAGAATCGCCTCCGTCGTAGCTAAAGGCGCGGAGCTCTCCGCCGTCGGTGTCGTCATCGGGGGTGCGTTCAGCGGCTTAAACAACTTATTAGTCAACTCACACAAAAAGAAAGAAGGAAAAAAATGGAAACCAGCCGTGCCGGTGCCGGACGTGAAGACGTCCGCGTTGGGTATGGGAGCGTTCCTCGGTTTGTCGTGCAACGCCAGATATCAATTGATTGGCGGAGCGGATCGATGGATGACGGATCGCTTGACGAGCTTAGGATCTGCAATCACCGCCACGGCGTTGATGCGATTGACGAACAATCAAGTTGGTGAACAAACGAGATTGTTCTTGCTCGGCTTACCGTTGCACGCGCAAAGACAGCGAGTACGGGGCACGACTGGATACACGCGCGCGTCGTCCAAAAAGTCTGCGGGGGGTGTTAGAAAAACGAAAAAGGTGAAGCGAAAGGTGAAGCGAAAAGTACCGGCGGCTGCTGTTGCGGCTGACGCGACCGTTGCTCCGCCCGCGACGCCAGCCATGGCTTAATAATAAGACATTTTTTTATCGGTTTTCAAGACGCCTCTTCTCGAGTATTGACACGAGAGACTGACGACGATTCAGACGACGACGCGTCGTTTGCGGCCAGCAGAACACAGTGCGTGAAATCTGGCTTTTTCTATATAGTAGCATCGAGCGCAAAGATAAGTGAAACTAGCTATTCACTTATTGTAAATACGATCACACATTTGTCCATCTGCGTTACATACGTATTCATATTCGTCTTGTGTCTTTCTCTCTCGTTTTCTCTCTGAATTCTCCCTCAGAATTACTCCACTTGATTCCTCCTTCTCGATCGATCGATGATGGCGCACCCGCACGTTTTCTCTCGTCCTCCAGGAGCGACGATGATATCCTTCTCCTCCTCCTCGTCAAAAAAAGTGGTTTTCAAGTGTCATCATCGAGGTAAACGACGCACACGACGACGAGAACGTTCGTCTTCAATTCGCCGCCGCCTCGTTTTCCCCGACAGTGTTTGCTGCGTTTCGAACGACGGTTCAGACGACGATGAATGGGTCGAACGCGCGTGCGTCTTGGCGGACTCATCCGCGGGCGAGTGCGCGCCGCACCCAAAATTCGCGTGCGTGATTGTGCACTCGAAAACGAGAGACATCCTGTGCGAAGCGTTTCAGTTTGGCCAAGCTGGTGAGAAGTGCGAGAGGCAAGCGGAGAGGAAACTGCGAGAAGTTCTGTCGTCGTCGTCATCTCTGGCAAAGAAAGAAACGACGACGGAAACGGGAGAGTACGACGTGTATTTGAACATGGAACCGGTGCACGGAATTGAGGTGTCCGGGGAAACGCGTTCGGTGGACGCATTGACGCGCATGCGCTCGCGCGGCGTTCGACGGATAGTTATCGGCACCATGCACCCGAACGAGAAGTTTCGAGGGAACGCGATTAAGGAGTTGGTCGAGAGGGGAGGTTTTAAGAAAGAACAGATTGTGGTGTGTAAAACGAATACGCGAGGGGCGATGTGTGCGAGGAAAGTAAACGAGGCTTTGTTGTATAGATGTGCCACGGGCGGGTACCCTCACGGCGTGTATAAATACGCGATGACTTTAGACGGGAAGATTGCGAGTTCGAGCGGGAAGTCAAAGTGGGTGACGGGACCGGAATCGAGAGAAACGGTATTTCACGAGAGAGCGAGGTCAGATGCGGTGATTGTCGGTGGTGGGACGTTGCGGACGGACGATCCGAGGTTGACCAGTCGGAATGGGGACGGGACGTTGACGCACGCGTATCAGCCGGCGAGGGTGGTGTTGTCGAGGTCGTTCGACGTGCCAGAAGACGCGAGGTTATGGGATACGTCCGTGGCTTCGACGATTGTGATGACGTCGGCGAGTCACGGGAAACCAGCTTTGGCGAAGATATTGAGAGATAAAGGCGTAGACGTGGTAGAATTTGAGGGCGAGTTTACCATGGATAAAGTTTTAGACGAGATGCGCCAGAGAGGCTGGTTGCAAACGTTTTGGGAGTGCGGTGGAACGCTCGCAGCGCCGGCTATTACGGCTGGTGCGTTTTCGCGGGTGTTGGCATTTGTAGCGCCGAAAATCGTTGGCGGTGGTTCGAAAGCACCGACGCCGATGGGCGATTTTGGATGCGACGCAATGGCGGACGCGGTGCCTTTGAAAGCGACCGACGCCAAGGTGTACGGAAGGGACGTCTTGATTACCGGATACTTACCAAACGCGTTCGCAAAAGGAAGATTAAAACGATTTGTCGAAGGTGGGTGGATGGATGGTAAACGGGATGGATTTGTGGACGTCGGTGAATCATCGGACGATTCCGAACGCGTGGATACGTTTGGCGAAAACGAGGTTCTGGCGGACGTGGAGCAGTGTTGCGCGGACGAAGCGGAATCTAATGACAATGAAAAAGACGACAATGCGAGCGACGAGATTCGGTTTTACAAATCCTGGGACACGTACAGCGCTCTCTCAAACTTTAGCGCGCACGCGGTCGATATCGACGGAGAAAACTGGCTGACGTCTGAATCGTACTATCAAGCGCAAAAATTCGACGATTCGCACCCCGACGGCGTAGAAATCAAAAATGCTATTCTTAAAGCGAATTCTCCAGAAAAAGCGAGCAGAATTGGACGATTAAAACAACGCGAAAGACCAGATTTGTTGAAGAAAGATTGGAACTCGATTAAAATACACGTCATGGATCGCGTCTTGCGCGCAAAGTTTACGCAGCACCGGTCGGCGCAATCCTTGCTTCTATCCACCGGTCAAAAACGTTTGGTCGAAGACTCGCCCGTTGATAACGTTTGGGGGAGTGGGCGAAACAACGACGGCAAAAACTTGTTAGGTGTGGCGTTGATGAAGCTGCGCGATGAGCTCCGAACGTCTATCGTGAAAGACTTTCTCGTGGATGAGTTGGAAAGGCTGGACGACGAAGATTTAGCGAACGTCGAACCGCCAAAGTAAAAAAACAAATAGTTTGTAGCGCACATAGCATGCATATATGCCTAGAAATATTTAGTAAAGATAACGTACGATTACAAACTAATTTCTGACGTAATCCACACTCGTTACCGACCGAATCTCCCTCAACAAAGCTTTCGCGGTTTGCTTTTCCGGCCCTTGGAAATCGAGAAGTTTCGAGCACGCTTCCTCGGCGGCGCCAAATTTACCCACGCCTTTATAATATTTTGCTAAGAATAACAAACCATCGATGGAGTCTTGCGTCTCTGCATAACTCCCAGTCTCGCGCTTCAAACGTTCTAAGTTTCGTAAATGGTAATGTGCCGCCGCTTTCCAATTCTTTTGTTGCTCGTGAAGCTTTGCTAATCTCCCGAGCGCGATGCCTTCCTTATCGCCGCACGCCACCGCTCGTTGGTATACGCGAATGGCTGCTATCGGTTGGCGTAATCCGTCCGCTTCATAGCAAGCACCAATAGCGCACCACATCCGACTATCGTTCGGGCGCAACTTAGCCGCCGCTTGGTAGTAATACACCGCGTACACGTGCATGGAAATTAACTCGTACATTTGGCCTAAACCATACCACGCGCGATAATCTTTCGGGTTGATATCCACCGCGCACCGGTAGGCCTCAATCGCGGCTTTTGGATTTTTCATTTCCGTATACTCGTGACCTAATAACGTCCACGCGGACAAGTAATCTCGATTCAGACGTAACGCGCGACGGAAGTACGTCACCGCTTTCTCGTGTTGTTGCTTTAACGAATAATAGTTTCCGATGACGCAACACGTTTCAGGCGTGTATTTGTTCGTGTTGGAAATTCTGTGCGCCAGATGTGCTAACTTGGCAAAATCTTCTTTCACGTATAAGATATTCGAATACGCGTCTATGCCTTCAATTCTGTGTGGATCGACTTCAATCACTCGCTCGAACAACTCTTCGGCTTCGTCGAACTCTCTCAAGTTGTATTGCGCTATGGCGCACTTGGTCAAAATCGAGGACGAACGCTTGAAAATCTCCGAAAGCCTATCAAACTGTTGCATCGCTTCCACGTTCTTTTGACTCTCTAAATTAAACTCCGCGATGAACCATTGGTAACACCAATGGTCTCTCGGTAACCTCAAGTTGGCGATGGTGTCTTCGTCGCACAAATCTACTAACCCTTGCCAAGCGCTCCAAAAGGTTGGATACAGCCTCGCCGATTCGGCAAACTTCACTTTCGCCGCGTCCAATCGCCCTCGTTCTCGAAATACCAACGCCTGCAAATAGCAGATGAACGCGCACTTATTCTCGTTATTATTATGCTCCCTAGTGCTATTATTCGTACTACTGCTGCTGTTATACTTTTCGTACTCATCCAGCCCGCTCTGGACGACGTCCAACTCTGGATTATTCGCCATCCTCCCGACCAACTCGCCCCGCACTCTCGGCCCTTCGTTCCTATCCAAATCGTCTCCATCCATATCGTTCGCATCCGAAACGTTCCCTTTCTTTCCATCCTCTCTATCTCCAGCCGCCCCACTCGGACCTTTCGCGCGCACATTCGCCACGTCTCGCCTCGTCGTCTCGCCCGCCAAGAAGAGCGCGTACAGTTCGAGAAACGTCTTCAAAGGTTTCCCGTGCGCGGACGCCGGCGACGACGTCGCCAGCAAATCCGCGCACCTTCGGTACTCGCCTAAATCGAAATACGATTTGGCTAATATGTACGTCGGATCGTCCTGTCCGTGGTTGTTTGATGAGGTCGTCGTCCTCGTCGTATACTCCTCTCCTTCGCCTCGAAACGGCACGTTTCCAACCGGTTCGGGAAACGAAATCACCCTTAACTCTCTTTCCTTTTCCTCCTTCGCATTCTCAAAATCCTCTGTTTCTTCCTCGCTCAAACCTTTAGATGGTGGTGAAGGTAACCCACACAACTGTTCCGCGGCCCATTTCTTGGCGCATTTCAAACCTCTCCGGTTGCAATCCTCCACGGTTGAAGCTAACTCCACTCGAATGGTCGCCATCGAGGTCTCGGTAAACGAGAACGATGATTTTTCCGTCTCCATGCTCTTTCTCTCTTCTTCTTAAAGCCCTTCGAAAAGCGCGCAATAAAAGGAGAGAAAAGCAAAGGAGAGAGAGATACCGTTTTTCAAAGAAAGAAAGAAAGAGAGAAAGAAAGAACGCGGCGCAAAAAAGCAAAGCGTCGTCTCGTTCTGAAAAGCTCTCTTCTCAAGCGCAGAATAGAAGCACTGATGTGTCCCTCTTTTTCTCCCCAGCTTCTGTTCTTTTTTTTTGAATTTTTTTCTTTCGTTTCGTTTCGTTTTTTTTTTTGCCTCCAACACCCTAAACAACTCCTTAAAAAAGAATCTCAAAGATCAAAAGAATCGAAAAGAACGAATATCGGTATTCTTACACACACACACATACAAATACATATATACTAATAATGTTTGCTGCTACTCAACAAATCGCGTCCGTCGCCGGCCTCAAGGCCACCAAGGTTCAGGTGCGTATTCTCTACTGCTCGCTCTTTCTTTCTTTTTAATACTACCGATCTCATCGTCGGCGTGTTCTTCTCACAGAGCGCGCGCTTTTGATGACGATGCGAATTTTCTTCCGTATCTAATTCTCCAAAAACGAATCGACGTTTGTGATGATGCGCGAGAGAGATCTGATCTCCGATGCGCGCTGCTGGTCTCACCGAGAGAATGAACGAAAACGAATGCGCGTAATAACGCTTCTTCTCGTCGTTGCGTCGTGCGTTCGTTGGAGGTGGATCCGCAACGCATCGATTTTTGAGATCTCACTACACTTTGAGAAGAAAATATTCTCGTTCGAGAGCCGCCGAGAGAGAAAAAAATCTTCGATTTTCGATTTGATTTTATCACGCACGACGAGTGGCTTGTAAGAAGAGAGACTGACCTTTTTTTCTCCCTCAAACTCTTTTTCATTTATTATTATCAGTCCAAGTCCATCTCCAAGGTTGTCAAGGCTGACATCTACCCGGAATTCGGTACCTACCCGGGCGGGGGCGAATCCCCGATCATCCCGTTTGGCAACGAAAAGAACGCCGAGCGTGAAATCATCCACGGCAGATGGGCCCA